>Ga0307507_10001532_pt1 | contig 51472 bp, 34 predicted proteins | sample 7_EM_MG_FD_207223 | JGI IMG/M metagenome (GOLD analysis project Ga0307507, IMG submission 207223) | Populus trichocarpa ectomycorrhiza microbial communities from riparian zone in the Pacific Northwest, United States - 7_EM | ecosystem: Host-associated > Plants > Roots > Unclassified | place... | reverse complement strand
GAGACATGATCGACGCTACCCTCGTATGTCTCGGATACGGTCAAATATTGAGTCATAGACTACGGAGTTCCGGGTCTACCTTCATGTATTTAGTTCACTTGATTACCATAGATTTAGAATTAAGTCGCTCATTCAATTCCCACACTGCACTGTTACACTATACAATATCCTTATTCGCAGGAGCCTATGTTTTCTTTATCCATCTAATAAAGTCCTCCTTTATACAGTACTATAGTATGGTGTCGTTGTATTCGCTATCTTTGTAGTGTGTTATACGGTGTAATAAGAATCCGTTTAAGTCTTATTAATTAACATCTTTAGGATTAATTATGGCGGTTTTCTATGTCTCTAGGTTAATGTCGTCCTTGTACTTCTTTGGGTAGGTTAACGTCATAATAGCTATTATTAAAGATTGTTTAACGCGTTTTGATAAAAATTAAGGGAAATAAAGGTTGTTTAATATGTAGTTAGGTAGTGATCGTAATCCTACGGTCTGCGAAGGTATACTAAAGGTATTAAGATGGTTATTTTAACGCGTTTCGGACGTTGACTTAAAACCCTAGGTTTAGTAACACTTCTAACCTAAAGTACTCGACCAAATCTTCGTAAACGTGGTTGTTCTGCGTAATAAACGCAACTTGGTATCTCCTAGTACTTAGTGATACTTTTGTTACTAGTTTTCCGTAAGTCTAAGGTAGCATAGTATTGCCGGGATCCATTCCATATGAGCGCATATAGCACCCCTGTATAAAACTGTCTCTTCTGTTCGAAAACCTAGCTGCTCTATGGTTGACTGTGTATTCAACCACTAATCAGTGTTGGTCACACAGGGTGACTTACCAATAACGGCTACTCGAGTAGGTTATAGTGATGTTGGTTAAAAGCTTAATATGTTTAGAATGAGGAAGGGCGAGGAGCTTAAGACTCCTCACTACGCTAGTGCCGCGGCGTTACGTGATGACCGCTTGCCTCATTCCCAACAGGGTTTAAGCAGTAATATTAATAGCGTATTATCTATAGACGGACAGATAAATAGAGAAACTAAACTAGATATTAGAACAGTATTTAAGGCCTTATATTAATTACGCACAGAATAATTAGGTACTATTATTACTAGTTATACAGTTTATATATAATGCTATACTATAGAAAGGGATAGGCATATTACCTTTTAAGACAAATTATAGATACAAGCTAAAAATATCGCTATTACTATAATAAGTAAAGAAAATAAGTAGTATAGCTAAAGAAAGAATGGAGACCCTAATAAATCTCTATAATTACCTTAAAAAATAGTAAAACTAGTATAAGCAAGAATAAAAAGGTACTATAATGCTAAGAGATCTAAGGGACTAGATCTTAAGGAGGGAGATAAAGTATAGCTACTATATAAAAATTTTAAGAGTTAATAACTAAGCAAAAAGTTAAACCATATTAAATTAGGACCATTTATAATTAAGGCAAAGATCTTAGAAGTTATATACAGACTTAACTTACCTAAAAAGATAAAGATCTACCCTATATAATATATCGCAATACTAGAACTAGCATATAGAAGTATTAAGCCACCAGCCTATAAGGCAAATACGTATAAAGGCTAAGACAAAAAGGAATAGGAAGTTTTAAAGATAATTAGTTATAAGCACATTAATAATAAAATATAGTATAAAGTTAAATAGATAGGCTATAATAAGACTACCTAAGAGCTACTAGGTAACCTAAAGAACGCTATAAAAAAGGTATAGGAGTATTAAAAGAAAAAGGGTTAGGAAGTATTAATAAAGAAGAATTACTAAAGAATAAGTTACTTAAGGGGGACCTAAGAGGAGCAGCCACTAAGGTACTTAGAGTTATTTCTTTTATTAGAGGAGGAGAACCTATTCTTTTATTACTAAGTTCCTAAAGACCTTATTCTATAAGTTTCTACTTCTTAAAATGCACCTTCTTATAAACCTTCTTAAGATGGATTAACTAAGCTAAAGTAGCTAGACAAGAGTTAAGAGCCTATTATTAAGCAGCGGCAGCCTTATACTTAGCTTTATAAAAATAGTAAAGAGTAGCCAACGCTACTAAAAGCTTATTATTAAGTTTTGTAGCGGCAGATTAAACCTAGAACCCTAGTAGTAATTAATAAGGGTACTTAAAGACTGTTAAAAGTAATAGAATATGTATACTTAGCGTCAGAAATAGAGCGAATATTACAGGACAATTAAATATTTACTTTAGTGCACTTTAAATATAAAAAGGGTTGCTAAGACAAGGGACTTGCTAGCATAATATAAACTAACCCCTCTCTTGCATAGTAAAAATATAGAGATGGCATTATCTTACCTAGAGATAGTATAAAGGCAGTAGTATAAGCACGGCGTTATACTTGCAAAGAAGAAGGGGCCTTAGGCATAATAAGTAAAGATATTAACTAAGTTAATTAAGCAGATATTATACCTCTAGTAGATAACTTAAAGATATTAGAAATCTTTAAGGACGAAGATAAAAAGGAGGGAGATAGTATTATAGACACTTTAAGTATAATATTATAACTACTTAAAGAGAAGTTAGAAGAGGCTAGTTAGTTAATAAGGGCATAGTCTAGAATAGAACTAGTAGAACTATATAATAAAGAATAGTAACTAAGGTTATATAATGTTATACACAGTATACGCAGTATATATAGTGTATGTTATATATATTATATATATTACATATCTTATATATAAGGAGGATTTCTTAGGAGTATAGATATATATTTAAGGACCTATAGTCCCTACCTAGATAGTTCCTTTCCTTGTAATAAATCTTAGAATATAATTAGAGTTAATCTATTAGGCAATCACTCCACCAGTTATTATTTATACTTGTTACATTATTAACTTCTTGTTTACCTATATACCCGGCCTATTAGCAAGTCTACTATAGTGTTTCCTATGGGGCTTCGTTATGTGGGTGGCAAAACTTGCCTATATAGTAGAAGCACGCAGAAAAGGCTATAGAGGAAGTCTTTAACACCTATATTAATAAGCTTACTAATAAAGAAGATAAGGATTCTGCTAAGGAGCGCTAATAGAAGGTTCCTTATAAGCCAGGCGGTAATTTAGATAATAATACCTATAAGTAGTTACTAGTAGTTAATAAGAATCTAGTTCTGTCTATACGCCAGTAAAAGAAGTAGAAACTTACTATTAAGCTTAAACAATATTATAAAGAAGGCCTTGTGCTTTAAAAGATTAAGAAGAACGGCGGTAAGGCCACCGTTTCTCTACCTAATCCTCTTAACTTGTGGCTTGGCGTTAGAAGGTGTAATGGGACTAGCCCAGTTACAGTAGGAATGTCTTGGTGAAACACTCGACAGATAAATTCCGAAACTTTGACCGAATTTTGCCGGATTTTGCTAGCTTAATCGACTGCTGCCAAGTTCTGCCAGATTAATTGAATTCTACCAAAGTCCGTCAAACACCGCGTGCGCACGTGCGCACGCATCGACCACCAAGCCCTGACTATTTAATTATATAATTCTCTCGTTATTCCTTTCTCTTCTTTACGCAACGTCTTGTTCTTTGCAAGAGCTATATACCCTTAGATTTAGATAGAATTTATATTGTTCCTTCGAATCTTCCCCGAAGCCTCTTCGCGCCCTTACAGAAGGATCCTCTATCTAACGCTTGCCAAAATCGCCTTAGATCTCTTCTCTATACCAGCTATAAGCTCTATATGTAAGCGAGCCTTTAGCCAAGCTAAGAAGGTAGTAACTAATAAACGAAATTGCCTTAGTGCGGATATAATAGAAGCCGACTAGTACTAGAAGTGGTGGCTAATTAAAGGCCTTATTCCAAGCAGCTTAATTAACTATATTAATACCAACGGCGGGTTAACTACGCCCTAGCTAATAAGCTTTAATATGGTTACAAGCCCCTAAAAACGGAAGAAATACCAGAGTTGTAAGCCCTATATATATATGCTTGAGATTAGAGCTAAAGCTGACTTAAAAATAGGGCCTTTGACTCCTTAGCTGAAGTACCTTAACACTCTATTAAGCCTCCGGATATAATATAAACTAGGTAAATAAGGATGGATTTTTAACCGGGCAATGTCAATTTGTATATACTAAGGTGCTGCCAAAATTTTTAACTACTATTCCAAAAACTCTATCTAAATTGCCTAATTAGGAAACGCTGGCAGCGCGCTGCAGTCTTGACCTTGATTTGGGCAGCGCAGCGCAGCTAGCGGTCCTAATTGGACAGCTCGCTCGCTGCCAAGCCCCAAAGCTCGCTGAAGGCTCGCTGTTGGACACCTTGGCCATTTGTCGCCAGATAGATAATAGGACTCTACTTAAGACGGACGGTAAAACCATTAGGGAAGTGTTGACCTAGGTGTTTCCACGGAGGCACTATATGACGGTCAGCTGCCCTGTTGCTTGCCTCTCTATGCGGGCTTTGATAAGAATAAAAATGCACCCAGTATCACAGGTCATGTTGTCCAACTAGTACCGTACGAGGATAGCAGCTTTACTTGTCATGGGTGGTTTCACATGTTAGGTTAAAATGATATTGACGACTTTCTAGGTGTTTGCGTAGACAAGAATGACATTCGGAAAGTCACGTTCAGGGCCAAATTTGAGGAACCTTAGTAAGTCGTTGTTTTTCGCTAATGCTATAATAGGCACAATCCTAGATTTTAGAACATGCTTTAGCCTGCTAGTCCTTTTTCGGTAATCTACTAAGGGGGTCTTTCCATTATCACGACCATATCCAGGATTTTCTGGGGAAAAGAGCATCCATTCCTTTCATTCCGCGGACTTTTGGATTGGAATTTGCCACAAAACTTTCAGCGTGTCCAGCTTATGTCCAAAAGGAAATCTGGCGTGACGAAAAGAGCGTCTTCTCTCAACTGAGAATTAAACCCACCTTCAACATACCTTTTCTCACATTACCCTACCATTCAAAAACCCACTGACCCCCCCTACTTAACCACCTTCCCAAACCCAAACCCCCGAACCCCATTACTAACCCACATGCCCTCCCCAATCTCCACCGTCTCCCTAAGCACCGGCTCTTCCATACACAACCCCTTTCCCAGCGCCCAACGCCGCGTCGTCCCCCGCTGGCCTCCACTGCCGACCTTCTCGCTGCGCACGCTGTGGCCCCAGCGGCCGGGAAAAGGCGTCCGCAGCTCTCCCTCGTCTTCGTTCGGGTTCTTGCCAGGCGTCGGGAACGCTGCGGCGGCGGTGTCAGCGTCGGCGTCGGCGAGCGCGAAGTGGCCCGCCGGCACCCCGACCGGCGGCGTCACCCAGCGCCCGCCGCGGAACAGGTACAGCGATGTCATGCTGCCCTCGGTCAGCTCGTCGCACGGGTTGTGCAGCAGGACTTCGTAGTTCGCGGGACCGCCGGTGGCACTCGACGTTGCGGCTGGGGGTGTGCTGGGTAGAGCGCGGCTGCGTGAGGCGGTGTAGTGCTCGCGGTAGGTCGTTTTGAGGGATGTGAAGGGCGTGATGGGGGTTGCGAGCGGGTCGAGTTTGAGGATCCAGGTTGGGGCTTCTGGCGCTGGTGGGGAGGCGGGGAGGGAGTCTGTATGCCCGAGGGATAGTGCACCGCCGGTCAGAGGGGATGGTTTGAAAGTGTTGGCAGGGTGGGGTGGGGAGGGCGGTTTGGGCGGTTCCAGGGATGGAGGGTAGAGTGTTGAGAGCAGGACAGCGGGGACGGGGGAGAGCTCAATGGAGAGGTTTGCGGCGCGGTCGAAGAGGACGCGGACCTGGGGTTTGTGTCAGTTATATAATTTTTAATAAAAGAATGATAGAAGAGCTTAATTTTACTTTCAATGGCCTATCTTCCGTTCTAGTTTCTTTTTGATAAGTTTGAACCTTTTCAAGCAGTATTTTCGAAAGACTTTCGCCGTCTGCAAGTTTCTTGGCTACGTTATCCCATCCAAAATGCTGAGCTGCTTCCAGCATACGGTCACGATGGTACACGAGCATGTAGAATGGGCTTGGAGAATGGAAGCTTAATGCCGGGGAGTTGTTTTCGGAACTAGTAAGGAGGATGGGATCATAGCGGAGAGAAGTGAAGAGCTCGAAGCCTGGAGGAGAGGATGACATGTTTAAATGCAATGTTCCAAACGCCTATTGAAGCTTTTCAATCTACAATGCACACGATATATTACTGTTAGGGCTGGGAAAAACGGTGACTCAACGTTCATGCATAGAAAACGTGCAGAGAATATTAACGTAGTCAATAGGATTAAGCAGGCACGGTAAAACTGTCAAACTGGAAGTTCAATACATAAGAAATAATAAGAAGGCAGGGTGCAGGGTTTTTTTAATAGTGCAAGCTGATTAGATCGGTTGAACAGGTCACGTGATTCACTGACGTGGACCTGGATCACTGGGAAAAAAGGGAGAAAAGGAAGAATAGATGGATTGCTGAATGAGATTATATAAAGCATTAGGAAAGAGCAAATAAGAAGGCGCTTACTTGATACGGGTAATGGCTGTTATAAATGTAGCTGTCATGAAGGATGAGAATTGGCCCGTACCAGCTTGTCGACGTAATGAGCTCGGCCCTGGTCCAACTCCGTGAGCCAGGCGGAAATTTACAACCTCCAGCTCGTCTCCTAAGCACGAGCAATTTAATCCCCATCACCCGCCATCTCCTGCTCCCCACCAACCCCGCAACTGTCCTTTGTTACTTTTCAAGGACGCGGTATCTTCCTTTTAATATTTGAATTCGCGAGTTTCGCATCATGTCCACCCAGCAAGTCCCAATTCCCCAGAGCCCTCGGCCCGTCCCCGTTGGAAACCTCACATCTGGATCATCATCCTTATGGGATAGGATATCGACATGGGCGTCTGAGCATAAGGGCGTTGTCTATACAATCGCGGGTGTTACACTAGTCGTGTCGGCTGCAGGAGTGATATACTACGTGTCGGATTCCGGCAGCAGTCCAAAGCAGCAGGAATCGTCCGGTGGAAAGAGAAAAAGCAAGAAGGATAGACGGAAAACAAAGAAGGAAGCAGAAGAGACGCCTAAGGAGGAGGCTAAGGCTGGTAAATGACGTGGAGGTCCTATGATAACTGCGGAAACTAATAAGCAGACAGAGGACAAGAAACCTACGGTCACGATCGAGACCGAGGATGAACTGCCTCAGGTTGACGAAAACACAGTCGCGACGCTGTCGGAGCAGGTATGGTTCAATTTCAATGCTTGATGTGACAATTTTGACTTCTTTTTAAGGACCGTAAAGATTATGCGGCCAAGCTCAAGGCTGCCGGTAACAAGGCATATGGATCAAAAGACTACGACCGGGCGATTGATCTCTATGGCAAAGCTATCCTGTGCAAGCAAGACCCCGTTTTCTACTCAAACCGCGCCGCCTGCTGGAATGCGAAGTCAGATTGGGAGAAGGTCATTGAGGACACCACCGCCGCAATTAATCTGGATAACGAATACGTGAAGGCCTTGAATCGAAGGGCGAACGCATACGAGCAGGTCGGGCGGTACAGCGAGGCTTTGCTAGATTATACTGCTAGTTGCATCATCGATGGATTCCGCAACGAACAAAGTGCCCAGAGCGTGGAACGGTTGCTCAAGAAGGTCGCAGAGGCCAAAGGCAGAGCTATTTTGACTGGAAAGGAGAAGAAGTTGCCGAGCCCCACGTTTGTCACAAATTATCTGCAGAGTTTCCGGCCGAAGCCTCCACCCGAAGGACTCGAGGAAGAAGCAGAACTCGATGACGAGACCGGCAAAGGACAATTGAAGAAGGGCTTGATTGCAATGAACAGGAAGACATCAGACGGATACACAGAGGCGGCAGAGGCATATGATAAGGCTCTTGAGCTAGGTGGTCTAGACGAGCATGAGGCTTTTGCATACAATATGCGTGGAACGTTTAGGTATCTCAAGGGCGACAACGAGGATGCGCTGGCGGATTTGACTAAGAGCGTGGAGCTTAACCCTGCCCTGACACAGAGCTTCATCAAACGCGCTAGCATGCACTTGGAACTAGGTATTTTCCACAATTACTCTCTTCCAACAATACCAACTAACATAATCTAGGAAACCGAGATGCAGCAGCCAACGACTTCGAGCAAGCAATGGAACAGAACAAGGACGACCCAGATATCTACTACCACCGCGCGCAACTCCACTTCATCCTGAGCGAATTCGCGGAAGCCGCAAAGGACTACCAAAAATCCATTGATCTCGACAAAGACTTCATTTTCTCGCATATTCAGCTTGGTGTAACACAATACAAGATGGGCTCGATCGCATCATCAATGGCTACGTTCAGACGCTGCATGAAGAACTTCGACAAGGTGCCCGATGTATATAACTATTACGGCGAACTGCTGCTTGACCAGCAAAAATACCAGGAGGCCATTGACAAATTCGACACAGCGGTGAACATGGAGAAGGCGACAAAGCCGCTTGGAATGAACGTCCTCCCGCTCATCAACAAAGCGCTCGCACTATTCCAATGGAAGCAGGACTTTGCGGAGGCGGAGAAGCTGTGCCAGAAGGCGCTGATCAGTACGTATTCACCCTATCCCGGCGTTAGTGAAGCCTGCTGACTCCTCCCCACAGTCGACCCCGAATGCGACATCGCCGTCGCCACAATGGCGCAGCTCCTCCTGCAGCAAGGCAAAGTGACGGAAGCACTCGGATACTTCGAGCGTGCCGCCGAGCTCTCCCGAACGGAGGGCGAGATCGTCAACGCGCTCTCTTACGCCGAAGCCACACGGACACAGCTCGAGGTACTGCCCTTTCCCCTTCCCTTCCCATCCCCTTCCCCCCGCCAAAGCTCCCGACTAACACCCCCTCCCCCAGGTCCAAGAAAAGTACCCCCAGCTCGCCAGCCGTCTCCAAGGCATGGGCGCCAGCATGGGCGCACCCGGCATGCGATAAACCCTCTTTTGTCTCCCCTTCTTGAACGCCTCGGATTGACTTAGAGTAACGTTTTGGGATCCTCCGCCCCCGCTTTTTGGCCGCCCACTTGTATTTATGCCCTCTCTTCTCCCGCTAGAGCGGCTCCCCTTCCCCACACACGTGCCTTTCCCTGAGTTCTCTTTTTCTCCCGCTTGGCTAGGCTGTGTGTGGGTGTATGCGTGCGTGCGTGCGTGCGTGCTGGTGTTGTTGCAACCCCCCGCTATGAGTAGGGGGGGAGGGGGGGGGGGGTTGTGCGGGGTTTGTTTGTAATTGGTGGATGGAGGGGTGTAGGGAAGTGGATGAGTTATGAGGGTATGGTAAGCGGTGGCGTGTAAAATATATTTTTCACTTTCTTAAAATATATTTTTTTGCTGCTTTTTGGGTGAGAGGGTGTGGGAAAAAAAGTCCGTAGGGTAATGCATTGGATGGCTCTTAGGATTTGGTGGTGTGAGTGCTGATGTGATGTGTGATGTACTGTATTTGACAGGTTCGAAGACGCACGGACCGGAGCTGCTGCATGGCCTCCATCGAATCCTTCTCGTATAATCTCGTAAATCTGCTTGGAAAATAAGTCGGGTTCAACTAGCTTGCATAAAGGTTAGAAGATGTTTGGTTGACTGGGCTGGCTGGGTTTGTCATGGGCGAGTGTTGATAGTGGTGCGTTTACGAGGCCAAACACGGCATAAATTGAGATGAGATATGATTAATTGCACAATGTATTGGAAGCTTATTTAATTATAACGAAGAATATGGATATACCTGTGAAAAAAGCCTTGAGGGCTTACTAATAAAGAAACCGTGCGTTATGATCGGACATGGGTGGATGTATGAAAGAAAAGACCAAATCCAACCTACCTTCCTCTAACAATGCTTCCAAATAACAAGACTACAGGACCGAAGCAACAGACCGAATGATCAACCTACCTCACAAACTTACCTCACAACCTACCCCCCTCACGTCGCAGCTGCCAACGCATACCCCAGCGCCGGTACTCCCCCGGCACACCTACATCCAAACCCAGTCCTGTGATCAAAGAAGTTCTCCCCCTCCCCGCACCCGACCACATTCGCCGGATCCGTACACGCCATCACAACATCATCTTCGGCATCATACGTCGCGGCAATCGCCCAGCACCGACAGCACACGGCGCGCCCGCCCTGCGGCCCGGCCCTGTTGATCGGCGCGTCCAGGTCCACCGCGGTGTCGAGGTGGTGCTGGCAGAGGTACAGCTTGGTGGGCAGGAAGTAGGGCTGGCTGTTGCCGGGGGCGTCGTAGAGAGGGTTGCCGTAGTGGGGCTGGCTTTGCGGCCAGTTCCATAGGGGGAGGATGGCGGCGGAGGGGCGGCGCGGGGGCGGGGGGGTATCTGGCGCTATCTTGGATGCGCCGAAGAGGGCTATCTCGACCTGCCGCTTGCAGTCCAGCGGCGCGCGGCTTAGCCATTCGCTCTTGTCCGGGCACTGGTATGACGCGCTGTGGCCGAAGGCGGAGCAGAGGACGCACCAGGGCGTGGCTTTCGGCGGCTCGCAGACGGCGACGGCGTCGACCATTTCCCATTCTGTGCCGTTTGTGCCGGGCTGCGGCTGAGATTGGTCGCGCTCGATCCAGTCTTCCATCGTGGTGCAGATGCCGCCTTCCCAGATGGCGCGCTTGAATTTGGCGGCTTCACGCGTACAGGCACTCGTTTTGTGGTCTTGAGCCGAGCAGTGGTAGCACCAGGGGTACTGGTCATAGGTCTTTTCGATGCCGGCTTTCATCGCTTTGAAGTAGTCGAGTCGGTCTTTGCACTTGTCGGCTGTGTGGTTGGCTTCGCTTTTACACCACTGGCAGATGAAGCGCAGAGGCTGAGAACCCTGAGCGCCGTTGCTCTGGTTCGGGTTGCCTTGGTTGGGACATTGGTTTTGTCTGTGGTATCTGTTCCCACACGAACAAGGCTCTTCTAACGGCTGAGCGCGGCAGTTCGCTGCGATGTGGCCTCGTCTCTCGCATTGATTGCACGTAACTGGTCCGAATTGTGTGTTGTTATCGTTCTGTTCTAGACTGTTAGCAGTGTCTTGACGTTACTGTGGAGTGGTTCCAGTAAATGGGAGTTCATACATTTCGGGGAGGTGCTTGGAGGTGGTGAAAATCTTGTCCACCACCTCGCCTTCCATCTCGTCCTCGCGTTCCTCTCGTCCCTCTTCCTCGTCCGCTTGACATTCCACCCCGCCCTCGTCTTCCAGGGCCGCCATGTCCGCCGTGGTGGACATTACCGCCATGACCTCGACGGCCTCTCTGGCCTCCTTGGCTTCCTTGACCTCCCTGGCCCCCCTGGCCTCCACGGTTTCCATAACCGCTTTGGGAACCATAGATTCCTTGAACTCCTTGTCCTCCGTAGTTACCTTGGCCTGCTTGGCCTCCGCGTCCTTCGCGGTTTCGGTTCCTCGCCATCGGAACTAGTATGAATTAATATAAATTACTATTATAGATGTCCTAAAGGTTGACGTGATAGTTTGGTTGGCTCGTTTGCTTGATACAAGAAAGTATACTTATCGCGCGCAAGTAGAGATATATTCGGAGACGCTAGCAACGCGATATCGTGCGATGATGTCAAATGCTGATAATAGTAAGTAGCGCCAGCGTATTGAATAAAATTTGAGAAAGTGGTTTAGTGAGGAACTTCGATCTACGACTGGCACGGTACGCTCATTTATTAGATCGTCAAGAGACAATAGCCCTGTCGGCGTTTCTTGTTCTCTCTAAAGCGAGAAAAGCCTTTGACTGCTTGAAAGAGATGAAAGAAACGACGAAGAGTAAAATTAGCTCAAGATAGACGTCTACTGAGAACAAAGCGGGTATCATCTTCCATTGTCCTCTTCCATTGTCCTTCCTTAGGATCAAATCAAGTTGCTCTGCGGTTCAGCGGCAAGCGAATACGACTGCCTTGAGATCCAGAAATCCTTGGAGGCTTGGTGGGGGCTTGGAAGGGAAGCTCGCATGAGGCAGAGCCGGCGATGGGATGAGCTGGCGGCCCCACTAGATTTTGACATGTCAAAATGATCAGAAGGACTACTAGTGGGTAAGTTAGGATCCACTGCGGTGACGATATCAGGGCGTAATACACGACCGCAATTTCGCCCGGACGAAGACTCTGCTTGAATGGATGAAAGCTATCCAAACCAACACCGCATAGGCCTCGTGGTCGTTAATCATTCGGTCATCCTCAGGGAAATTTTTGAATGCGCCGCTGCGAATCTACAAGTTGGGTCGATGTCGCATCTGTTGGAACGAGGCACAATAGACCGCAGATAGCCGGAAGGTCGAGTGAACCTTGTCTTGCATATTTGACAAGGGTGAATGTGGAGATGTTGGAGCTAGCAACTGTCGGAATGTACGCGGCGATGCAGAGTCAGGGCTGAGATAGATGATGCAAGTGCAGGCTGTATAATGCGTAGCACGACAGGTAATATTTCTCCGGTCAGTTGGAGGATTACCGAGAGCTGAGTGGTTGTTGTTATTGTTGTTGTTGGTGTTGGTAGAATTGCACCACAAGCTCACATTTAGCCACGATGTGGCAATGACTGATCCTGCCAACAGCCCTTGAGGTCGCTCTGACGCTCAGACGACACTCAGATGAAGCTCAGATGAAGCTCAGACGATGGAAGGAGTTGAGGGTGCAAATTCTGTTTAACAAACGATGGTCATCAAACAATGCAAGAAATTGTTGCCATGACCTGGAACCCTGCAAGCCTCCTGAGGTTCGAACTTCGTGAGAGAAAACTGAGTACATCACGGTGGAGAAGAATTACAAGAGTTGGAGACCAGACAGTCGCGTTTCTAAATCTACTTAGGTGTGGTGGTGGCATGGTGGGAATGACAGAATGGCGATGCAGGAGCTAGGGAGGTTGAGACGTTTTCCGTGTCTACATTGCGCCGCCACCAACATTCCAGGCCTAAGAGGGCATAGATTATTCGACTTGCAGTCTACTTTTCCGGTCAGCAGGGTAAGGCAACCAAGTCGGGATTTAGGAATTAGGGTTGCTTCTTCTATCGTCTCAAGTCTTCGCGGCCGAGTCGGTGAAACGAAGTTCGTCGTCGAAAGGTCAAGGCACTGCGACGCGGACGAGGGGTTCAAGGGTTTCGAAACACTTCAGCCTAAGATGCCCATTCAGGTACGGCCCGTGAAGCCAGTTGAGCCGACCTTGCGAGAAACGTAGAATAAAATCTGCCCGGACCTGCTTGAATCATGGTGGGAGTCCGTGGGGCGTTGCTTCCAGCAGGGTCCAGTCATCCTCGCAACCTGCAGAATCGGAATCAATAGCGCTTCCCTCGCTCGAATGCGAATGCAAGCTTATTCCCTTCCTTGGCTAATAACTCAATATTCGCCCTTGGACTCTTCTCTCCAGTCCTAGGGCCTTACAACGCACTTCATCCGTAAGCGCTTACGCTGGAAGAATAACGCTGGGAAGAATACGGATTTAATCCGCACGCGTGGACAGCAATATTAGAGCTCGCACGGGTAGGGTTGTCGGGGAGAAAACTTCGCGAACGAGAGAGCCCTAGCTCCGGACCTTGTCCTCGTCGATTTTGGGGAGGGAGCTTCTATGGGTCCGAGAGGCGCGAAGGATGCGCTTAGCCGCAAGTGCGACGGAGGGACAAGGTCAGCTTCGTGCCTTTAGCAGAGTTCCCTTGTCCGTCGTCCCGCCCTCTCAATTTCGGAGGCTGGATATCGGGCGCTGAGGCATTAATTTGCTCACTTTTCTTCCGGAAGCGGGGATTTTGCTAAGAAAAGACCCCGCCTGCTCAGCGGGTTTTGCCGTGGCCTTGATCTGCCTGAGGGCCATTTTGGCTGCATTCTCGAACTCTCCCACCACCTTACGCTCATACCACATCCCTTGCAGGCAAGGACCATAGATCATCGAGTCCTTGGTATGCAGGTTACCTGAGGGAAATGTTTTTGGAAATCCCGAAAGTAAACTTTTAAGGAGATGGCGGGTAAGGCAGGCGAGTTCAACTTCTGCTTTTGCCTTGTTTCCAGCCCCAGTTTCCATGTTAAGTGTTTGCGATCTAGGGAGCAGTTTGATGATCTCGTTCTATGGTCTCGTTCTATGGTTGTACAATGGTCCCGTTGGGCGCAACAGAACGAAAGAGGGTACCCGTGCAAATCGGGCCTTTACACGACATTGGCGCTACGGCTCAGTAAAGCTGGCGCTCCGCTCGCGTCACCGTGCTGTCCATGCTCAGATCCCCCAGCAACGCATCTTAGGCCCTCAGCCTCAGCGTATCAAGATGCTTGCATGAATACAAGCTCCCCATTTCTTCTACCTTCACTGCTGTTTCAGGGCGAGCTCATCTCATTGACCGTTTCCCGGCATGTGGATCCATATCTCCAGCTACCCATGTACCCATGTATCCATGTCGATGCACGGATCTAGAGGCGTTGCAGCTTCTGCAGCGTCTGCAGCTCGCTTCATGGAATTGCGCGAGGAGTACATGGCCTTGACCGAGAGCCAGCCCCCGCAGCCACACCTTCCCGGCCAAACAGGGTTGCCTGTTGGTTTGTATAAGTTCGTGGGAGATCCATAATTTGAAATGCCACAGTCCGCAAGACCACTGGAAAGACATTGAGGCACAAGCCAAACCGGGAAGGCACCAGCAGAGGGTTAAGTTCAATTAGACACGAGTTGTCCGTCAACCATACCTCATCTCTCCACCTCTACTCTTCTCACCTACTCTGCTCATCTACTCTTATTACCTACTCTTCTCACCTCCTCTTTCGTAGCTTAACCTACTGTAATAATCACTACTTCTCGTCATCTTCTCACGATCTTCTCACGACCGTCTCACCACTTTCACCTACAATTTATCAGTCTGTTGTTAGTGGGCCGGTTCCGCCTAAGACTGTTTAAAGTCACCTTTGACTTCTTTTCTCCCTCAACAATAAACCTCACTGGAACTTTTGTTTCACATCAACCACGCTGCAATAAACGCTTCCTTAGTCGATACTGCGCGTCATAAAAGCTCGTCTTTCCTGTTAGGAAATTCTCTCTTCGCAGAATCATCATGTTTGCCAAAACATTCACTGCTGCTCTCTTCGCCGTCTCACTTCTCACTCTCCCAATCAACGGCACGCCTGTTAGAATACCTCGTGCCAACCCTTCTACTCTCAACAATCTCGTCATTCCCAGCTCTACTCTCCCACCACCGACTGGCCTCGTTCTCAAGTTTGTTGGTCTTGGCATCGGAACTCAGAATTACACCTGCGCGACGCCTTCTTCAACTGCCGTTCCTGCCACTGATGGTGCTCTGGGTATGTTCCTCCAAACTCAGTTGGTCTTGAACAGCGCTGACTGAACTAGCAACTCTCTATGATCTCGGCATGAGATTGAATACGGATCCTATGGCGGCTTGGAAGATCGGCTCCCTTTCTGGGCTTGCACTTTCACTGTCCTCCTATCCCCAGATCCTAGACGGTTATCTGCAATCCCAAGGATACAGCAAAGTGCTTGGCAAGCATTTCTTCACCAGCACCATGGTCCCAACCTTCTGCTTGTCGGACGTTCTTCCGCCACCCATTCCGCAGGTCAACGGCAAGAAGAACGCCACAATGGCTGCACCAACGAGCAGCTGCCCTGGCCGGGCCAATGAAGGTGCTGTGCCATGGCTGTACCTCATCGACAACGGTGGCAGCACTGGTGGTGTCAACACTGTGTATCGACTTGAGACAGCTGGAGGCCAACCACCTGCGACCTGCGAGTCAATGGGCACTGCCTTCACGGTACCATATGCTGCTCAATACTGGATCTATGGCCCTCCTTCCTAGTTACTGATTCTAGAACACAAACCGGGAGGATAATTCGCAACAACTGCGCGCTTCGCGCTTTACTTTTCGTATTTGGAGGAATAATAAATATTACTGTAATAAATGGACTAGACCCGCTAACTAGGGCGGGGAAACGGTGGCTCGGTCGAGCTATCTACTGGGTTTAGGACCATATCACTTAACAAACCTAGATGGTATGAGGGCATCAATATGCAGGAACCAAGAAAGGCAGATAGAAGTTCGACTCTCTGGATCAGCTGAGTCAAGGGTATTGTGGGGTTGTTTAGGAGTGGTTTTTTTCTTCACTGCATAACTGATGGCTTCGGCGTTATTGCATGTGGCGCCCAATGAGGCTTCTCGGTCAACGGCTCTCCCAGCGTTCTAAAATGTATTTTTATCACACTTGTAATGCGGCACTAGCGAGCGCCAGAACCACTTTTCGCTATTCTTTGCCGATACCTACAATATAATGACTTGTGGAATCATGGGCATTCCCATACCCAGTCAAAGCAGACCTTGACACCTCAGGCTCCCAGCTGCTCCACCCCAAAACCGCCAACACCACAAGACTCCCTTCTCCACTCAATCCTGAAATCTGAAATCTCGAAAACGCCTACCACCTCCAAAAGTCCTGTGTGCCCCCACACGAAACGGCTTCCAGACAGCAACCCACTCAGTCCCACACACGATCGACCCCGGAAAATTCATCAAAAGCGGGCCAGCAGCAACGGCGCTCATTACGCAAGCGCCGCAGACACGCAATCGGGACCCACTGAGGCGCCGGCCGCGCAGCCGGCCTTAGCGGAAAAAAAAAAGGGCCAGGCAGCACAATTGAAAGTGGTACGGCGAAGCGCCCGGCGCCCGGCTTTGCAGGCCTCCCGCGGTATTTTGATATATTGGCTTCCGGGAGTTGTTGTAGCGTGTTGCCGCCGGGGCGAATAGCTGGGCAGAGTGGAGGGTCACAGTGTGACGAGGGCTTGAGCTTGGCTGGGCTAAGGCAGGGGGGAGGATTTGATTGGTGGCAGGGGGAGATGTCATGCGTTGTATGCACGACACCGGTGACGTTGTAGGGCTGAGGGCAAGGCGATGGAGGGCGTGAGGCTTATGCGTTGTGCGCATGTCAGCTAGTGATTTAGATTTTGTGGAGGCTCTGTGGGAAGGCGGTGGGTCAGGGGGCTTGGGGTGGTAGATGACGCTGCAGATCTAAGGGAGATGGAGGGAGGTGAGCATTGTTGGGTAGGCGCCGAGAGGGGTGCTTGGGTTGTGGTGTGTAATTTGCGGTAGGTTTGGCAGGCTTGGATGGAGTTGAGGAGGGGGGTGTGGTCGCCATGCTTGCTACCTACATCCCTGGGCTGGCATACGCACACGTGAGTCGAAGGCGCTTTCGTCGTGACTACATCGTATCTATTTAGACATTACGGGTACATTTTTCACAGCAGCTCATCACCCCTCTTAATCGCCTCCTCCACAAGCGCTTTTCCTTCTGCCTCAGCTAACTCGAGCCACTTCTCCAACTCCTCCCTCTCTCCCCAACCCTCCTCCTCCTGCAACTGCTCCTCCACTCTCTTCCTCCCCTCTCTCAACTCCACCCACCGCTCATACCCCTTCCCCTCCTCCTCCCCAAAACAAACCCTATAATTCTCACAGTAGCACGCCTCGACACTCGGACACAGCACGCTCGTCCCCGCCAACACCCACTGCCACGTATACTCCCAGACCCTCCCCGCCAAATCGTCGCTCAAGCTCGTCTCCACCACCCACGCCCGATACCGCTCCCACTCCGCCAACGGCACCGCGCGGATGCGCTCCCTCGAGACGGCAAACTGCGCACAGCACGGCTGCGCCAACACGTCCGGCCTCGGATCCGCAGGGTGCAGCTCGCGCCACGACGCCCGCGCCGCCTTCTCCTCCTTCTTGAACGCGATCTCCGGGTCCGACTGCAGGTCCAGCCACGCGGGGCAGCCGGGCTCCCACTCGCAGCGCAGGTTGACGAAGCCGCCGCTCCCGCCGACGATGCGCCCGAGCCGCAGCCGCCGCAGCATCGTCGCCATGTCGCGGTCGAGCAGCTCCGCGTTGTGCCACGCGTGCTGGTGCGCGTGCACGAAGATGGAGACCGCGGGGAGCGCGCGGTAGTGTGTGATGATGTACGTCAGGTATGCCATGACCTCGTGGCCCTTGTTTGCGGGGACGGTGAGCGGGCCCGCGGCTGCGGCATCGTCGTCGTCGAGGGTGTAGATGGCGGTGGAGAAGCCGGGGAGCTCGCGGGCGAGCCAGCTCGTGTCGTCTTTGCGCAGGCGGGCGACGACGAGCGTCACGGTGAGGTTGGGGTTTGAGCCGGGTGCTTGGCTGTCGCTGCTGCTGCTGCTGCTGTCGTGCGGCTTGCCGGCGGGCTCGAAGGAGGGGCCCGGTTGGAGCGACCAGAGTAGTGCGACGATTAGCAGGCCTACGATTGCTAGGTTCCGCAAGAGCACGGGGAGGGTTTGGCCCGCGAGGACGCCGCTGGCATGCTGCATCCTCTTCAATTCATGCGGTGGTTGCGCGGGTGGAGGGGGGACGCGAGTATACAATGTCAACGTCAAGGTGAGGTCAAGAGATTGATATGTACAGCATCCTGGCGCATCCCGTGGTTAGCGTGTTTTGTCAACCTTCCCCTAAACGGCAAAATACCAAAATTTCCCCTACAAAAGGGCCGTGCGGGAGTGGCTGCGCTAACCACCGGAATTGAAAAGATGCTGTATGTGTATGGAGCCCCTGCGCCACAAAGCCGCTTTCTTGGCGTTCCGAATTAGGAATAAGGCTGGTAATGAAGATGGATTTTGGCTCCCTACGACGAAAGTATAGATATATGACATCATAATAGCCATCTGGTGTGGTGGTGATATATAGGACCACTACTTCTGCCCACTACCTCGCCCACTACCTCACCGTGGCTTCTTTCCTTTTGATGACTTAGCCTGCTGCTGCTGTGGCTCCTGCTGCTGTAGCTGCTGTTGCTGTTGTAGCTCTTGTTCGGGCTCAATAAACGTCTCATTAAGTAGCTCAATTGGTAGGCGACGTCATGGATTTCGTCGTGGCTCTGGAGGTGGAGCTTGTGGTAGTTTGGGAGGCGATTCGGGAGGTGCTTTTGGGGTGACTCTTAGGGTGACTCTTGGGGCGGCTCTTAAGATAGTTTATGAGCTTCTTGTATCGCGAAGGTATCGGAGGTCCGGGTTAAGCTTGGCATAACCTTAGGTCACGCACGACCCCCCAAGGTCCGCGACATATCGTCCACATATCACCCCCCCCCTTAGGTGGTGGCCCCTACTTTTTGGACGCGTTTTTGAGGCCTAGGTTAGTACTGGGTTAGTATAGAGGGCCTCGGCGCGCCTTCGGCCTCGCTGTTGCCTCAACAATCTATTTTCTAACCCTCTCCTGTTTTTGTGCCTGCGCTAGCTTGCATAGGACTTCTAATTTATATAGAAAGGCCTGCCGTAATTCTAATTCTAATATATGGATAGTTGGCCCCCCAACTAAAATTTTGACCCGAGTTTATAATTTAGAGCTTTATTATATAGACTTTAATTAATATATATAGAGATAAGGTTTTCCAGGGGGAGACCCCTTGGGACCCCCCTATATAGAGCTTTTGCTTAATTTAGAAGTAGTAGTAAGACTAAGGCGCCTTGGTTACCGCTAGGTAAGGATTTACTATAGTAACTGAGGCGCCCTACTTGAACTAGGCTTAAAGGTTATATTGGTTACAAATCTAGTACATATTTAAACTGCAGAGCTTTAATATAGAGCCCTCTATATAGGATCCAATATAGTAGATTATAATTCCAATTTAAAGCTTTATATACTAAATATTTTTAATACCTAATAACTAAATCGCCGCATGGCTAGAATTAAAGTTTACTACCCTAACTTAATTAAATATGTGTATAAGAAGAGATATAATGGTATACTAAGACCCCTCCCCCTAATAGGCAGATGTGGTGCTGCTATAGTAGTAACGCCTAACATAATTAAATAACTACATTGTTGCCCACTAATTTAGATATATAATAACGCGATAGCTTGGTAATAATATAATAGCTTAGCGCCGAGTAATAAGAGGGAGGTAGGTAGAGGAGGGAGAGGAGGAGATTAGGAGTGGCTCGGCCACTATAAAAAGGTTATAATAATGGTATAGTATTAAACTTTAAAAATTATATCCTAGGAGCTTAATTAACAACCCCTATATAAAACGTTAATAATATTTAATTATAGAGCTTTAAACTAGTAGATATTTTAGGAATGCCTATTATAAGCAGCTCTAAGTGCAAAATCTAGAATATTTAGTAGTGGTGTAAGTACAGGATAGGGTATATATTTTATTCCTAAATATTATTATATAACGCAATCTTTAGGTAATAAAAACTAGTTATTAATGTTACTTAACTAATACCTACTAGAGGTTCCTCTGTCCTTTCTATCTTCTCTTTTACCTATTATCTCCTTATCTAATACTATCTATATTGCTATATTAACTAATAGATCCTTTAATAGGAATTAAGAAGGAGTATTAGAGCACCTCTAGCTTTTATAAGGAAGAAGAAAAGAGAAGAGGAAGGTATAAAGGAGGGAGTATTTATAGATAGGAAGAGGCCTATAAGTATAGGAGATTAGGCAGCTATAATATAGCTATTAATATTACTTAACTAACACCTACTAGAGGCTTCTCTATCCTTTCTATCTTCTCTTTTACCTATTGTTACGGCATTGGCAGAAAACGGCAGATTGCGGCAGATTGCGGCAGTAAATGGCAGGTAGTTGCAGTCACGTAACTTAAAGATTGTATATAACTCCGAGCGACGCTGCCGTTCTTTCCTTTCCTTTCCTTAGCTTTGGATTCTCATTTGTAGACTACCAATTATATAGGCCTGCACGCGACCTTCCTGCTATGCCCATGCCTCAATTAATTAAGTTATTAACATTATCCAAAGCTTAACCACCCTTTTTCCTAAGAAGGAACTTAAATATATCTATAGAACCAGAACTAAAGACCAGAATTAGAACTTAAAGAATAGAACGGACATTAAGAACTAAAAAATGGAACCCTAGAAAACAGAACGGAACCCCTAAAAAACGCGTATAAACCAAAATCTCTAAAGACCCAGAAATTATACACCGCTATTACCACTATGCTAAGAAATACTACAGCTGGTAAAGCCGCTGTAGAACCCGCAAATACCTCTAATAGTAAGACGACCACCATTTTAAACCCCCAGGAAGAGCTCGCAGCAGCTAATACTAAAATTAAGCGGCTCTGAAAGCTGCTTAAAGCCAGGGACACCCCTATAGCTAGCGATAAATCATTAAACATAGAGAAACTTGCTATAGTCCTTAAGGCCCTATCCCGGCGCCTTAACCGGCTCAATAAGTCCTGTACTGTATTATTATAATCCACAAAGGTTATAGACCCCGCTACTTACAGATGGAACTAATCCTACCTTTAATAATTGGAAGCTTTAATTATAGAATAAGCTTAAAGTTAACGCGGACCACTTCCCCTCTGCCTAAGCTAAAATGGCTTATATCTTTGGCTGTACTAGTAAAAATGCCTAGATATACTTACGTCTACAATATACTCTAGACTTAGCAGACCCCTTCTAATCTAAAGAAGAAATAATTAACTACTTATCTTTTATTTATAAGGACCCCTTTAAGGTATAAAACGCCTACTTTAATTATAAGAGCTTAACAATAAAAACAACAGAGACCTTTTTGGCCTTTTAGACCCGCTTTTTATACCTAGCTGGCTAAGCTTAAATCCCCTAAGAAGACTTACTGCCCGACCTTTTTAATAAGCTTACTCTGGATCTATAGCGCGCCATACTACTAGTTTTTACTACTATATAAACGCTAAAGAAACTTATAGACTATTGCTTGGCTATTAATTAAGGCCTCTATTAAATTAAGGTATATGCTAAATAATTAAAGGCTAGGAATGCCTTATACTAGACTATAAGTATTACAAAAATGACCTGTAACGCCTCCGCAACTTCTACTACTATAACGGCTTGCATAAATGCCTCTAAACCGAAGCTTGTAGATTGCTATCTAATAAAGATATTAAGCTAAGGAGGAGAAAGGGTGGCTGCGAGGGCTTATGTAAATAAATAGGTAGCGCGGGCCGCTAAGGCGCTAATAGTAGACGAGCTAATAGTAGGTAAGTAAATAGTAAGAAATAGTACCAAATAGTGTTAGACAGTATTAGATAGTATTAAATAGTACGCTAGGTGGTAGAATATGGCGGAATTTAGTAGGTAACGCGCTCTAGCACCGTTATATCATCCCCCCTCTAAAAAAAGCCTACCCTTAGGCGTTATCTAAGCTCCCTATTATTGTCTAAATTATTATAATTATCTAACCCTTCTTCCTAGCATTTAATCCAGCTATTTAATTTATATGGTGGTCTAGAAAGGTTAGGGTAGGCTAGGTAGAAGTCCCATAACTTATAAGGGGAGTACTTAAAATTAGATGCGGGGTATTACTCTAGGTCGTTGTTATGGCCCACCTAGCTTATATAGTATTTTAAGACATTATAGACCCTTTTTACTGCTAGGATTTCTTTAACTTCCTATTTTTTATCCTTTATAATTTGGATTAGTAGTAGGGGGTTATTATACTATCTAGGTAGTAGATTACCTGTATCCTTTTATAGCCGGTCCAAAGAGAAGATAGGGTGGATCTTTATTAACTCTAGTAGTTTAACCTTAAAAGAGTATCCTACCTTTTAAAGAGTCTTATATAGGCCCGCTATTTAGTGGTTTAGCTTACGGCTCGGCCTTTAGGTTTTTTAGTTCTTTATTAATACCTATACCTTATCTCCTACTTAGAAGTCTACCTTATAATAATATTAGTTTATATTAGACTCTTTTTTCTTTTACGCCTTTCTTATAATTGTTTAAGTAGTCTTCTAGGCTCTATGTATTATATTAGTAAATGCCTAGGCCTCTTTATAACTAAGGCGTTTATAGGCTATAGTAGGTCTAGTAGGCCTATCCTAATTAAAGGACGTTTATAGTGTATACCCGTAGAGCAGTTTAAATAGGGATATTCCTATACTATTATAGGGGAGTATAAGCTGTGCGTAGTCTATTATAGGTAGTAATTCTAACTAGTTATCCTAATAGTAACGTGTTTTATCACCGAGTTGATATTATTACTAAGTTGATACTTCTTCGCCTGCGACCTGACGCGTGAACGTAATACGTAATGGCACTATAACGCAACGTAAATTCAGCTTATACTAAAGGCTTAATATAGCTTGCTATCTTAGCTTTTGATTTATACTAAGTTAAAATAAAAAAACGCGCTTCTAAAATCTATAACGTATCGCAAATAATACTCTATAACTAACTCGCCGGATAATGCCCTTAACACGACTATAAACCAAACTTAAAACAAATGACTCCCCTTAAAGAGCAGATGATTATACAGCGTATAATTAATAATAATATACATAGAATACCGCCCTTAAAGGACTTAGTATAAGATATAGCTAATAAACTACTAGAAGAGTAGGGTTAGAAGCCTGTTAGTAAGTACTAGGTTAACTGCTTTATATACTATAGACCTAAGCTTAAAATAAGATAGACCTAACTATATAACTACTAGCGAGCCGCCTATAAGGACCTAGCGGTTATCTATCCCTAGTTTATACTTGTTTAATTAATTAAGCTTAAGTACGGCATCCTTAATAAAGACACCTACAATTTTAATAAGTCTGGGTTTATAATGGGTAAAATTATACCTTAGCTTATTGTTATAGGGGCTGATAAACCTAGTAAATATAAGAAATTACAGCCTAGTAATTAGGAGTGGGTTACTCTAATATAAGGCGTTAGGTTAATAGGGAAGCGAATTTTACCCTTTATTATTGTCGAGAATGAGGCAAGCGGTCGTCACGTGACGCCGCGGCACTAGCGTGGCGAGGAGTCTTAGGCTCCTCGCCCTTCCTCATTCCAATAAGAAGATATATAACAACAACATCATACTACCTACAACTTGTAGATACGTGATATCACCTTGTGATACCAACAATTATCTTCGCGGGCAAGGTCCTTATTTTAACTTAGTTTAAAGATCTGCCTTATAACTGGGTTATTATAGTTAGCCCTTCTAGCTGGACTAATAACGACCTTATGGTTAGCTGGCTATACTACTTTAATATATATTTAAGTCGCCTTTAGGCTGGAGCGTATAGGCTTTTTATTATTGATAGACACAAGAGCTATTGCTTACTTAAATTCTAAGATCTTTATAAGGAAAAGAAGATTATTACTCTCTGTATGTCTCCACATTTATTACACCTACTATAACCCCTTAATGTCACCTGCTTCTCGCCGTTAAAACACGTATATAGCAATAAGATCTTAGCCTTGGCATGTAACCGGATTATATATATTACTAAAGAAGACTTTCTACTAGTGTTTAAAATAGCGTATAATAAAGCCTTTACAGAGGATAATATTTAAGCAGGCTTTAGAGGCGCTGGGCTAGTCCTACTTAATCTGGACGTTATAATATTAAAGCTTAATATATAACTGCGTACGCCAACTCCGCCTATACCCTAGCGTACTACCTAGGAACTAAAAACACTATATAACGCTAACAAAATAGAGTCGCAATTAAAGCTAGTTTGTAATAAAATTAGAAATTACTATAGGTTACTAGCAAGTTCTATTAATAAAATAATTATATAGCTTGCTAAAGGCGCTTAACAGATTACCTATAAAATAGTGTTAATGCGTAAGGAAATTGCCCGACTTTAAGAAGCCGCTAATATAAAGGTAAAGCGAAAAAGCTGTAAAAGGCGGTATATACAGAATAAGGAGACTCTAATGGTTGGAGAGGTAGTTAACTTACTAGCTAAAAACGCGGGTAGTAGTTATAACGCTAGTAAAGGGCCATTAAAGAGGGTGCGAGCAGAGAGGCACTATGGCACTTATGGTAAAACAGGATATAATTCCCGCACTTATACTACTAAAATTAAGGACGTATCTAATAGCGAAGGTTCTAATAAATAATATTTAATTATAATAATTCTATTTTTTAGTTATTGCGTTACGTAATTTGAGTTGCCGTTGAGTCGCCAGCGAAAAAGTGTCGACTCGGTAATAATGTCGACTCGGTAATAAAACACGTTAGTCTATAAAGGGATATAGTTATTAGTTAAGGTACTGGTTTATAATTTTAGTTTAACCGTTAATCTTGTAACGGTGCTAGGGCGCGTTATCTACTACTTTGCCATTTCTAAGGCAATTTGCCATAACTTGCCGTTTTCTGGCAATCTGCCAAATTCTACTATATTCTGCCAAGTCGCTATTAGCTCGCTTACTACTAGCGCCTTGACGACCCCTTTATATCTTGCTAGTCTCTACTAGTCTTCTTTCTCTCCTTAGCTTAGTATTTTTATATAGTAGTAATCTATAAGCTTTGGTTTAGAAGCATTTGTATAAGCCTATTATATTATACTAAGCTCTCCCTATATTGCCTAGGAAGGCCTTAATAATATCCCACCCTAAAAGAAAACCTTTATCTATAACAACGCGTTAATATATTATACTTAAATACTAAAAGAACCCACACTACCATGCCTAAGAAGGCCCTAATAATATCCTACTTTATAGGCTAGACTATACTTAACCTACACCCCTAAAAGAACCCTAGAATTAAAACTAAATTATATAATTCTGATAAACCTAAGGAAGCTAACAATGGTACCTAAAGCGAGCTTATTTAAAAGATCTACCTTTACCTAAGAGGAACACGAGATCTAGTTAGGATTAGAAATTGAAGATAATAATAACGTTATAAATATATATAAGTAGATTTATGCCCTTGCAGCTAATTAGAAGGTTAATTATCTTTAAGCCTAAAGTATATAAGAGACTCTAAAGGAGATCCTAGAAAGCCTTACTACCTTATAAAATAGCCCAGCCTCCCCTTTATAAAGCCTTAGTTAACCTATTTACTTAACTAAATATAATATACTAAAGAGTACGGATATAATAATAAAGTAATTAAAATCCGTTAAGCTCCCTAACCCCTTATTATTATTAGACGGTATAGACCTAGCCTTTAAGAATTGGAGAATCTAAGTATAAGGAAAGCTCTGTGTTAACTATAACTATTTCCCCTTTAAAGAAGCTAAAATGCTCTATCTCTTTAGTTAAACTATTAGCAATACCTTTAGGCTAAGTTTAAGGATGAGTTACCTATTTAATTTATATCTGTTAATAAGATAATATAGTATCTAGCTACTATCTATATTAATCCAAATAAAGTATAGGATGCCTATTATAACTATAACCGCCTAATAATAAAACTAAACCAGTTCTTTATTAAGTTTTAGACTTAGTTCTTATACCTAGTAGGTAAAGGCTAGGTTCCCCCTAAGAACTACCGTTTGGACCTATACAATAAGCTAACGGTCTAACTATAAGAAAAGATTACGGTAGCCTTAGATAACCTACCAACCTACTAAAAACTTGTAGCCTAATATTTGTTATTAGATTTAAAACTAAAATAAATTAATGCCTATTCTAACTAACTAAAAAAGTCCTATAGTAGCTAGAACCTATCCGCTATACTAACAGGAGCTAGCATTGGAAGATAAACCACGACCGCCCTTATACTAAAAGCGGTTATAACTACCTACCTATAAGCCTCATCCAAATTGCTATATATTATACCTTTAGCTAATACTTGTTACAATACCCTAATTAACCCTACTATGGTTATGTGTTTTAATTATAGAAAGAATAGTTACTTTACTACGTCCTGCCTAGAGCTAAAGGATATAGGTAATATTAAGGAGATAGAGGAAGAAGAAATATCTAATAAGTTAGGAAAAGAAGAACCCTAGGGAAAGACTCCCCCCTAGGATATTCTATTAATCTTAAAGAGATTAATCTAAGTTAGCTAATAGGTGGGAAACACTTTACAGTTCTATATATAGTATCTTAAAATAGATATAGAGTTAATATAACTGCCCTTATTAACACTGGAGCAAATAGCTTTACCTTTATAAACACTGCTTATATAAATAACGTTACTAAGTTCTTAAATATAAATGCTACCTAACTAAAGAAGCCTATTTAAGTAAAAGGCTATAATAGCTAAGCTGGTAGGCCGGTTACCTATATCCTAAAACTATATATCGCTATTAATAGATAACGCTAGTTTAGCATCCCCTTCTATATCCTAGACCTAGGGTCCTATAATATAATTCTTAGGTAAAAATAGATGTCCTACTTTAATATTTGGCTAAATGTTTAATAAAGGCAGTTTATCTAGCTGGAGAATAGACTAAAGTTACCCTCCTTTATTAGAGAAATCCGTACTAACTGCAAGATATTAGCTATAAAGGCTAACCCTACTTACTAGTAGGATGTTAGGGACTGCGACCTAGCCTTTACTTAAGAAGATGCCCGCCGCGAGGCTGGTAGGAACTCTATACTAATAAGGATATTCCCCTAAAGGACTATAGCTAAGGAAGACTCTACTTATAGAAGTGGAATGGATAGTAATATAGACAACTTCTAAATTACGGAAATCCGGCTAATATGGAAGAGAACGTACTAATAGGATATAGAGGATAACCTTTAGAAGATTCAATAAGAGCTAAAAGGAGTAAAGATAATGCCAATATGCTAAAGGCCCCTAAGGCTATGGACACCCCTACTATTACATAACCTCCCTATAGTAGATATTGCGGTAATTAGCGCTATAGGTTTCTACTTTAATATATATTAGAAGAAGAATGAGGTCTTTATAACTAGCTTATATAAAATTAACTGGATTATTAATAAGAGGGAAGAAGGGCTAGTAGAAGAAACTAATAAGGAGCTAATTAAGCGCCTTCTCCCTATACACCTTTTAGACTATAGAGACGCCTTCTTAAAGGCAGCTTTAGATATACTGCCCCCTTACTAAACCTATAATTATAAGATTTAACTAGAGGCCGATAACTCTCTAGGCTATAGCCCCCTTTACTAGCAAACTATAGAGGAACTAAAAGCAACTAAGTAGTACTTAATTAATAACCTCTATAAGGGGTTTATTAAGCCAAGTTAGGCCCCTTTTACTTCCCCTATTTTATTTATAAAGAAACCTAATAAAGGCCTTTATTTCTACATTAACTATTAGAAACTAAACGCTATTACTTAAAAAGATTGCTACCTTCTCCCCCTAATTAACGAGACCCTTATTCGTCTAAAGTAAGCCAAAATCTTTACTAAGCTTAATGTCCGCTAAGCTTTCTACTAAATTAGGATGGACCCTGTATTAAAAGACCTAATAATATTCTATACCCGCTATAGTTTTTATAAATATAAAGTCCTTCCTTTTGGATTAATGAATAGGCCAGCCACGTACTAATGGTATATAAATAATATTCTTTTTAACTACCTTAATAAATTCTATACGGCATACCTAGATAATATTCTTATATACTTAGACAATAAACTTAAGTATTAAGTTTATGTTAAGAAGGTTCTAGAGAGGCTATAGAATGCAGGTCTATAAGTTTATATTAAAAAATATATATTTAGATTAAAACGAATAAAGTACCTTAGGTTTATTATTAGTATAGAAGGAATTAAAGTTAACCCTAAGAAGGTTAAGGCAATCCATAACTAAAACCCCCCTTATATTATAAAAGGAATCCAGTCCTTTCTAGGCTTCTGTAACTTCTACTATTAGTTTATCCATAACTATAAAGTTATAGCTAAGCCTCTTATACAACTAACTAAAAATAACACGCCTTTTATTTTCAATAATAATTATATAAAAGCTTTTAAGGAGTTAAAGGACTGACTTATCTCCTCCCTAATTCTCTATTACTATAACCTAAACCTTAAATTAATGCTAGAAATAGATGCCTCTAATAGAGTAGTAGTAGGGGTTCTCTTATAGTTTTACCTAGATAGCAAGTAGTACTCTATTACATTCTTTTTAAAAATAATAGCCTTAGTAGAGTATAACTACAAGGTGCACAATAAAGAAATACTAGCTATTATATAATTATTATCCTAGTAGTGCGCAGAGCTTAAAAGTATAGACTCTTAGATTAAAGTCTATACTAACTATAAAGCCCTTAAGTATTTTATAATAATAAAGCAGCTTACTAGTTAATAGGCCTAGTAGGCTAAAATACTCTTCTAATTCTTCTTTACAATTATATACCGTTTTAGTAGATAAAATTCTAAGGCTAATGCTTTTACTTAGAGGGAATAGGATATAGAACTATGAGATAAACTAAAGGCTTAGTACCAGATATATGCCCTCCTCTATCCTAAATAGCTTAACCTATATATCTTTAAGGAACTAAGCTCTAAGCGGAATAAGCTGGCACTACTAGAAGGAGAGATTCTAGATAAATTAATAGGACTAATTAATTGCATCCTAATTGCAAACCGCACCACTAAATCCCTAAAAGCCCTCCGCGACTAAGCTATAGAAGGTAACCCTAATTTAGAAATAGAAGACGGACTGCTCTTATACTAAAAACGGCTTATAGTTTTAAACGTTAATAACCTATAAATAGAGCTGATCCGTGAAGCCTACTGTTAAGTCTTTACAGTGCACCCTAGTTAAGATAAGACCCACTAATTTCTAGCGCCTTACTACTACTAGTAAGGACTCCTGTTTAATATAGAATAATTTATTAAAAATTGTTATGCTTGCAAACAGGTAGATACCCCTAGGGATTAAACTCCTAGATAGTTACAACCACTACTAGTCCCTAAACGCCCCTAGCAGCATATTATAATAGACTTTAAATTATTCCTAAAGGACAAATATGGCTATAATATAGCCTTTATAGTAGTTAACCAACTAAGTAAGTAAGCTATTTCCCTTCCTTACTTTAAGACTACAACTATAAAGGATATAGCCCGCATATATATTAATAATATTTACCAGATCTATGGCGCTCCTAAATTAATTATCTCTAACTATAGACCCTAATTTATATTAGACTTCTAGGACGAATTCTACCGCATCCTTAGGATTAAGATTAAACTCTCTACTACGTTCTACCCTTAAACTAACGGCTAAACCAAGATTATGAACTAGTACCTTAACTAGCGACTTCGCCCTTTTATTAATTACTACTAGGACAACTGGTTAGAACTACTGCCTATAATAGACTACGCACAGCTTACGCTCCCTTATAATAGTATAGGAATATTGCTATTTAAGTTACTCTATAGATATAAACCACGAATATCCTTTAATTGGGATAGACCTATAGGACGTATAATAGCCCGCGAACGCCTTAGCTATAAAGAGGCCTAGATATTCGCTAAGAGAATATATAGAGCCTAGAAGACTGCCTAAGCAGTTATAAAAAAGGCATAAGAGAAGAAAGAGGCCAATGTAAACTAATATTGCCGTAAGGTAGACTTCTAAGTGGGAAATAAGGTATAGATGTTAATAAAAAACTAGAAGACCTAGAGGCCGAGCCATAAACTAAACTATTAAATAGCTGGCCCCTATAAAATCCTTAAGAAGGAAGGGTACTCTTTTAAGGCTAAGCTACCTAAGTTAATAAAGATCTACCCTATCTTCTCTTTAAACCGATTGCGGAAGGCTACGGATAATCCATTGCCTAGATAGTATAATAACCCCCTACCATTAATTTAGATTATAGAAGATAAGAAATAGGAAGTTAAAGAGATCTTAGCAGTTAAAAAGAACCATAGTACCTTAAAATACCGTATAAGCTGGGTAGGTTACGATAAAGATCTAGAATGGTACCCCGCATCTAATTTTAAGTACTCCCCCTATAAGCTACGAGATTTCCACCTAGCCTACCTAAACCTCCCTAGACTACTACGTAAACTAGACAGCTAGATTAAATGTTAGGAAGAAGGGGTAGATAACTATAATAATTTAAATAACAATAAAGGACTTGGACAAAGCCTAAGGGCAGGCTTTTTTAGAAGGGGGGGTAATATAACGGTGCTAGGGCGCGTCACCTGCTACTTTGCCGTTTCTAGGGCAATTTGCCGCAACTTGCCGTTTTCTAGCAATCTGCTAAATTCTGCCATATTCTGCTAAGTTGCTATTAGCTCGCTTACTACTAGCGCCTTAACGACCCCTTTATATCTCGCTAGTCTCTACTAGTCTTCTTCCTCTCCTTAGCTTAGTATTCTTATATAGTAGCAATCTACAAGCTTTGGTTTAGAAGTATTTATACAAGCCTGTTATAAATCTAGGGGTAGAATATAGTAGAGAGCTTAATCTTAATTCTAAGGATATAGTAGAATTTATTTTAGAAATTTAATATAAACTAGGGACTATAGTTAGAGATAATTAATTTAGGGGCACCATAGAATTAATAGATGTTATTAATATAGAGGCGGGCCATATCCTTTATAGTGGTGGTCTTAAAACATAGAAGGGAGATAGATTGCTTATATAATTGGTTAATTACTATAAAGGCCGCATTATAGCTGTAGGCGTCCTTTAAAAACGACTTAAAGTCTATTATAATATATTACTAAGGGTATTCTAGAACTAGCAGCGGTTATAGCTACCTAAGAGTTTAATCCCTAGGGGCATCTGCGCGTTTATAGGCATAGCAGTTTCTAATAAATTGTGCTATATTAGGTAGAAGTTATTATTAGTAGTAATAGGGCGCTAGTAGTTAGTGGGTCTTATTTTAACCAGGGTATACTATAAAGACTTAATAGTAGGCTTTACGGATTAGCTCTATTTATAGGTTGTTAACGTCTAAAATTATAAGCCGTTTCTAGTATAAGAGTAGTCCTTCTTTTATTTTTAAATTAGGATTACCTTTTATAGCTTAGTCGCGGAGGGCCTTTAGGGAGTTAGCTATACGGTTTGCAGTTAGGATATAATTAATTAGCCCTATTGGTTTGTCTAAGACCTCTCCTTCTATAGGTGCTAAATTATTCTATTTAAAGTCTAGCTCCTTAAGGATTTACAAGTTAAGCTGTTTAGGGTAGAGGAGGGCATATATCCGGTATTAGGCCTTTAGCTTATCCTAAGGTCCTATATCTTATTCCCTTTAGGTTAATATATTAGCCTTAAAGTTTTACTTATTAGAGTAATATATAATTATAAAAAAGAATTAGGAGAGTATTTTAGCCTAATAGGCTTATTATTTAGTAAGCTGCTTTATAGTTATAAAGTACTCTAGGGCTTTATAATCCGTATATATCTTAATTTAGGAGTTTATACCTTCTAACTCTGCATACTATTAGGACAGTAATTAGATAATAGCTAGCATTTCTTTATTATATACTTTATAGTTATACTTAGCTAGGTTTATTATTTTTAAGAAGAAAGTAATAGGGTACTATTTGCTATCTAGATATAACTGTAATAGGATTCTTACTATAACTCCGTTAGAAGCATCTATCTCTAATATTAATTTAAGGTCTGGGTTATAGTAATAAAGGATTAGAGAAGAGATAAGCTAATCTTTTAACTCTCTAAAGGCTTTTATATAGTTATTATTAAAGATAAAAGACGTGTCTCTTTAGGTAAGTTATATAAGAGGCTTTGCTATAACTCCGTAGTCGCGGATAAATTAGTAATAGAAATTACAAAAACCAAGGAAGGACTAGATCTCCTTTATAGTATAAGGGGGTTTCTAGTTATGGATTACGTTAACCGTCTTAGGGTTAACCTTAATCCTATTTATACTTACTATAAACCTAAGGTACTTTATACATTTTATCCTAAATTTATATTTCTTAATATTAACTTATAAGCCTGTGTTCTTTAATCTCTCTAGGACCTTCTTAATATAAACTTAGTGCTTAAGTTTATCATTTAAGCATATAAGAATATTATCTAGGTATACCATGTAGAACTTATTAAGGTAATTTAAAAAAACATTATTTATATACCTTTGGTACGTAGCTAGTCCGTTAATTAGTCTAAATAGAAGAACTTTATATTTATAGGACCTATAATGGGTATAGAATGTTGTTAAATCTTTAGATATAGGGTCCATCCTAATTTAGTAAAAAGCTTAGCGGATATTAAGTTTAGTAAAGATTTTCGCCTAGCTTAGACGTATAAGGGTCTTATTAATTAAAGGAATAGGATATTAATCCTTTTAAGTAATAGTATTTAGCTTTTAATAGTTAATATAAAAACAAAGACCTCTATTAGGCTTTTTTATAAATAGAATAGGGGAAGTAAAAAGGGCTTAACTTAGCTTAATAAACCCTGTCTAATCAAGGTTGTGTCTTTACAGTTATGTAACCGCAACTTGCCTACAAACGCGAGTTAAAAGGGGTTGGTTACGTAAGCTAAGCGAGCTTAGGAAATCCACCAAATTCTACCTATAGAATAGGAGAATTAATAAGCATTAATTAAAAATTAGTTAACACCCTAATACTAGTATAATAGCAATATGTATTACCGGAAGTAATACGGACACTAATTAGTAATTATAGATTAGGAGACGTATTATCTATAAAGAGAGATAAGCTTAATTAGTCCCTGCTAAAGGCCTCTGCTAAACCCGTTTACTAAGGAGTATTAGTCGACGTATATTTAAAAAGTTAACCCCTATCAAATAGGCCCTTAACTCTTTATATATAGCCTGTTACGGAGCGAGCACAAGCGGAGATAATATATAGCGAAGTAGATATTAATAAGCTATATATATAAACTGCGTAATAAGGTCAAGACGTTGCGTAAGGAGAGAAGGTAAGGAAACGGGAAGAAAGGGGTATATATCATTAACTTGGTTGCTTGGTTAACACGTACACGGGGCAAAATAGGCTTTGGGTTATAGTCCTAGCAAAACTTGGCAGAATTCAGTGGACTTGGCAGAACATAGCAGAACGCGGCAGATTGCTATCAGATTGCCGTAGATTGCGGTCGGTCTCTTCTTACTAAGTCAGTGGAAATAGGTGGACGAGTTAATGGAAACAGGTGGACGAGTTAGTGGAAACAGGCGGACGTATATAAGGTGTCACGGAGGTGTCCCATAACAGTACCCCCTCCTTAAACTTGAGCTTCTGCGAGATGGGGCTATAGTAATTCTAGGTAGAGTTCATAAAAGTCTTCTATAGCTTATGTAAGTCCTACAGAGTCAACGGGTTTCCATATGGGCTTAGTAAAGCCTCTCCATTTCATAAGGTATATATATTTGCGTTTCCGTTTATTATACTTAATGTCATTAACTCTTTCAATAAAGTACTCATCCTTACCATCAACTTTAACTGGTGGGGGAGGGTCCTAGATCTATCTAGGCAGGGCATCTAATATAGGGGCAGTAGGGCAGAGGACTAATATATAGAATACGGGGTGGATTTTAACCGTATTAAGAAGCTTCAGTTAGTAAGCATAGGGAGAGACAACCTTTTTAACCTTATAAGGGCCGGCGTTCTTCCAATTAAGTTTTTTAATAGGTTATTTTATATTTAAATTTCTTATATCTAGCTAGATAAAGTTACTAATTTAGTAAGCTAGTGCCAGGGTTCGGTTCTTATTTGCTACAGCTTTATAGACAGATTAGGCCCATATTATTTCGTTAGTAAGGAACTCTTATAGTTCTTCTATCTTCTTTATAAATTCGTTTACTTCTGCAACTTATAAGGCCTAGTAAACTAGGTAAGGGATATTACTAAAGGGTTTAAAACCCATTTACGGGTGCTAGCCTTAGTTGGCCAGGAACGGGGAGACCTTTATAGTTTCTAAGACAGAGTTATTTATAGTAAACTCAGCAAATGCAAGCCAGTCTATCCAGTTGTCCTATAAATACAACGTATATATCCAAATATACTATTCTATTATAGCATTTACATGTTCTATTTAACCGTCCGTTTCTAGGTAGTATGCCGTAAATAACAGTGCTTTAATGCGGAGTTGGGTAGTTAGTTCTTTCTAGAATATAGAGACAAACTATCTACCTCTATTAAAGATAATTATTTTAGGAAGTCTGTGGAGTTTCTATATATAATCCAGGAATAGTTAGGCAATGGCAGGCACTAACATATTAGGGTAGGCGATTAAGTGTTTCATCTTAAATAGTTAGTCTACAACTACCATAATATTCGTGCAGCCTTTACTTACGGGGAAATCAACAATAAAGTTAATTAAGATATCCTTTTATCTTTAGTCTGGAATAGGTAGTGGCTTTAGGAAGCCGTTATACGTCTTATATAAAGCTTTAGCTTATTAGCAAGTATGGCAGCTGGAGACGTACCTTCATATTATATTATGCATATTTAGCCAGTAATATTCTTATTAGAGCAGTTTTAAGGTTTTCCCTTAACCTAGGTGGCCAGCTACTAGTAGATTGTATGCATATTTAAGGAGCTTAAGCTTAAGTTTGTTGTGGTTAGGTATAACTAGACAGTTCTAGTAGTACAAGCGGTCTCCGCAAGCTTCACATTTACTTAGAGAAATCCTTTTAAAGCATTTAACGCCGTTTTAAATTAGCTTAAGCGTCTCTTAGATAAACTCGTTATTTAGGTATTCGTCGGCTATAATCTATTTAATAGTTCGATTAGTTATTTCAAGGACGTATACTAAGAGATCTTTAGTAGGGGGTTTAAATAGTTTGGGGCGGAGTAGGGTCTAGTTATAGTAGAAGTGCGCTTTTTCTTAAGCTAGTGCGTCTTATAAACATTAGGTCAGGGCATTAGGCTTCTAGCCTTAAACGCCTAGGCGATACATAATAGAGAATCGGAAACAGGATAGATATTCTAACCAGCGGGCCTAACAGTAGCTTAGCTGTTTCATAGTTATAAAGTATTATAGGTTCTTATAGTCGCTAAGAACCTTAATTAGAAATCCAGAGCCTTCTAATTTAGGTCGCCATTGTTTAAAACATCTAATAATAGCTAATAGTTCCTTATCGTAGATCTTATAATTATATTTAGCTAGACTTAGTTATTTTAAAAAGTATACTATAGGGTGCAATACTCCTTCCTTATTATATTAAGACAGAATGCCTTTAGTAACATAGTTAGATAAGTCAGCTTCTATAACACTTATTCGGTTTAGATTAAAGTGTTAGAGTACAGGTGTAGTAGTAAATATAACTTTTAGGTAAGCAAAAGCTTTCTTATATTCTTTGTTAAAGATAAAGGCCTTATCCTTTTATATTAAGGCTATAAGGGGTAAAACCAAGGCGGAGAAGTTATTAATAAACCGTTAGTAGAAATTAGCGAATCCTATAAAGGCCCTTACGTCCTTAACGTTCTTAGGTTCTTACCAGTTTACAATTACTTTAACCTTCTTAGGGTCCATTTATACGCCATCTATAGAAATAATAAGTCCAAGGTATAGAACTTCCGTTTTATGGAACTCGCATTTATCTACATCTAATTATAGGCTAGCTCCGCGCAAGGCTTGCAGGACCAGTTTAATATATTTTCAGTATTTGGTTAGATTATTACTATATATTAAGATATTATTAATATAAGCAGTATAGAAGACATCCAGGTATAGGTATAGGGTGTTATTTATAAAGTACTAGAAAGAACTCGGGGCGTTTATAAGGCCAAATAGCATTACCAAGTACTTGAATAATCCGTATTGAGTACAAAACGCAGTAAGCCATTCGTCTCCTTTCGCGATATAGAGGCGATTAAATACGTAGATAATATTAAGCTTTATATAGAAGCGAGCCTTACTTAATCAGTTTAGTGTCTCTTAAATTAACGGGATTAGGTATCGGTTCTTAATAGTAACGGCGTTAAGAGCTTGGTAGTCTATATAGAAGCGCAGACCACCGCTAGGTTTCTTAACAAAGATTACTAGCGCGGCTATAGGTAAAGAACTTGCTCTAATAAATCCTTTATCTAGATGTTTATCTAAGTACTTCCATAGTACCTAGAGTTCGTTTTAGGATATCCTATATAGGGGTCCAAATCCAGGATATTTTCCTTCTTTAATTACAATCTTATAATCGTATAGACGGTGTTCCAGTAGCTTATTAGCTTTCTTTTGTAAGAATATATCTAGATACTTATAGTATTCTATAGGTACCTTTATGGCGGGGTTAGTGTACTTCTTTAATACTAAGGCCTTCTTAATATCGGCCATTGTAACAGCGAAGATCGTATATTCTAGTTTCCTAGCAAGTTATATAAGCGGAGTAGCTCCAATTATATAGATATCTAAGGCGTTAAGCGGGCTTAGATTATCCTTAGTTTCTTATACAGGTTCCTATTTAGTTTTAGGTTTAGTATCAGATACAAAGTTAGTATTAGATTTAGGGTCGGTGTCGGATTTAAGTTCGGGCTCTTTAAGCATCTTTTTTATAATAGAATACTAGTTCTTCTAGTACTTTTATATATTAAGCTTCTGCTTAGTTCGGGGCGGTATAGTAGTTAGGGTTAGTTTATATAATTCGGTATAATTTCTAGGTCCTTAGTAGATGTTAGTGGAAATCTTATATTCGTAGAATTTGGTGGAATTTTTAGGCTAGTGGATCCTGGTGGATTTTCTAAATTTTGGTTTGGGGTCTAATCAGCGAGTTATAAGGCACTTTTACTTATAATAGGAGGCGGTAAATAGAAGCTTAAGGTTGTCCTAGTCAATAGTTACCTTATATAGCTTTATCTAGGGTTGTCTAAGGATTACTAGGTAACCTAGGGTGGTAACAAAAAGCTTAATTAATTCTTTATGGTTTAGGTATTGGAGTCTCAGGAATACTATATAGGTAATACAGCCTAAGACGGTATATTTGCCATTAAATCCAAATACGTTAATATGCCAGTTAAGGGGAGTTAGAGTAAAACCATTATTTTACACAAAGATCTTATTAATAAATCCTATACCACTAGCTCCTACATTAATTAGGACTTAAGCGTTAGCCTATTAATTATTCTACCAAAGACGGCAGTTAACGGTTATGCTATGTTCCTAAGAGTTAAAGTTTGTAACATCTAATACATTTAACGAGATCCTAAGGTAGCGCCGTCCCAGAGAGCAACTTAGCTCTAAGACCTTCCTTTTAGAGGCAATTAGGGCGGAGTTCTTATAGCGTATTAGTTATAACTTCGTCCTTATAAGTAGTGCTTATTAGATAACGAGTTAGAACCAGATAATAATTGGGGGAGACAGCTTAAGAATTGGGGCGGTAAACAGCTACTAGCGTTAACTATTCGTAGATCTTTTTAGAAGGGGGCTAAGTAGTAGTTAGAGAGGTAGGAGCTACTTCTATATTTAAAGCAGAGGCCTAGCTTAGTGCGTTATTTCTATTTAGAGGACCCTAATAGGGCGTATCCTAGGGTCCTAGTGTCAATATCCATAGCGTTAGGGTGCTTAGGCTGGGACAATAATTTAATAGACAATTATAGGGTTATTGTATTGTATTAAGGAGCGGGCTTTGGTATCAGGCATAGTATATTATTATACCATTTATTAATAACGTTTGCGCAGGCGTTAAGGGCTCCCAGTAGGTCTATACCAATTAGGGAGGTTTTTAGTTTGGGGCTTAAAGATTTAATAAGGCTGTTAATTAGTACGGAGTTATTCCAGCCTATTTCCTTTACATAACAATTAAATTCGGAGAAGTATACTAGGAAACTTTTCTTTTCTTAAGTTATATAGTTTATCTTCCTTTAAGCGATAGCTTAGCGGTTTAGGTCACTATATATAGCTTCAAAAAGTACAACTAGGCTTTATACTAAGTTTAGCTAGAGAGGTTTAACAAGGTCAGCTATATCTCCTCCTAGTCAGCTTAGGGCGTAATAGAGTTAGTTGGCTTTAGTTAGGTAACAGTTAGCATTACCAGTTAGCTTATTCTTAAGCCGGCTTAAGAATAACTAAAGCTCTTATTATTTGCTAGTAAATACTAGAGGGTCTAGTAGTTTTTCAGATTATTATAACGCGGTAGTCGGTTCTACCAGTAGGACGACTATTACTAGTTTAGGGCTTACATTCCGCGTATTGGCTTCTAGTAATAGCAATCGGTCTTAAGGGCTTAGCGTAGGCGTCTTAAGGGTACGGATTTCTTCTTGGAGGGCCTTAATTATTTTCTAGTGCCGTGCTTCTTATTTGGCTTGCTATTAAGCTATAGTAGCTTGGTTTTATATAAGGGCGTCTATAAAGGACTTTTATATATCTACTAATTGTTTCTAGAGTACGGATATAATATTAGCGGCCGTTATAGAGGCTTTAAGGTCGTTCTGTATTTTAAACAGGGCGGGGTAGAGTATAGGTTTTTAAGGTTTTAACGCAATATAGTGTCACAGAGCAAGCACAAGCAGAGATAATATATAGCGAAGTAGATATTAATAAGCTATATATATAAACTGCGTAATAAGGTTAAGACGTTACGTAAGAAGAGAAGGTAAGGAAATGGGAAGAAAGGGGTATATATCATTAACTTAGTTACTTAGTTAACACATACACGGGGCAAAATAGGCTTTGGGTTATAGTCCTAGCAGAACTTGGCAGAATTCAGTAGACTTAATAGAACATGGCAGAACGCGGCAGATTACCATTAGATTGCCATAGATTGCGGTCGGTCTCTTCTTACTAAGTCAGTGGAAACAGGTGGACAAGTTAGTGGAAATAGGTGGACGAGTCGGTAGAAACAGGCGGACGTGTATAAGGTGTCACGGAGGTGTCCTATAACATAGCCCTTAGGTGTTTAAGGAACTAACCCCTTTTAATAGGCCCTTAGTTCGCGTCTATTACGCATTTTATACTACCTAGATCACATTAAGGAGTATTAGTTAATATATATTTAAAAAGTCAACCCCTATCTAATAGGCCTTTAATCCTTTATATACAGCCTTTAGGTACTTAAGAAACTAACCCCTATCTAATAGGCCCTTAGTTCGCGTCTATTATACATTTAAACTTAATAAAAGTTAAGCACTTGCGTCCATTACGCATTTTAATTAACTTGTGTCTATTACGCGTTTAGAACCTAAAATTAAACTTAATAAGGGTTATAAGATAAAAATCAACATATTAGATATTAGGGTATAAGTTAATGCAGGATAGAAGAAATGGGGTAAAGGTATTAATCTATAATCCAACAAAACCACTATAGAGGATATTAATAAATTTATAAAGTTTAAGATCCTAGAATATAAAGCCTATAATTTTAAAGATAATAAACTATAGGAGGTCTATAAGGAAGATTTTAATAACTTTACACTATAAACCTTTAGGGATTATAACTAATATGGTATCTAAAAGCTTTAAACGTCCCTATAAACCAATGGCGTATAGGTAAGGAAGTATAAAAATACCACAGTCCCTAAATTGCTATTTAACACCTTATAAGAAGAAAATCCTATAGAATGGATTAAGCTTAAGATTAGGGAATATATAGTAACTAAAAGAGAGTTTAACTTAGAACAAATTAAATACCTCCTTAAGAACAACTTTACTAGTACCGGTACTATTAAAGCCCAACCTTAATCTCACTAACTATAAATCCTACCCTACTTACAATACTACCCATAAACCCTATTTTACCTATAATACTACCTACTACCACATTCTAGCCTACCTCTACACCACCCCTATAATGGGAGTTTAATTATATTAACCTAACCCTATAATTAGAACTACCTAAGGGACAGAGTTAAAACTAGGGTTTTAGTAAGGAGTTAACAAGCCTTATAAAGATATATATAGAAGACAATAAGTACAGCGGAGAAGATAATAATTTTAACTTTAAACTTACTATCTTCTACGACCTTTATAGCAGAGCTAATATACCCCAAAAAGCCAAGGTTAAAGCCTACCCTATAATGCTATATAGCTTAACACTTAACCACTACTACACCAACCTTAAAAACGTTACCTTAACCCTTTTATTTAACCAAATCTGCAACGCTATACGCAACTACTTTAAGGGACCTAAGTATAGGCGTGGTATACTAGGATAATAGAACTTAATAACCTTAAGGTCTATAATAGGCAAAGGTAAAAATACTAGAAAATCAACTCTAGACTATCTATAATTGCTTATTAAAGAACTAAGACACCTCTAGCACGGTCTTAACCCAAACTTACGCACTAATAAGTTCCTTTATAATAAACTTATTACTGCTTACTAGGAGTTACCAGCTTATTAATATACCTACTTTAAACCTTCTAATAGCCTAACTGGCTTAATTAATAACCTATAATCTTCCATTATAACTTTTAAAAAGTCAAATAATAAGAACCCCTAAGCTTTCTTTACTAACCGCCGTTACTATAAGCAGTACCCCTAGCCACTATCTTAACTATATAACAGACCACCTAACTAATATACACTACCTAAGAAGCGCTGCTTTGTCTACCACAAGGAAGGTTATTAGTTATTTAACCACTTAAAAGAAGAACGTAATAAATTAAAGAAGAAGTTTAAGGATAAATTTAACCGCCACTTTAATAGACATGCTAAGCAATATATTACTAAGTATAAGGGAATAGATTATAATAATAAACTTAATTTAGAATCTATTAACGACGTAATAAAAGCTCTTATAATTAATATTAAGTTACTACTAGTATCTCCAACTTAGGAATAGACTAAATTATTTTTTACCTTTTTTAAAACAATATAGCATAAAGGAGCCATTAATACTGTAACTAACTTAGCGGACCAATTCTTTACCTATATAATTACTAGCACTAACCCAACTGCTTACCATAACAACTTAGACCTATTTACCTATATTGCTACTAGCTAATATACTTTTAATAAGTTCTATAAAGTAATAATTAACACAGAAGCCCTAAAGAGATTAATAGTAGGTTATGGACAATACCTTGTATATAAGAAGACCTATAATACTGTTATTAATACCTTAAAGGCCAGCGCTATTAACGTCTAGTTTAGCATTGGCTTTACCTCCTTTATTAGCTCTATTATAATTAATACACCAGTTAGCAATATTAAGTTTTATATTATAAAGGCCAATATACCTTTCTTACTATATCTTGCAAATATAGATATACTAAAGGTCTATTACAATAACCTTAAGAATATCTTAGTTATCCCAATAAAATCAGTACTAGTAGTTCGCCAATTTAATTACCCCTTCTTATTATGGGAAGAGTCACTACGGTTATTTATAACTTACTTATTTAATTAAAACCCCTACTACTTAACCACCACTAAACTCCGCCAACTCTACCGCCGCTTTAGACATTTATTAGTAGATAAGTTATATAAGGTATTAGAACGCTCTGGCCACAATAATATTAATAAGTAGGTTATTAACTATCTTACTAAGTACTATTCCTAGTGCTAGAAATATAGCAAATTCCCTAAATAGTTTAAGTTTACATTATAAAAAGATTAAGATTCCAATTTTAACCATTCTATTTTTATTAATATTATATATATTAACGGAAACCCTGTCCTCTATATAATTAATAAAGCTACCAAATTTTAAGCCGCGAAATGGCTATATAATATCTCCGTAAAACATACCTGGGATACCCTATAACTCTACTAAATTAATACCTATATTAGACTACCTAACTATATTACCTATAATATTAGGAAGAACTTTATAAGCAAGGAGTTTTAATAATATACTATAGCAATGGCTATATTAACTAAGAGCATCCTAGTAGAAGCTTACTAGTCTATTAGAATGGTAGAAAGAGCCTATTTAATACTACGCTAAATATACCAAATAATTATAGAGGAGCTGTAGGGCTTAGGAATAACTAAAGAACTAGCTTTATAAATAGCGGTAAAGGCCGCTAATAATATAGCTAGCCTAAATAGCTTAGTCCTAACACTTTTTATTTTTAGTACCTACCCTTAAATAAGTAAACTTGACCTACTAGCACCCTCTATTATATAGCAAGTGGCAGCTATAAAGAAGGCAATAAAGGAGATTGTAAGGATTAGGGCAAAGAAGTAAGTTAACAATGCACTAAACCAATAAAACGGCCCATTACTATAATCTATAACCTCCTCCTTAACTTAGAAGTACTTATATAGTGTAAAGGCAATAATAAACAAAGCGGTAAATAGACTAGCCTATTTAGGTTGCTTAGAATTAATAGAGAGATATATAAGGTATAGCTCCCTAGTAGACCTACTAATTTTAGGACTATAGTAGTAAAGTTATACCTATAACCTAAACTAGAAAAACCTAATAAGGAACTAAAGAAAGAACCAACTAAAGAACTAATTAAAGAACTAACCAAGGAACTAGCAGCTAGTATACCCCCTTACAGATTAAAATAGACATAATAATCGCCAATAAAGTCCTAGTAAAACATTATAAATATATTAATATTTATTAATAATAGCCTAACAAAACCTAATACTATAGCCTTTAAGTATACCTTATCGTTATTTATAGAGTTATAACGCAAGGAGATAAACGGTTTACTTAAGAAAGGTATCTTTAAATTTATTAATATAGCAGACGTCCTAAAAGGAGTTAGAATCTTTAACTCCTAGTTTATTAATAAAATTAAGAATACCAGAATAGATAAAGCCTTTAAGAAGTCTAGACTGGTTATACAAGCCTATAATAACTATAGTAAAGATTTAGTTCTAATGCAGTTACTAACTATTTAATATATTAGCCAGAGAATTATCCTAGCACTTATAGCAACCCTATAAGGAAATAAAAGAAGACCAGCTTCTTTATACCTATGTAACATCTTATAAGCTTATATATAGTCCAGTACCCACCTAAATAGAGACTTCTTTATATACTTACCACTAGAACTTAGACTAAAGAATAGATTAATTCTAAGAGTTATTAAACCACTATATAGTATCCCAGAAGCTAGTAACCATTGGTTTAATATATACTACTGTTACCACTTTAATAAGCTATAAATAAACCAGTTGATATATAACCCCTATTTACTATATATAAACAGTAACGGCTTTAAAATTATAGGATTGTAAATTAATAATATACTGTTCCTTGCTAACAAAACCTTTATAAAGGCTAAAGAAGCTAGGCTTTAGGAGGCAAAGTTCCTAGCAAAAGAGAAAGAAAAGCTTATATTAAATACTCTAATTAAGTTTAATAGAGGCTATATTAAGTATAAAAAAAAATTAATAGCCCTTACCCAGGAACGTTAATGCTAGAATCTAAAGTTAGTTACTATAAAGGCTATAAACCTAACTAGCTCTAGAGGGAAAGTCTATAAGGTAGTTACACTAAAGGACTAGTACGTTGCCCAAAGAGCAAGAGGAGCCTATATTGCTATAGTCTATTAACTAAAAGCTGCCTTTAACCTCTCCTTTATAGCATAAGTTATTAACCTAAAAGAAAAACATATAAAGCAGCTTAATAAATAGCTGTAATAGTAAATTAATAATCCCTTTTAAGGACTTTACTTTATACAACTTAATATAAGCACTCTTAAACTAATAATATTTACAGACTTATCCTTTGCTAATAACTACAATCTCTCTTCTTAGATTGGCTTTATTATTATACTTATAGACAAGAATAATAGGGCCAATATCTTCTATTGGTTATCTATTAAATATAAGCAAGTTATATAAAGTATCTTAGCATCTAAACTATATGGAATAGCCCACGGATTTAATACTAGAGCTATAATTAAAGCAACTATTAAAAAGATCCTATAACTTAAACAACTACCGCCTATCCTTTATACCAATTTAAAATCTCTATATAACTGCTTAGTTAAACTTGGGACAATATAAGAGAAACGACTTATAGTTAACCTAATATGTTTACAATAATTGTATAAAAGAAGAGAAATAGTAGAGATTAAATAGATTAACAGAGGTAGTAACCCTATAGATACTATAGCAAAATTAAAGCCTTGCTAGGCGTTAAAAGACCTAATTAATATAAATATAATTAAGCTATAGGTTACCAAGTGGGTAGAGAGAAAAGACGTTAAAGTAGAAATAAAGAGCGTGAAGATACAAGGCCAGCCGCTAAGGCGCTAGTACTAAGCGAGCTAATAGCGATTTTCCATCCCAGGGATGGAAAATTATAATTAGTTACTTCAGCAACATAGCAGGATTTAGTGGAATTTAGTGGAATACGGCAGAACTTAATAGAATTTAATAGGTAGAAAGTAGTGCAATTTAACCGGTAGAAAGTAGTGGAATTTAATAGGTAGAAAGTAGTGGAATCTGGCAGGTGGCGCGCTTAAGTACTGTTAAAAACTAAATACTCCTAGTGTCTAATTAAGGTTGCGTCTTTACAGTCATATAACCGCAACTTGCCGTCACGTGATAGCAATCTAGGGCAACTTATAGCAACTTGCCTATAAACGCGAGTTAAAAGAGGTTGGCTATGTGAGTTAAACGAGCTTAGGAAATCCACCAAATTCCACTTATAGAATAGGAGAATTAATAAGCATTAATTAAAAATCAGTTACTACCCCAACACTATTATAATAGCAATACGTATTACCGGAAGTGATACGGACAAACCCTTTATTAAGGTTATTAATTAAATACTACTTTATTACTTTTAGCTTGTTCATTAATTATTAGTAGAGGGGGCTATAGCCTAGTAAGTTATTGGCTTCTAACTGAATCTTATAATTATAGATTTAGTAGGGGGGCAGTATATCCAAAGCTGCTTTTAAGAACGCGTCTTTATAATCTAAGAGGTAAGTAGGGAAAAGGCGCTTAACTAGCTCCTCGTTAGTTTCCTCTACTAGCCCCTTTTCCTTCTTATTAATAATCTAGTTAATTTTATATAAGCTAGTTATAAAGACCTTATTGTCCTTTTAATATATATTAAAGTAAAAACCTATAGCACTAATTACCGCGATATTTACTATGGGGGGGTTATAAGATAATAGGGGCGTATATAGCTTTAGGGGCTTCTAGGGTATTAGCATTATTATTACTCCCTCTAGCTCCTATTACATCTTTTAGAGGTTATCCCTTACATCCTATTAGTATGTTCTTTTTTATACCAATTGGATTTGCGCAATTTAGACGTTGTCTACGCCGCTTTCTATCCCGCTTCTATATATAGAGTCCTCTTTAATATATTGCTTTGGGAGAGTATCTTTGTTAGTATAGAGTTTCTACCAGCCTTGCGGCGGGCATCTTTTTAGGCGAAGGCTAGGTCGCGGTCTCTAATATCCTACTAATAGATAGGATTAACTCTTACGGCTAGTATCTTATAGTTAGTCTAAATTTCTTTAATAAACGAAGGCAGTTTTGGTCTATTCTCTGGCTAGATAAACTGTCTTTATTAAACATTTAACCAAATATTAAAGTAGGACATCTATTTTTGGCTAAAGATTATGTTATAGGACCCTAGGTCTAGGATATAGAAAGGGATACTAAATTAGCGCCGTCTATTAATAGCGATATATAGCTTTAAGATATAGGTAACTGGTTTACCGGCTTGGCTATTATAGCCTTTTACTTAAATAGGCTTCTCTAGTTAGGTAGTATTTATATTTAAGAACCTAGCAACGTTATTTATATAAGTAGTAGTTATAAAGGTAAAGCTATTTGCTCTAGTATTAACAAGGGCAGTTATATTAACTCTATATCTATTTTAAGATACTATATATGGAACTATAAAGTATTTTCCACCCCTTAGCTAACTTAAATTAATCTCCTTAAGATTAATAGGGTACCCTAGGAAGGAGTCTTTCCCTAGGGTTCTTCTTTTTCTAACTTATTAGATATTTCTTCTTTCTCTATCTCCTTAATATTACCTATATCCTTTAGCTTTAGGCAGGATAAGGCAAAATAACTATCCTTTTTATAATTAAAGTAAGTAACCGTAGCAGGGTTAATTAGGGTATTGCAATAAGCATTGGCTAAAGGCGTAGTATATAGTGATTTAGACAAGGCTTATGGGTAGGTAGTTATAACCGCTTTTAGTATAAGGGTGGTTATAGTTTATCTTCCAACGCCAGCTTCTGTTAGTATGGTAGATAGGTTCTAGTTATTACGGGACCTCTTTAGTTGATTAAAATAAGCATTAATTTATTTTAGTTCTAAATCTAGTAATAAATATTAGGTTGCGAGTCTTTAGTAGATTAGTAGGTCGTCTAAGGTTACTATAATCTTTTCTTATAGTTGGACTATTAGCTTGTTATATAGGTCTAAATAGTAGTTCTTAAGAGGGACTTAGCCTTTATATATTAAGTATAAGAATTAGGTCTAGAACTCGGTAAAGGACTAGTTTAGTTTTATTATTAGGCGGTTATAGTTATAACGGGCATCCTATACTTTATTTGGATTAATATAAATAGTAGTAAGATGCTATATTATCTTATTAATAGATATAAACTAAATAGGTAACTTGTCCTTAAACTTAGCCTAGAGGTATTACTAGGTATCCCTAATGGTTTAACTAAAGAGGTAGAGTATTTTAGCTTCTTTAAAGGTAAAATAATTGTAGTTAATATAAAGCTTTCCTTATACTTAGATCCTCTAATTTTTAAAGGTAGGGTTTATCCTATTAAATAGTGGTTAAGAGTTAAGGAGCTTAATGGACTTTAATTGTTTCGTTATTATATCCGTACTCTTTAGTATATTATATTTAGTTAAGCGAATAGGTTAACTAAGGCTTTATAAAGGGGAGGCTGGGCTATTTTATAAGGTAGTAAGGCTTTTTAGGATCTTCTTTAGAGTCTCTTATATACTTTAGGCTTAAAGATAATTAACCTTTTAATTAGCTATAAGGGCACGAATCTGCTTATATATATTTGTAATATTATCGTTGTCTTTAATTTCTAATCCTAACTAGATCTTATATTCCTCTTAGGTAGAAATAGGTTTTTTAAATAAGCTTACTTTAGGTACCATTATTAGCTTCCTAAGGATTATTAGAATTATATAATTTAGTTTTAATTTTGGGGTTCTTTTAGAGGTATAGGTTAAGTACAGTCTGGCCTCTAAAAATGGGATATTGTTAGGGCCTTCCTAGGCGTGGTAGTATGAGGTTCTTGGTGTCTAAGTATAATATATTAACGCGTAATTGCAGACAAAGGTCTTTTTTTAGGGTGGGATATTATTAAGGCCTTCCTAAGTAGTATAGGGAGAGCTTAGTATAATATAACGGCTTGTACAAATGCCTCTAAACCAAAGCTTGTAGATTGCTATTTAATAAAGATACTAAGCTAAGGAGGAGAAAGGGTGGCCGTAAGGGCTTATATAAATAAATAGGTAGCGCGGGCCGCTAAGGCGCTAACAGTAGACGAGCTAATAGTAGGTGAGCAAACAGTAAGAAACAGTACCAAATAGTGTTAGATAGTATTAGACAGTATTAGACAGTACGCTAGGTAGCAGAATATAGCGGAATTTAGCAGGTAACGCGCTCTAGCACCGTTATAACTACACTAGCTATACCGTCTATAGCCAACCCTATAAAAAGCTGTGTAGCTAGCCCTACTATAGTTCCCGTATATACCTAGCCTATATATAGTAACCTCTATAGGTAGGCCCTTAGTAACTAAGGAGCTTGCTTTAAATGCGATTAAAAGGGCTACTATATATATAACTGCCCCACCAATACAAAAAAGGATAAGGTTTTATTAATTTAAGAAGATAGTACTAAGCTAGACAAAGAGGACCCCTAGGGGAAGACTCCTCCCTAGGGGTAGAAGGGATTAATATGTTATATATCAATCTAGGCCAGTTAATTAGTAGAAAAAGCTGCACTATCCCTTATACTTTATTCCGTAATAGATATTAAGTTTTAACCTCTGCTTTAGCTAACTCTAGAGCAAATACCTTTACCTTAATAAATACCTAGTGTGCTATAAAACTGGCCAATTTTTTAAATGCACCTATTAAGGAACTGCTTAAGCTAATCCCTATCTATAGATATAATGGATAAATAGGCCCGCCTATTATAACTATTTTGTAAATTTACCTCCGTGTTAATAGACGAAGGTAGTATAATATCCCCTTTCTTATTATAGATCTTGGAAATTATAATATAATTTTAGGAAGAAAATAGCTAGCCTACTTAGGCTTATAGCTTAATATACGGAATAGACGGCTTATCTAGCCTAAAGACTTGCCCCCTATACCTTCTTTTATAAAAGAGATCAGCATTATAATAGAGAACCTTATACAACCTTAGATAAATACTATCTACTAGGCCGATGCTATGCATAAAGACTAGGCTTTTAAGAAAGATGTATAATAGGATCCGCAACAAATCCAGATATTATACCGCCCCTAGTTTATCTATATTATACCACCCGCATTAAAAACTTAGGAAGTTAGTAGTAAGCCAGTTAGCCTAAGCCCTATATAGCTATAAAGAACAGCAAGGAACATTAGACGCAGTACTAAACTTATAGACTAGAGGGGTAATTTATAGAAGATGGAACGGGAGCTAAAAGGATTTATAGATCTTAAACCGTAAAATACGGCCTAATAAATAACTATAAAGAAACCTATAGACCTCCCGCCAGTTAATATCTGCTATATTAGCGCCGTAGGATTCTACCAAAACGTAGTTTAGCCTAATACCATTGCTTTTACAACCAGTTTATATAAAATTAACTAAATTATTAAGGAAAAAGAAACCCTAGACCGCACCTAGTCTAGTAGAGAGGAAGATAAGTTTATAGATAAAGAGCTAGTAGAACTAAAACTGCACCACTAATACCCAGACTTTAAAGATATATTCTCAAAGGCAGTATCTAACATATTGCTACCACACAGATCTTATAACTATAAGATTAAGATTAAACTAGGTAAAGAAGATACCCTTAATTATAGCCCCCTCCGTTAGTAATCTATTGCTAAATTATAGGCTACAAAGCAGTATTTTATTAAAAACCTAAGTAAGGGCTTTCTTAAGCCTAGTTAAGCCCCCTTTACTTTAAATATTCTGTTTATTAAAAAGCCAAATAGAGGACTCCGTTTTTGTATTAATTACCATAAATTAAACAATATAACCCGCAAAGATTAATATCCGCTACCCTTACTAGATAAGACCTTGGCCTAAATAAGTAGGGCTAAAATCTTTATAAAGCTTAATATCTGCTAAGCTTTCTACTAAATTAGGATAGACTCTAGATCTAAAGATCTTATAATATTTTAGACCTGCTACGGATTATATAAATGCAAAGTACTTCATTTTAGACTAAATAACGGACTAGCTATATACCAGTAGTATATAAACGACATACTTTTTAACTACCTTGACGACTTTTACACAGCCTACTTAGACAATATTATAATTTATTTTAAGAATAAACTAAAACATAAAGAGCATGTCCGTAAAGTCCTACAGCGGCTCTATAAAGCCGGCCTCTAGACTAATATCAGAAAATTAGAGTTTAGTATTAAGCATACAAAGTATGTAGGATTTATTATTAGTATAGATGGAATTAAGGCAGACCTAGAGAAAATGGCTGTAATTAATTAATAGGAACCCCCAAGGACCGTAAAGGGAGTATAGTCATTCCTAGGCTTCTGCAACTTCTACTAACGCTTTATTAAAAATTACAGCAAAATTGCGTAGCCTCTAAGCCGCCTTACCAAAAAGACTTAATCCTTTTATTTTAATGCCGTGTGTAAACAGGCTTTTGACGAACTTAAGAAACGGCTAGTCTCTGCTCTATTACTGGCCTATTTTCACCTAAATTAGCCCTTAAGGCTAGAAATGGATACTTCTAATGGTATAATAGCTGCTATATATTCCCAGAAACAGCTAGATAGAGAATAGCATCCCATTATATACTATTTAAAGACTATAATAGATACTAAGTTAAATTACTATATTTACAACAAAGAAATGCTGACTATTATCTCTAGCTTTTAGCACTAATGTATACAGCTAGAGGGGACCCCTAAACCTATTTAGGTAGTTTTAGATTATAAGGCCTTAGAATACTTTATAATAACTAAAGCCCTTATAGCCCAGCAGGCGCGCTAGGCTGACGTCCTATCTTAGTTCAATTTCTTAATTATATATAAGCCAGGCGCAACTAACCGTATAGATGCCCTTATACGGCGTAAACAGGACCTAGATAACTAAATAGCCATAAAGATTGCATTATAGACCTAGATGCTACTATAGCCGGAGTACCTTAACCCCTAAATATAAGTAGAATTAAATATAGAACTCTATAGAAACTAAGATATGCCCTATTAACTCCTTAAAATTTAATTTTATTAATAAACTACTGCAAACAAACCGTATCACCCCTTCTTTACAAGAGTACCATAAGAAGGCAAAAAATACTACTAGCCTATAGTCCCTTAAAAACGGACTACTTAAGCACTAGGAATGGCTAGTAGTAGCTAAAGAATAGAACTTATAGACCTAGCTTATTGCAGAGGCACACGCCTAAGTATTAATGGCCCACCCTAGAAAGAATAAGACCCATAAGATTATTTAAGACCGCTATTACTAGCCTAAAATAGTTATAGATATTAACCGCTATATACAGAACTGCGATAACTGCTATAGGTCTATAATTCTAAGAGATAAGACCCTAGGACTATTAAAACCACTCCTAATACTAGAGCGCCCCTAGCAGCATATCTTAACGGATTTCTATATATTACCTATAGACCGCAACGGATATAATATGGCTATAATTTTAGTTAACCGCTTTAGCAAGCGCCCGTTCTTAATACCTTGTTATAAGAATATTAATGCTAAAGAAGTAGCCCAACTGTATATCTATTATATTTACTAAATTTACGGACTACTAGATACTATTATACAAGCGAGCCCCAAAAGGCGGGGAGACGGATCACGGGGTTTTCTCAAATAGAGTTTTCTCCCCACATGTATATAAGGAGTAGTCCGCGTGGGCCCAACAGGGATCCGAATCGGACGTTAAGCAATG
>Ga0307507_10001531_pt1 | contig 51475 bp, 9 predicted proteins | sample 7_EM_MG_FD_207223 | JGI IMG/M metagenome (GOLD analysis project Ga0307507, IMG submission 207223) | Populus trichocarpa ectomycorrhiza microbial communities from riparian zone in the Pacific Northwest, United States - 7_EM | ecosystem: Host-associated > Plants > Roots > Unclassified | place... | reverse complement strand
ACGGTTATCTTATAAAAAGAAGGTAAAGTAGACTACTTAATCCCAGGAAGCTACCGCCCTATTGCCTTAGAAAACACCCTAAGCAAGATCTTAGAAAAGGTTATAGCGGACCACATAGTAGATATAGTAGAGGAACACGCCCTACTACCACAAAGCTAAATAGGGGCAAGAAAGAATCGCTTAATGCTATTAGCACTTACACTACTCGCTACTACCATTAAAACTGCATAGGCTATACAAAAGGACTTCGTAGTATTAATGCTTAGCCTAGATATTAGCGGCGCCTATAATAATATACCCTATAAGCGTCTCCTATATATCTTTGGGGCAAAGGGCTTCCTAGAATAGATTATTTAATTTATTTAAGGATTTATAGGCTAGAAAGAAAAATTACTAGTCTTTAGCAGATACTAGAGCCCCCCTATTATAGTTGTAATAGGAATACCATAAGGATTACCTCTATTGCCTATACTCTTTCTCTTCTTTATAAGCAACCTGCTTGACACCTTTAAGAAAGGGGCGACTTAGGGGATAGGCTTTGTTAACAACACAAACCTAATTATATATGGGCCAATAGCCGCAGAGAACTGTAGGACACTAGAGAAAGCCTATAATACCTATATAAAATAGGCAAGACGATATAGAGTCTAATTCTCACTAGAGAAATACTAGCTAATCCATTTTATAAGAAAACGTAACCAATCTGTAGATCTTTAGTATATAATCTATATCTAAGGCTTTAGGGGTTAACCGGTTCAAGGCCTAAGGGTATTAGGAGTGTGGGTAGACAGCAAGCTCTAGTAGAGCGCACATACGGCGTAAGTGGCCCATAAGGGCCAAGTATAGTATATCGCCATATCCAGGATCGTTAATTCTATATAGGGTCTATACTTCCAGAGGTTACGCCTACTATATATAGCAGTTGTCCGGCTAACTATAATGTATAGATCTAGCATTTGGGCCACTAGAGAAACCAAGAAAGGCCCCCCTAAATTACTCCTTAAACCACTCTAAAAGGTCTAAACAGCCTGCCTTAAGAGTATAATAGGCGGGTATAAGCGAACGGCCACAATACTGCTTAAGAAGGAAGCCAATATTCCCCCCCTATAACTATATATTGAAGCTGATGCAATGCAAAGGGTGCAAAAGGAACGCAACTTTAATATTATAAAGTATATTAAAACACGCCTAAACAAACTATAGAGGGACCCTAGGGTGCCCTATAGGAGAAGGAACTAATAACCCTAAAGTAGGGAAGATATATTAGGAAAACAGGTAGAGAAAGCAGAAGAAAAATAGTGCAGCGCTAGGGCCCAGGCCTATATAGAGGAGGAAGGGAGATGCGTAAAAGGCTAGTAAAGACAATAGTAAGGGAGAGAAAGGAGCCAAAGTAGAGTATAAAAGAGTACTGGAAAACCATCTACCGCAATACAATACTGGTTGGACTGACGCTGGAGAGATAAATAGGAGTTAAAGGTATAGAGGTAGACTTAGGCAAGGGGAACCCAAGCCATAGTATAGGTAATACTATAGGGGGTAAATACCTAAGGGCTCTAAGAGGGCCTAACAAAGGCGGAAAATACAATTACAACATTCTTAAGGACAGGAATAATAGGACTAAAAGATTGGCTTTACTAAGTAGGTGTCCTAGTAGGTAGCCTAAGGTGCGAATATGGCTGGCCAAGATAGACACTAAAATATATAATACTGTTATGCCCCTTACGCACTAGCTAAGAAGCAATGCTCTCAGCAGCTAGTATAGAAAACTATAATACACTGCTCTTAATATAGAAAGGCCTTAAGGCGGCTACCTAGTGGCTTATTGGCCAAAATATGCTAGACCAGTTCTGGGTTGCAAAGGAAATAGCAATAGAAGGCAAAGGGGCAAGTAACAGGCGCCCCCTAATAACTCTATAGGAGTAGAGTACAGTGTGTAATACTAGCGCGTCCGTAAGTTTGTTACGGCAGCAGTAGTTCCCAAGGAGGTTAAAAAGTAAAGTAGTAGAGTACTACTGGTGACTTGTAGGCAACTTATAAGCAAGCCCCAAAAGGCGGGGAGACGGATCACGGGGTTTTCTTAAATAGAGTTTTCTCCCTATATGTATATAAGGAGTAGTCCGCATGGGCCCAATAGGGATCCGAATCGGACATTAAGCAATAAATAATAATAATATGTTCCAAACCTAGTAATAAGTAATAGTTATTATATATATCCGGCCCGAACAAAACTTGCTTTAGAACAGCCCCTAGACAGTAAGACCTTGGACATAGGCTAGGCAAACCTCAGTATATATACTCACAACATTTTACCAACCGCCCGTCTGTTAAACACATCCAATAGCTTTTAAATGGGATGGCGGTAAGTAGCTCTTTGTACGCTACAGATGGTATATATACTAATATTTACAAAGAAACTAATTTATATAATAAATGCATCTGTAAAAACATCTCCACCTTACCCCTAACGTACTAAACGTCAATATCTATTAAAGAGAAAAGATGCCAACCCACAATACCGTTTATTTATATTATATAAAGATCTCACTACGCGAGTTAGTGTTTTAGAGGAGATGTTTAGGCTATCACCCACAATATAAGTGGACGAAGCCGCCTTTATCAAGGCCGTCACCAGTCATATTCTCGCCCTTAAGCATTATATAGGAGCTAGACATTTCCAACCCCCAAAGATAAAAGGAGAGTAGGATTGTCCTATTAAAGATTGCAACAGAAATTACCAGCGTCTAGATTTATATCATAAGCATATTAAAACGTCAGAGGGGTTTAAGTATAAGATTCTAAGGCGTTATCTCAACCAGGACACATGTCTACTGTACAGCCACCAATTTAACTCTCCTACTAGTCTTCTTTAATATAAGCGGAAAGTTTATAGTGTGAAAGCTTTATTGCGGACTTAAATGTTCACGCCATTTATAATATATATTAAGAAGAGTACATTACAAGATTATATTATTTAGAAATGCTTATGGAGATATAGACTCACAACCAGCAGAGGCTAGTAATTAAATAAAACAAACAGAAGACTCTACTATTTATATGCCTTATACAGACTCGCCAAAACCTAGCTTTAATGGCGGTGGCCAAGGAGAATCCATTTCTCCAAGCGCTAAAATGGGCCCCTTAACTTCAAAAGCCGAAGATAGTACTTAGATGCCCATCCCAATGTCTTTTACGGGAGGAGACTTTAAATTCGCTATATCACTAAGCACTACGCCACGTATAATTGAACCTAAAGCACTAGAAGGTGAAAGGGTGTTTAAGTTCTCTATAGCACTAAGCGCTGCTAAAGAGGGCTTCGGATTTACTATAGATTTATAAACCAATTTTTCTGTTAGACCTAAAGCTAGAAGGGACTTTAAGTTAGGGTTCCTAAGTGCCGCTATAGGTAGGTTTAGTAGAAATAGTGCTAAAAGGGATTTTAGATATATAGCTTTATATATAGAGTTTCCAGTAGGTGAACTGGGGGGTTATAGTAAGGGGATTTTTAAATTTAGGATGGAACCTTGCGCCGCTATATTTAGAGCGGGCTAGGGTCACTAGTTATAGCTTTAGGACTCTTAGTAAAGAGATTGGATAAAATATATCTTAAATAACATAAACTAGTTGCGTCTTACTACCTATTAAGTAGGCTTATTCCCATTCCATATATAATAAATCACCATTACTTTCCCTTCTCTAATTATAGGAGTTAGACTTAATTATCTTAGCCACCCATTATAAATAATATTGATTTTAATAAGAGCTGGCTTAATTAGTGGGCGCAATTACTTACATATCCCCTCCGCATACTTTAATAATGGATATTTTATTAGTCTCTTCCTTTTAAAGGGCTAGGTTATACTATATAATCCATCTCTAATTAGTGTCTCCTCCAAGATAATAGCAACTGATAGTAATAATATTGTTGTTATTAGCTAGCTGTTTCCAATCCGGTAATTATCTAATTATAAGTAGAGCATATTAAGGGAAATCGTATTCTTTAATATATAAGACTTAGAAACCACCGTCCCTAGTAAAACTAATAAGAGCATTTATAAACTTCAAAGGTATTAGTAAGTAGAGCTCTTTTTCCTTAAAGGAAAGAAAACCAGCATAACCTTGTTCTTGTTAATTTGCAGCCGCTTTAGAATGGCATTAGTTGCACCTTTAAGGACTATAATGCCTTAATCTCGCAGAAGCTGCGAGACAAGACTAGTAGAGTTCTTATTGGATAGGGTCTAGTGACTACTCTTCTTGGTATCTATAGACTTTAAGGGCAAGAGAGCTTAACTTGGAGAAAATCTTAACCTTTGCATAACGCGATTTAAATTTAGGGCTAATTGCCTTACCAATGCCAAGAGAACTAGAAAACTGAACACGTAAATAAGAGCAAAATTTAATTAAGAAACAACCTATACCCTAATAAAGCTTTTATTTGTCTAATAATAAGGCGCTCCCTATATACTATATATTTAGCAATATACTCTTAGTTCTTGTTACTATGTGCTAGGTATATAACTACCTAGCATATTATATCTAACTGCTGGAAAACATTCACGGCGGAGTTATTTATTACTATTTAGAATAGCATTTTCTAGTAATTAGCTTAGTATTTCGTAATTATCTAGCTATATATATATTACTAACCTTATTTTAGTTCTAGTATGTCTAGTTAATCTAGGGTACCAGTATAACGGAGGCTTAATAACTAAAAAGCACCAAATCCATTATTGCGTCCATTCCGTATATATACACTTAAAACACAAGTTAGCCTAATAGTGCGTTTAAAGAGGCGGACAGCTCTTATATATATAAGGCAACTATTAATAGAACTCAGCCTTACGCCTAACTTATAAGAAGGATTAGAGGTTAAGCGGGACTCATTATATACCAATATATTTAGAGGAATAGTCCCTATTTCTAAAATTACTTACCTCTAATATAAATTATCTCTTCTAAGTCGACTACTTAGGAGCAAGGCGGCGGCTTATTTTTATATAACCTTTCCCACTAGATAGCAGCCATCCAACTATATCTCTAACTAGTATCAATTGGTGTTTCCTAGACGTTATAGAGTTTTATTCTAGGCGCCAGATTTAGTCATAACTTAGTATTACTTTAATACTTGCTTACAGATTTTGATCCTTATTTATAATTACTAGCTCATTTAATATTTAATTAAGGGATAACAACTACATTAAAGCTATGGATTTAGATTCAAATATACTCAGCTAAAAGAGGCGGTAATTGCCACATTGGCCGTAAGTAGCGGCTCTAATTTTCAGCATATCCATAATTTAGTGGTCGCGGTGCGCTATATCTAGGATTTAGTAGTTACTACGCAAAACGCCTCCCCTAGCCCCCTAAAGTCAGCCCGTCCTACCTACCCCAACATATCTATAGTCTTATACTAACTTTATTTACCTTAGGAGATAATATACAACCCCCTAGAAAAGCATTTCTAATATTATATCAGTTCTTCTATAAGTCGTAATAGGATATCCAAGGCCACTTCCCTATAAGTTCTAGTATCGCTAGTACAGATATAAGGGCGGCAGGTTAACCAGGGCGAAGATATAGTTACCTTCTCTCTTCACCACTCTTAGTTGTTTCGGTTATAAAAATACATAATTATCAGTTTACCTACGCTATATATTTCTATGCACAGTTCTTTTATTGCTTTATACTATTATGTATTATACTTTATTAATACTATAAGCTAAGCCACTTCTAGGAGCATCTTTTACTTCAGGTACTCCTCCTTTTTATTTTTCTTAAACTCATTATTAGGCTTCTTATTTGGTAGTGCAAGAAGCTCCAGAAAGTCTACCCACCCTAAGACTTATTACAGCCAATAACTTAGTTACTAAAGTCTCTATTATTACTTATATTAGTTATCCAGGTTTATAAGGCCACCATATTAAAGAAATCCACTAATAGGGAACTGGGTTATAAGTCTATAGAACTCCTGCAAGTAATACTACTAAAGTCCCCACCTAGCACACTAGGTGCTTATTATTACCATTTTATTCCCTTCCCAACTCCAGCCTTCTGGTATAGTGCTATTATTTTTAATATTAAGCCGACTTTTAATACGCGTCTTAACAGCTTTAGGAAGCGTCTTAGTATAGGTTTCATTTACTGCAGCCCAACTCGTTATAGAGTAGGAGTGGCGCACGCGTCTAGGCTGCAATATATCTTCCTAGGTTATAGTAAAACAAATCTAGTCGGATAAAGCATCGCGGATAATTATACTTAGTGCAATTATTAGCTTTTTTCCAACTATAATAAGTTTAATTCTCCTTTTCTTATCTTCGACAGATTATTACCTCTTAGTAAGTAAATAATCTAACCTCTAAAGAAATCCTCTAATATAAGGTAGTAGGTGTATGTTACAGTGTTTATAGTAATATTTTTATTAGAATGCATAGGTTTTTGGAATTATAAATTACAGGAAAGTAATAGGATTAAAAATGGAAACTCCAATACCTAAAGCCGTTTAAGTATCCGCTTCTTTACGCTAGTACTTAGGCTAGGGTAGTATCTATTATAGCGTTTATAGCGTTTGTGGTAATTAGTTAAGAGTATTTTATATCAAAACTGTAACGGAACCTTATAGCAGGAACTACGGTGGGTCCTATTATTAGGCTAGGTATGTAGGTAAGAACAATTTAACAACGTAATAATAACTAGTGGAGTGGTTGCCCAACAGATTAACTCTAATTATATTCTAAGATTTACTACAAAGAGAGAACTATCTGGGTAGGGACTGTGGTCCTTTAAATACACAACTATACGCCTAAGAAATCCCGTCGCTCCGTGAAGTACGTGTGCTCTATATACTCCGTACAGACTATACAGATCATATAGATTACACAGATTACATTATATAACCTTAGCTACTATTCCTTGTTATATAGTTCTACCGGATCTATCCTAGACCGTGCCTATATTAACTAACTAGCTTCCGTTAACTCCTCTCTAAGTAGTTGTAATATTATACTTAAGCTGTCCGTAATACTATCTCCCTTCTTTTTGTCTTTGTTTTTAAAGATTCCTAATATCTCTAAGTCGTCTACTAGAGGTGTAATGTCTGATTAATTAATTTAGTTAATACTTTTACTTATTATACCTAAAGTATCTTCTTCTTCTTTAACCCTTTATTATGCGCATATGGTTTCCTCCATACTGTTACTAGGTGAGATAATGCCGTCTCTATATTCTCGTTATGCGAAAGAGGGGTTGGTTTATATTACGCTAGCAAGTCCTACCGCCTAATAACCATCCTCTTGCTTAGAGTGCACTAAAGCAAACGTCCGTTCCTCCTATAACGTTCGTTCGGTTTCTGACGCTAAGTATACGCGTCCTATAACTCTTAATAGTCTTTAAGTTCCCTAAGTAACTTATTATAGGGTCTTATGTTTAATCTGCCGCTATAAAACTTAACAATAAGCTCTCTGCCTCCCTTGCGGAGCTTTAGCGTACTCGCGCCGCTTATAAGGCGTACTTATCTGCCTTAGCGCATCTTCTTCGTCTTAAGAAGGTTCGTGAGAAGGTTTGTTCTAAGGAGTGGAAACTTGTTTAGCAGGGTCTGTCTAAGCTAGGTAACAAGAGGGTAGAGTTTCTAAAGAAGAAAACAACTCTAAATAACATAGTAGTTGCTCCTTATAGGTCCCCCTTATATAACTCATCCTTTAGCAATTCTTTTTCTATGCTTCCTAACCTACTTTCTTCTAATACTTCTTTACCTTTCCTATAGCGTTCTCTAGGTTACTTAGTGGTTCCTAGGTAGTCTTACTATAGCCTATCCACTTTACTTTATACCATGTTTCATCATCTACATCCTTATAACTAATAATCTTTAAAACTTGCCATTTATCTTCCTCTTGTCCTCTATACGTGTCCGCCTTATACACTAGTAGTTCAACGTTTCTATATGCTAGTTCTAGCATTGCAACGTGTTATACTGTTACGGACGCTTTAAGTACGATGTTATAACTACTTGGAGAAGAGTTGGAGGAAGCTAGTTGGTTAATATAGGCACAGTTCAGGATGGATCTAGTGGAACCATGTAACAAGGAATGGTAAGCGAGTTACATAATGTTATATATAGTGTACGCAGTGTATGTAGGGTACGTCTACGTATAATACGTATAACACATACCTTATATACAAGAGAGGGTTTCTTAGGAGTACGGTTATATATTTAAAGGACCTTAGTCCCTACCGTAGATAGTTCTCTCCTTATAGTAAATCTTAGAATATAATTGGAGTTAATCTGTTAGGCAACTACTCCACTAGTTATTATTATGTTGTTAATTTATTCTTACCTATATACCTAGCCTAATAATAGGACCTACCGTAGTTCCTACTATAAGGTTCCGTTACATATTCACTACTAAGGTTATGGTATTAAACAAGATTAAACAACATGCCACCTAAAGCACTAGTTATAACAACGTTGACGGCAGCTATAACCTTAGGGGTAGGAGACACCAGTATAGCAGATATGGATTCTTAAGTGGTTACGCAAGGTTAGTTATAGGAAATGGTTAATCACTTATAAAACAATAATAGGATACTTAAAGAACACATTAATGGAATTGGAGCAGCGAAAATTAAACTACCTTTAATTAAACGGTTCTTAGGAGAGAAGTTGAAGCTTAAGGGATTTCTTACACAGATACACTTTAAGGTAATTTAGGAAGGAGCGAAGTTAGTAACATTATTAGATTAAGTAGCCTATATAGGATTGTTCCTAATAGGAAGGGCACTTAAGTGGTTTAAACTATACCTTACGGAAATATAAGCTAATAGTATAACAACTACTAACCAGGACGTATGGTATATATTTACCAGTTAGAACAGGTTTGTGGAATAACTAATATAGATATTTAAAGACCTAGAGGCCACAACTATAGCGGAATAAAAGCTTTAGAACTTAATATAACGCACTTTAGCAATTAAGTATATAACGCAGTTTTAAACACTAGCCATATAGGTTAAGTGGAATAATAGGGCGCTTATAGCATAGTATAAATAGGGACTTAAGGCTAAAGTCTAGAACGCAATCATCCTAATAAAAGATGTGGATACTCTAAGAGAGTTAATAAACTAGTTAATAAAGATTAATAATAGGATCTATTAAAGGGAACAAGCCAAGAAAGGGCAAGATAGAGTTCCATAGTTATATAAGGCGCAGAGTATATAATAACAGACATAGAGTTAAAAACCATAGAATGGCGCAGAGTTAATAGACCTAAGCGGTACTAAAGAAACCTAAAGGTGGGGAAAGAAACTATAGAAACCTAGAGGTTAAGGATTTAGTAATTAAAGGACCTAAGAGCAGAGGCTAAACTAGGGATCTTAGCAGCAGAAGACGTTTAGGCGGACTTTATAGCAAGAAAAATAGTTTAAAGATGGGGCTTACATAAATTGCGGAAAACAAGGTCATTTTACTAGAGACTGCAGAGGTGGTTAAAGTAACTATGCAGTAAAGGGAACCAGACTAGCAGACGGCACGTACATATAGAGGGATGACGGTGCACTACAAGAAATAAAAGAGTATTTAATTAACAGTTTTGCGTATTATTATAACAACGTATACCAAATTTATAAGGATACTAAGTATGGCGCAAGCTATTAGCTATAGGAGCTATTATTATCTAAGTTTAAAGGAACTAATAAACTAGCTTATAGATCGGATATTAAAGATAATAAGTTTAATATAGGTAAAGTATTTACTAATAATAAGGTAATAAAGGCAGCTTACTAGGAGCATATAGACCTTAGAGAAGTTAAAATAGAAGTAGAAACTGAGACCATTATAGAATAGGGTTTAGTAACGGATACTATAACACCATTAGATATGATTTTTATTGCTTTATAAGACAATAGGAGCAACGTTTAAAAGAAACTAAGCAAGTAAACAACTGCTAGTGCTAGCTTATTACTTAATAAAGGTAAAAGGCCACAGGCTTAAGATTCTTAAGAAGAGATACAAGAAGCTTAAGATTCTTAAGATAAGACAAGATATACCTAAGGACCTATAATAGACAAAAACTAATAGGAAAGGGTAGTAACTCAGTTTAGTAATAAACAAATAAGTACAGGACGCAAGTTTAAGAACTATAAGTTTAGGGGACGAATAAGAACGTTAGCAATTCTAGGTAAATATAGTGTTTAGCCTAAAGATTGAACAGTTAATACTAGGATTAAAAAGCAAGACGACTATAAGGATCTAGCTGCAAGATATAGAAAATAAGAAACTATAGATGAGTTTAGAATAAGAATTATTACATAGCAAGAGCAAAAGCTAGACAAGAGGTTAGCTACACCAGGTTATATAAGGGACAGAGCACCTGTATAAAGAGTTACTAATAGGCCAAGTGCAGGGATACCTAGGGTAAAGTGGTTAGATAAACTAGAATAAGAAAAGAATCTAAATATCCTAACCAGGTTTAAAGAAAGACATACTAAAGAATATTATAATACAGCAATAACAAGGTACTTTCTAATAGATAGACCATACACACTAAACCAGTTATATAGAAAGTGGTATAGGCAACAACACAATAATAAATAGGAAGACTTTTATATATAGCTGGACAAAAAAGTTGTCTAAGACCAACCTATTACAGAAAAACGTATAAGTTATATTAAAGGAGCACTAATTATGATGTTAAGGAACCTAAAAGAGGGATCTAGGGACTAGAGAAGTAAGTAATAAATCTTAGTACCCATAGTAGAGATACCAGTAGTTAGGTCAACTAGGTATAGGTTTAAACTTAAGAATAAAAATAAACCAAGAGTTAACCTAAAACATACAGCGCATTATATACTATTATAGATAGCTTATATGGATAATATATATAATATATATAGAGCACTAAAAGACAAAAACCGGAAGTACCTAGTAAGGATATATTGGGTACTAGAGGAAAAACGGTTTAGGAACGCTAAGTATATACATAGATAGCACCCAGTAAAAGTATAAGGTTAAGAAGACTTAATACTTTAACTAAGAAGATTCCTTACGGAAGAATACCTAGACGGATAATAGTGGTGGGAGTGCCTAAAGAACACTTGTCTATAGTATATAGAGGAAAAGAAATAAACTAAGTATTGGCCTAAGTTAGACTAAGTATAAATAAGATCTAGTAGCCAATAGTTAGGAAAAGGGGAGGCGTATAGAACTAGAGGGAACTAGTGTTAGAGCCTTAAACCTTTAAAGAAATTTAAGAACAACACCTAAATTTATAAGTTAAGTGGCAAGATTAGTAGTTTAAAGCGTTAGTAGATAGTAGAGCGACTAGGAACTACATATTACTAAAGGTAGTAGAAAGGATAGGGTTACTATATAGATAGAAGGAACACCTATATCTACTAATAATAATTTTAGGAGATCAGATAACCTATAAAGGGGGTATTATTAATCTTAAAATAGGACCTATTTAGTTAACTATTAAAGGGAGACAAGTTAAGATATCTTTTAATATCCTACTATTAGGACAGGATAAGGCAATACTAGGAATGCCTTAGTTACAGAAATATAATCTAAAGATTGATTGGGTTACAGGTTAAGTTAATATTAGGGATACTTAATAATATAGAATACAACAGTAAACCAAGTTGGTATAGTACCAAGTTAAAGTAATGTATAAAGAGATTAAGCGAGGCTTAAGTTATATACCAAAGAGATACCATAAGTATGGTAAAAAGTTATAGTCACCAGAAAGTAAAAAGCTGTTAGAGTATATAGCATAGGACTATAAGATAGAATTAGAAGAGGGAATAAGTCTAAAGTTCTTTCTAATTTATAAGCTTACTAAAACAGAGTTAGTAGCGCTTAAGGAGTTTATCTAGGAGAACTTATATAAGGGATACATTAAACCGTTATAGTTATTAGCAGGATATCTAGTACTGTTTATCCTAAAGAAAAACGGAAAACTTAGGATATATATAGACTATAGATAGTTAAATAGCATTACCAAAAAGAATAGGTATCTTTTACCCTTAATTAGCAAAATCCAAGACAGAATAGGCAACGCAAAGATCTTTATAAAGATAGATCTAAGGTGGGCGTACCACCAGATTAGGATTAAGGAAGGCGACAAATAGAAGGCAGCCTTTAGGTTAAAGGAAGGACTATATAAACTATTAGTTATACAATTTGGGCTTATAAACACACCAGTAATATTCTAGAAGCGAATTAATAGTATATTAAAAGAACACCTAGATAAGTTTATTATAGCATACCTTAATAATATTATTATCTACTTAGAAAGTGAGGAAGAACACAGGGAACACATTAAGTGGGTCTTAAAGAGACTATAGGAAGAATAGATGCCAGTAGTAATTAAAAAATGCAAGTTCTTTATAAGAAAAACTAATTTTATAGGATTTATTATTAAACTAGAAAAGATTAGCATGGACCCAAAGAAAGTTAAAGCTATAGTAAGTTAGCAAGAACTAGAGAATGTTATATAGTTAAGATTATTCTTAGGGTTTTATAACTACTATAGGAGGTTTATAGCATAGTGGTTAAAAAGCATTAAGCTATTTATAAGGCTAATAAAGAAAGAGGAACTGTAGATTTAGGGTAGTAAGTAGAAGAAGCTGTTCTAGGAACTTAAAGAGTTGTTTACCTAAGAGCTAATCCTTAAGATCTATTAACCAAAGTTAGAAACGGTTGTTAAGATAGATATATTAGACTTTACACTAGGAGCATATTTGCTATAGAAGCACCAGGACGCATGGCATCTAGTAATATACTATAGTTGGAAAATAACACCACTAGAGTTAAACTATAACATCTATAACAAGGAGTTGTTAGGTATAGTTACAGTACTTAAAAAATAGAAAGCATTTTTACAAGGCATAGAGGAACCATTTATAGTTAAGATAAACTATAAGAACCTTATAGGATTTCTAACAATAAAGAAACTTAACTAAAGACAGGTTAGATGGGCGGAAATGCTTATAGAATACCATTTTAAAATTCAGTATACTAAGGGTATAGATAACGCACAAGCAGACGCTCTAAGTAGAAAAGCTAAACTGTAAAATAACAAAAAGCCATTAGGAGCTTTATTGCGAAAGGATTAAAACAGATTAATTAGGTATAATTATCTAAAGATTACAGCAACTAAAGAAAGGTAGATCCATAAATTACTAAAGAGTAATTGGATATAGAAGATCTAAAAAGCATAGATAGAAGATCTAAACTTAGAGCAATATAAAAATAGGGAAGCAACATATATACCTAAGTCTATTACAGAAGAATTTATTAAGGAATTCTATAAGGGAATAATATAAGGACATAACAGAGCTATAGGCTTAGTGTTAAGACTTTAAGAAGAGTATATTATATAAGGAATCTGGGGACTAGCAAGATAAGTTATAAAGGAATATCTAGATTGCTAAAGGAATAAACCAATAAGGCATAAGCCATATAGAGGGCTACAACCTATTAAGACACTAGGAAGACTATAGAAAGTTATATTATAGGACTTTATTATTAAGTTACTAAAGTTAAAAGATCCTATTACGGGATAAGATTATAATGTAATCTTAGTAATAGTAGACAAGCTAACAAAGTAGGGATACTTTATAGTATGCACTAAAGAGATATTAGTAGAAGATATCGCTAGAATCTATATAAAGGAAGTATTTATAAGATATAGAGCACTAAATAAAATTATATTGGACAGAGATCCAAGATTTATAGCAGTATTTTAGGAAGTATTTCTGGCAGAATAAGGAGTTTACGCAGTAACCTCTATAGTGTATTATCCGCAGACGGATAGACAAATAGAAAGACTAAACTAGACACTAGAACAGTATCTAAGGCACTATATTAATTATATATAGAACAATTAGGTATTGTTATTACTAGTTATATAGTTTGCATATAATGCAACACCATAAGAAGGAATGGGAACATTACCATTTAAGGCGAATTATAGGTACGAGCTAAGAACGTTGTTATCGCTATAGCAAGTAAAGAAAATAAGTAGCATAGCTAAATAAAGAATGGAGACGTTAATAAATCTTTATGTAGACCTTATAGAAACAGCTAAACTAGTATAAGAATAAATAAAAAGGTACTATAATGCTAAGAGATCTAAGGGACCAGATCTTAAGGAGGGAGATAAAGTATGGCTACTATATAAAAATTTCAAGAGTTAATGATTAAGTAAGAAGTTGGACCACGTTAGACTAGGACCTTTTAAAGTTAAGCAAAGAATTTCATTGGTTACGTACAAGTTGAGTCTACTAGCCAAAATGAAGATATATCCAGTACAACATATTGTGATGCTAGAACTAGCATATAGAGATATTAAGCCACTAGTTTATAAGGTAGACATATATAAAGGACAAGAAGAAGACAAATAGTAAGTTTTAAAGATTATTAGTTATAAGGATGTAGATGACGAAACATAGTATAAAGTAAAGTGGATAGGCTATAGTGAGACTACCTAGGAACCACTAAATAACCTAGAGAATGCTATAGGAAAGGTAAAGAAGTATTAGAGGAAAGTAGGTTAGGGAGTATTAAAAAAGGATTGCTAAAGGATAAGTTACCTAAGGGGGACCTAAGAGGAGCAATTGCCAAGCTACTTGGAGTTGTTTCCCTCTTAATGGGAAAAAGGTCCGTTCTTTCATTACTAAGTTCCTAAAGGCCCTATTCTACAAGTTTCCACTTCTTAGAATAAACCTTCTTATAAACCTTCTTAAGATGGGTTAACCAAGCGAATATAATCTGTTAAGACTTAAAGGAGCGACGCTAAGCCTTAAGGGCACAAGCGGTCTCTTTAGCAGAATAATAGAGTTCGGCGCGTGCGGCGGCCAACTTAGACTTAAGCTTTGTAATAGCAGATTAAACACAAGACCCTATAATAAGTTACTTAAGGAACTTAAAGACTGTTAAGAATTATAGGACGCGTATACTTAGTGTTAAAGATAGAGCAAACGTTATAGGATAATTAAATGTTTACTTTAGTGCACTCTAAGTAAGATAAGGGTTGTTAAGATAAGGGACTTGTTATTACAACATATACTAACCCTGCTTTCGCACAACAAGAATATAGAAACAACATTATCTTACTAAGCAACAATATAGCGGCCACAGTATGAGCATAGTATTACGCTTATAAAGAAGAAGAGGCTTTAGGTATAATAAGCAGGGATATTAACCAGACTAATTAAACGGATATTACACCTCTAGTAGACAACTTAGAGATGTTAGGAATCTTTAAGGATAAAGATAAAAAGGAGGGAGATGGTATTACGGACACTTTAAGTACAATGTTACAACTACTTAGAGAAGAGTTAGAGGAAGCTAGTTAGTTAATATAGGCACAGTCTAAAATAGATCCAATAGAACCATGTAATAAGGAATAGTAAGTAAATCATATAATATTATACGCAGTGTACGCAGTATACGTAGGGTATGTCTATGTATAATACATATAACACATACCTTACGTACAAGAGAGGGGTTTTTAGAAGTATAGTTATGTATTTAAAGGACCTCAGTCCCTACCATAGATAGTTCTCTCCTTGTAGTGAATCTTAGAATACAATTAGAGTTAATCTGTTAGGCAACCACTCTACCAGTTATTATTACGTTGTTGATTTGTTCTTACCTATATACCTAGCCTAATAACAGGACCCACCGTAGTTCCTACTACAAGGTTCCATTACATATATAGGGTAGATCTTTATTTTAGCTAATAGGTTTAACTTATATATAACTAATAAAATTCTTTACGCGATTTTAAAAGGTCCTAGTCTAACATAGTCTAACATCTTGCTTAGTTGTTAACTCTTAAAATTTTTATATAGTAGCTATACTTTATCTCCCTCTTTAAGATCTGGTCCCTTAGATCTCTTAGTATTATAATACCTTTTTATTTGTTCTTGTACTAGTTTAGCTGTTTCTTTAAGGTCTGCATAAAGATTTATTAACATCTCTATTCTTTACTTAGCTGTACTACTCATCTTCTTTACTTAATATAGTGATAACGATGTTCTTAGCTTATATCCATAATTCGCCTTAAATGGTAATGTCTCCATTCCTTCTTATAGTATTGCATTATATGCAAACTATATAACCAGTAATAACAATACCTAATTATTCTATGCGTAATTAATATAATGTCTTAGATACTGCTTTAGTATCTAATTTAGTCTTTCTATTTGTCCATCTATCTGTGGATAATATACTATAGAGGTTACTGCGTAAACTCCTTATTTTACTAAAAACACTTCCTAAAATACTGCTATAAATCTTAGATCTCTATCCAATATAATCTTATCTAGTGCTCCATGTCTTACAAATACTTCTTTTATATATACTCTAGTAATATCTTCTACTAATATCTCTTCTATGCACGCTATAAAGTATCCCTACTTTATTAGCTTGTCTACTATTACTAAAATCGCATTATAATCTTGTTCTGTAATAGGATCTTTTAACTTTAGTAACTTAATAATAAAGTTCTATAATATAACCTCCTATGGTCTTTCTAGTATTTTAATAGGTTGTAGCCCTCTATATGGTTTATACTTTATTAGTTTATTCCTCTAGTAATTTAAATACTCCTTTATAACTTGCCTTACTAGTCCCTAGATTTCTTAAATAATGTACTCCTCTTAAAGTTTTAATACTAGTTCTATAAACCCGTTATATCCTTATATTATTCCCTTATAGAATTCCTTAATAAATTCTTCTATAATAGACTTAGGCATATACGTTACTTCTCTATTTTTATATTGCTTTAAGTCTAGATCCTCTACCTATGCTTTTTAGATCTTCTATATCTAATTACTCTCTAGTAATTTATAGATCTAACTTTCTTTAGTTGCTATAATCTTTAGATAATTATACCTAATTAATCTGTTTTAATCCTTTCGCAATAAAGCTCCTAATGGCTTTTTATTATTTTATAGTTTAGCCTTTCTACTTAGAGCGTCTACTTGTGCATTATCTGTACCCTTAGTGTACTAAATTTTAAAATAGTATTCTATAAGTATTTCCGCCTATCTAACCTATCTTTAGTTAAGTTTCTTTATTATTAGGAATCCTATAAGGTTTTTATAGTCTGTTTTAACCATAAACGGTTTTTCTATGCCTTATAAGAATGCTCTCTATTTCTTAAATACTGTAACTATACCTAATAACTCCTTATTATAAATGTCGTAGTTTAACTCTGGTGGTGTTATCTTCTAACTATAGTATGCTACTAGATGCTATGCGTTCTAGTACTTCTGTAGTAAATATACTCCTAGTGCAAAGTCTAATATATTTATCTTAACAACTATATCTAACTTTGGTTAATAGATTTTAAGGATTAATTCTTAGGTAAACAGCTCTTTAAGTTTCTAGAATAGCTTCCTTTACTTACTACCCTAAACCCATAGTTTCTCTTTCTTTATTAACCTTATAAATAGCTTAATGCTTTTTAACCATTATGCTATAAACCTCCTATAGTAGTTGTAAAACCCTAGAAACAATCTTAACTACGTAATATTTTCTGGTTCTTACTAACTTACTATAGCTTTAACTTTCTTTAGGTTTATACTAATTTTTCCTAGTTTAATAATAAATCCTACAAAATTGGTCTTCCTTATAAAGAACTTATATTTCTTAATTGCTACTAGTATCTGTTCTTCTTATAGTCTTTTTAAAACCTATTTAACGTGTTTTCCATGTTCTTCCTCACTTATTAAGTAGATGATAATATTATTAAAATATACTATAACAAATTTATTAAGGTGTTCTTTTAATATACTATTAATTCGCTTCTAGAACGTTGCTAGTACGTTTATAAGCCCAAATTGCATAACTAATAGTTTATATAGTCCTTCCTTTAACCTAAAAGCTGCTTTCTATTTATTGCCTTCCTTGATTCTAATCTAATAATATACCCATCTCAGATCTATCTTTATAAAGATTTACGCATTGCCTATCCTATCTTGGATTTTGTTAATTAAGGGTAAAGGATACCTATCCTTTCTAGTAATGCTGTTTAACTGTCTATAGTCTATATATCCTAAGTTTTCCGTTTTTCTTTAGGATAAACAATACTGGATATCCTACTAATAACTATAACAGTTAGATATATCCCTTTTATAAGTTCTCCTAGACAAACTCTTTAAGCGCTACTAACTCTGTTTTAGTAAGCTTATAGATTAAAAAGAACCTTAGACTTATTCCCTCTTCTAATTCTATTTTATGGTCCTATACTATATACTTTAACAGCTTTTCACTTTCTAGTAACTATAACTTTTTACTATACTTATGGTATCTCTTTAGTATATAACTTAAGCCTTACTTAGTCTCTTTATATATCACTCCAACTTAGTACTATACTAACTTGGCTTACTATCGCATTCTATATTATTAAGTATCCCTAATATTAACCTAACCTGTAACCTAATTAACCTTTAGATTATATTTCTGTAACTAAGGCATTCCTAGTATTGCCTTATCCCGTCCCAATAGTAGGATATTAAAAGATATTCTTACTAGTTTCCCTTTAATAGTTAACTAAATAGGTCCTATTTTAAGATTAATAATACCTCCTCTATAGGCTATCTAATCTCCTAAAATTATTATAAGTAGATATAAGTGTTCCTTTTATCTATATAGTAACCCCATCCTTTCTACTACCTTTAGTAATATGTAATTCCTTATTACTCCACTATCTACTAACACTTCGAACTATTAATCTTACCATTTAACTTATAAATTTAGGTGTTATCCTTAAATTCCTTTAAGGGTCTAAGGCTCTAACACTAGTTCCCTCTAGTTCTATGCGCCTCCCCTTTTTCTAACTGTTAGCTACTAGATCCTGTTTATACTTAGTCCAACTTAGGCCAATACTTAGTTTATTTCTTTTCCTCTACGTGCTATAGATAAGTGTTCTCTAGGCACTCCCACTACTATTATCTGTCTAGGTATTCTTCTATAAGGAATCTTCCTAGTTAAAGTATTAAGTCTCCTTAACCTTATACTTCTACTAGGTGCTATCTATATATATACTTAGCGTTTCTAAACCGCTTTTCTTCTAGTGCCTAATATATCCTAGTTAGGTATTTCCGGTTCTTATCTTTTAGTGCTCTATATATATTACACGTGTTATCTATATAAGCTATCCATAATAGTGTATAATACGCTAAGTAACTTAGGTTAACTCTTAGTTCATCTTTGTTCTTAAGTTTAAACCTCTATCTGGCTAATCTAACTGTTAGTCTCTCTTCTGCGGGTACTAAGATTTATTAATCACTTCTTTAGTCCCTAGATCCCTCTTCTAGGTTCCTTAACATTATAATTAATACTCCTTTAATATAACTTATGCGTTTTTCTATAATAGGTTAGTCTTAGACAACTTTTTTATTTAACCACATATAAAAGTCTTCCTATTTATCATTATATTGTTGCCTATACCACTTTCCGTACAGTTGGTTTAGTGTGTATAATCTATCTATAAGAAAGTACCTTATTATTGCTATATTATAATATCCTTTGGTATGTCTTTCTTTAAACCTAGTTAGGATGTCTAGATCCTCTTCTTATTCCAGTTTATCTAACCACTTTACCCTAGGTGTCCCTGCACTTGGCCTATTAATAATTCTTCATATAGGTGCTCTGTCCCCTCTATAGTTTAACATGCTAGATCTCTAGTCTAGTTTCTACTCTTGCCATGTAATGATTCTTGTCCTAAACTTATCTATAGTTTCTTATTTTCTGCATCTTGTAGCTAGATCCTAGAAGTCATCTTGCTTTTTAATCCTTATATCGACTGTTTAATCTTTAGGCTGAATACTATATTTACCTAGGATCCCTCTATAAGGGCCTATCTAGTATCCGGTACACTCAGGTGACTCAGAAGAGGGTCTTAATAGGCGTGGTGCGCGCGACCTAGTACAGCGACAGCGACGCGACAGCGACGCGACGGCGACCAGACGGCTCAACGAGGTGGAAACATGGGCAAAGCTCTAGGCAGCGGAAACACAGGCCAGCTTCGACGGCCCCATGGCGTTCAACTTACAGTCAACTCACAGTCAACCCACAGTCAACTCACAGGCGACTCACAGGCGACTCACAGAAGGGTCTTAATAGGCGTAGTACACGCAACCTAATGCGTATATGTATAAGGCGACTTATAGGAGGGTTTTAATAGGCGTAGTGCTCGCAACCTGATGCATATATATAGGGGAGGCTATAGGGGAAACACAGGCCAGTCAGATAAGGACTTAATAGTTAGAGATACAGGCCAGCTTATAAAAGGGGGGGACACAAGCTTGGTTAGTAGGAGAGGGGAGAGCAGGTTATCTAGTATGGGACCTAGTATCTCTACGGCCCCTCTCCTATAAGACACGGTCGGCCTGTTATAAGGAGACTCTTACAGGCAACATAAAACGGGAACTGGCAGTAGTATAGAGTGTTGCGCCCCTATATTACTACTAGCCTCCCGCGGGGCGTAGTGCGTAGTAGCCACTGCTGGCTCTAAGGACCTTATCCCTTAGCTAGTCCCTAACCCTTAGTGCACCTAGTAGGCAGGCAGGATTACGTCCTAGCTAGAGAGACTACTATATAGCTTAAGAGAACGGATGCGCGTGTTAGTATACTAATAGACGGAACCGTTCGCCTCTAGGGCGATACGCCGGTGAGGTATGCTTAAGGAGCAAACAGGAGTTACTTAGGTAGGGGAGGCTTTTAGTCTAGGCCTTAACTATAGAAGGTACCCAAGGCTTCTATATTACAGAATGCAGCCACGACGCCCTCGTAGGATTACGCCAGTAGGCACATAAAAAGGGAGTTGCGACCCCTAGAAGCGGCAGCTTATGCCTATACCGGCGGAAATAATAAAGAAAGGCGTAAAACTAGAGGCTATAGAAGGCTCCCAAGCCGTACAAAAGCATACCAACTCTGGGAGGAGATTCTTATATAAACCGCTAGGGGGCGGTCTAGTACTTAGGTTAACCCCATTATAAAATATCTAAAAGAATGGTGAAACCCCCCGTTAATTGGTAGTGGTAGCTAACTGCTTATAGAAAGCCCCTTAGGCCTTTAGGCCTAGGTAACTGGGACTAAATACTAGAAAACTGGGGTAGAGGCCTGGATAAGTAGGCATGTCGAACTCTACTATATAACTACCTGCCTTGTAGGATTACGCCAGTAGGCACGTAAGAAGGAAGTTGCAACCCCTAAAAGCGGCAGCTTATGCCCATACCGGCGGAAACAATAAAGAAAGGCGTAAAACCAGAGGCTATAGAAGGCTCCTAAGCTGTGCGAAAGCATATCAACTCTAGGAGGAGATTCTTATATAAACCGCTAGGGGGCGGTCTAGTACTTAGGTTAACCCCATTATAAGATATCTAAAAAAATGGTGAAACCCCCCGTTAATTAGTAGTGGCAGCTAACTGCTTATAGAAAGCCCCCTAGGCCTTTAGGCCTAGGTAACTGGGACTAAATACTAGAAAACTAGGGTAGAGGCCTAGATAAGCAGGCATGTCGAACTCTACTATATAACTACCTGCCCTTATGCACCGGCCAAGAAGTAATGCTCTCAGCAGCTGGCACAGAAAACTATAATACACTGCTCTTAATATAGAAAGGCCTCAAGGCGGCTACCCGGTGGCTTATTGGCCAAAATATGCTAGACCAGTTCCGGGTTGCAAAGGAAATAGCAATAGAAGGCAAAGGGGCGAGTAATAGGCGCCCCCTAATAACTCTACAGGAGTAGAGTATAGTGTGTAATACTAGCGCGTCTGTAGGTTTGTTACGGCAGCAGTGGTTCCTAAGGAGGTCAAAAAGTAAGGTAGTAAAGCACCACTAGTGACTCGTAGGCGACTTATAAGCGAGCCCCAAAAGGCGGGGAGACGGATCACGGGGTTTTCTCAAATAGAGTTTTCTCCCTATATGTATATAAGGAGTAGTCCGCGTGGGCCCAACAGGGATCCAAATCGGACGTTAAGTAATAAATAATAATAATATTTACCTAGGATTACTATAGACCTCATTTATTTTTTAAAATCCTGGCTTCCTATTAACGTTCTTATTTGTTCCCCGAACTTGTAGTTCTTAAACTTACGTCCTATACTTATTCGTTTGTCTATAAACTAAGTCGCTGCCCTTTCCCATTGGTTTTCGTCTGTTGTAGGTCCTTAAGTGTGTCTTATCTTGTCTTAAAAGTCTTAAGCGTCTCGCATCTCCTTTTAAGAATCTTAAGCCTATGGCCTTTTGCCTTTATTAAGTAATAAGCTAGCACTAGCAGTTATCTACTTGCTTAGTTTCCTTTAAATATTACTCCTGTTATCTTATAAAGCAATAGAAATTGTATCTAATGGTGTTATAATACCCATTACTGAACCTTATCCTGTAATGGTCTTAGTTTCTACTTCTGTTTTAACTTCTCTAAGGTCTATATACTCCTAGTAAGCTGCCTTTATTGCCTTATTGTTAATAAACGCTTCGCTTATATTAAATTTATTATCTTTAATGTCCAATCTATAAGCGGGTTTATTAGTTCCTCTAAACTTAGATAATAATAGCTCCTATAGCTAATAGCTTACGCCATACTTAGCGTCCTTATAAATTTAGCATGTGTTGTTATAACAAAACGCGAAACTGTTAATTAAATATTCTTTTATTCCTCGCAGTGCACTATTGTCTCTCTATACGTACGCGCCATCTGCTAGTCTCGTCCCTTTTACTATATGGTTACTCTAACCACCTTAATAGTCTCTGGCAAAATGACCTTGTTTTCCGCAATTTATATAAGCTCTATTTTTGAATTACTAATTTTGCTATAGAGTCCGCCTAAACGTCTTCTACTACTAAGATCCCTAGTTTAGCCTTTACTCCTTGGTCCTTTAATTACTAGATCCTTAACCTCTAGGTTTCCATAGTTTCTTTTCCTATCTTTAGGTTTCTTTGGTACCGCTTAAGTCTATTAGCTCTGCGCCATTCCATAGTTTTTAACTCTATGTCGGTCGTTGCGTACTTTACGCCTTATATAACTGTGGAACTCTATCTTGCCCTTTTTTAGCTTATTCCCGTTAATAGATTCTATTATTAATCTTTATTAACTAATCTATTAAGTCTTATAGACTTTCCGCATCTTCTATTAGGATAATTACGTCCTGGACTTTAGCCTTAAGTCCCTATTTATACTGTGCTATAAGCGCCTTATCGTTCCATTTAACCTATATTGTTACGGACGCTTTAAGTACGATGTTATGACTACTTAGAGAGGAGTCGGCGGAAGCTAGTTGGTTAATACAGGCACGGTCCAAGATAGATCTGGTAGAACCATGTGATAAGAAATGGTAAGCGAGTTATATAACATTGTACGTAGTGTACAAGGAGTACGTAGTATACGCTATATATAACACGTATAACACGTACCTCACGTATAAGAGAGGATTTCTTAGGAGTATAGTTGTGTATTTAAAGGACCTTAGTCCCTACTGTAGATAGTTCTCTCCTTGTAGTAAATCTTAGAATACAATTGGAGTTAATCTGTTAGGCAACTACTCTACTAGTTGTTATTACGTTGTTAACTTATTATACCTATATACCTAGCCCATTAACAGAACCCACTATAGTCTAAGCTACAAGGTTCCGTTACACATTTACTACTAAGGTTACGGTATTAGAACAAACTCGGATAATATGCCACTAAGAGCAGCACTAGTCATAATAGCGTTAACGGGAGCTACAACCTTAGGTCTAGGTGATACCAGTATAGATAATGGGGATTCTTAAGTGGTTACGCAAGGTTAGTTATAGGAAATAGTTAATCACTTACAGGATAATAGTAGGATACTTAAAGAACGCATTAACGGAATTAGAGTAGTAAAGATCAAGTTACCTTCAATTAAACGGTTCTTGGGAGAGAAGTCAAAGCTTAAAGGATTTCTTACGCAGATGCACTTTAAGGTAGTATAGAAAGGAGCGAAGTTAGCAATATTATTGGATTAAGTAGCCTATATAGGATTATTCCTAATAGGGAGGGCACTTAAGTAGTTTAAGCTATATCTTACGGAAATATAGGCTAATGGCATAACAACTACTAACCAGGATATACGGTATATATTTACCAGTTAGAATAGGTTCGTAGAGTAACTAACACAAATATTTAAAAACCTAGAGGCTACAACCACAGCGGAACAAAAGCTTTAGAACTTAGTATAACGCACTTTAGCAATTAAGTATATAACGCAGTTTTAAACACTAGCTATATAGGTTGAGTGGAATAATAAGGCGCTTATAGTATAGTACAAACAGGGACTTAAGGCTAAAGTCTAGGACGTAATTATCCTAATAGAAGATGCGGATACTCTAAGAGAGTTAATAGATTAGTTGATAAAGATTAATAATAGGATCTACTAAAGGGAATAAGCTAAAAGAGGGCAAGACAGAGTTTTATAGTTATATAAGGCGCAGAGTACGCAACGACAGATATAGAGTTAAAAACTATAGAATGGCGTAGAGCCAATAGACCTAAGCGGTACTAAAGAAACCTAAAGATGGGAAAAGAAACTATGGAAACCTAGAGGTTAAGAATTAAGTAATTAAAGGACTAAGGAGTAGAGGCCAAACTAGGGATTTTAGTAGTAGAAGACGTTTAGGCGGACTCCACAGCAAGAAAGATGGTTTAAAGATAGAGCTTATATAAATTATAGAAAATAGGGTTATTTTGCTAGAGACTGTAGAGGTGGTTAGAGTAACTATATAGTAAAGGGAACTAGACTAGCAGACGGCACGTATATATAGAGGGATAATGGTGCACTATAAGGAATAAAAGAGTGTTTAATTAATAGTTTTGCGTATTATTACAATAATGCATACCAAATTTATAAGGACGCTAAGTACGGTGTAAGCTATTAGCTATAAGAGCCAGAGTTAAAAGGACTCTAAGGAACTAGAGAGTTAGATAAAGAATAAGATTAACTCTATAAGCTAGATTAAGATATTACAGCAATATACAGATAAAGATTAGTAATAATAACAATAGAGTTAGAGTACTTATTAATTATTAGCGATAAGGACGAAAAGGAGGCTAACTAGGAGCACTCAAACCTTAGTAACGTAATAGAAGTAGAGACTGAGACTATTACTAAACAAGGTTTAGTAACGGATATTATAACACCGTTAGATATGATTTCTATTGCTTTATAAGACGATAGGAGTAACGTTTAGAAGAAACTAAGTAAGTAGATAACTACTAGTGCTAGCTCATTACTTAATAAAGGTAAAAGGCCATAGGCTTAAGATTCTTAAAAAGAGATAAGAGAAGCTTAAGATTCTTAAAGTAAGATAAGATATACCTAAGGACCCATAACAGACGAAAACTAGTGGGAAAGGGTAGTAACTTAGTTCAGTAACAAATAAATAAGTATAGGACGCAAGTTTAAGAACTATAAGTTTAGAGAACAAGTAAGAACGTTAGCAATCCTAGGTAAATATAGTGTTCAGCCTAAAGATTAAACAGTCAATACTAGGATTAAAAAGCAAGACGACTATAAGGATCTAGCTACAAGACGCAGAAAACAAGAAACTATAGATAAGTTTAGGACAAGAATTATTATATAATAAGAGCAAAAGCTAGACAAGAGATTAGCTACGCTAGGTTATATAAGGGACAGAGCACCTATATAAAGAGTTACTAATAGGCCGAGTGCAGGGATACCTAGGGTAAAGTAGTTAGATAAACTGGAACAAGAGGAGGATCTAAATATCTTAACCAGATTCGAAGAAAGACATACCAAAGGATATTACGATATAGTGATAACAAGGTACTTTCTAACAGATAGACCATATATACTAGACCAATTGTACGGAAAGTAGTATAGGCAATGATATAGCGACGAATAGGAAGACTTTTATATATAGCTAGACAAAAAAGTTATCTAAGACTAACCTATTATGGAGAAACGCATAAGTTATATTAAAGGAGCATTAATTATAATGTTAAGAAACCTAAAAAAGAGGTCTAGGGACTAGAGAAGTAAATAATAAATCTTAGTACCCGCAGTAGAGATACCAGTAGTTAGGTTAACTAGGTATAGGTTTAAACTTAAGAATAAAAACAAACTAAGAGTTAACCTAAAAAACACAGCGCATTATATACTATTATAGATAGCTTGTGTGGATAATATATGTAATATATATAGAGCACCTAAAGATAAGAACCGGAAGTACCTAGTAAAAATATATTAGGCACCTAAGGAAAAGCGGTTCAGGAACGCTAAGTATATACATAGTTAGCACTTAATAGAAGTATAAAGTTAAGGGGACTTAATACTTTAACCAAAAAGATTCCTTATGGAAGAATGCCTAGATAGATAATAGTAGTGGGAGTGCCTAGAGAACACTTATCTATAGCATATAGAGGAAAAGAAATAAACTAAGTATTAGCTAAAAGTAGACCAAGTATAAATAGGATCAAGCAGCCAACAGTTAGGAAAAGGGGAGGTATATAGGACTAGAGGGAACTAGTGTTAGAGCCTTAAACCCTTAAAGGAATTTAAGGGCAATACCTAAATTTAAGAGCTAAGTGGCAAGATCAGCAGTTTAAAGCATTAGTAGATAGTAGAGTAACTAGGAACCACATATTACCAAAGGTAGTAAAAAGAATAGGGTTACCACACAGATAGAAGAAACACCTATATCCACTTATAACAATTTTAGGAGATTAGATAGCCTATAAAGGAGGCATTATTAATCTTAAAACAGAACCTATTTAGATAACTATTAAAGGGAGACCAGTTAGAATGTCTTTTAATATCCTACTATTAGGACAGGACAAGGCGATACTAGAAATACCTTAGTTATAGAAATACAATCTAAAGATCAATTGGGTTATAGGTCAAGTCAATATTAAGGATATATAATAATATAAAGTGCGACAGCAAACCAAGTTGGTATAGTACTAAGTCGGAGCGACGTATAAAGAGACTAAGCGAGGCTTAAGTTATATACCAAAGAGATACCATAAGTATAGACAAAAGTTATGGTTACTAAAAAGTGAGAAGCTGTTAGAGCATATAGCTTGGGACTATAAGATAGAATTAGAAGAAGAAATAAGTCCAAGGTTCTTTCTAATCTATAAGCTTACTAAAACAGAGTTAGTAGCGCTTAAGGAGTTTATCTAGGAGAACTTATAAAAGGGATACATTAGACCGTTATAGTTATTAGTGGAATATCCAGTGTTATTCATCCTAAAGAAAAACGGAAAACTTAGGATGTGTATAGACTATAGATAGTTAAACAGTATTACCCAGAAGGATAGATATTCTTTACCCTTAATTAGCGAAATCTAAGATAGAATAGGCAACGCCAAGATCTTTATAAAGATAGATCTGAGGTAGGCGTACCACTAGATTAGAATTAAGGAAGGTAACAAATAGAAGGCAGCCTTTAGGTCAAAGGAAGGACTATATAAGCTATTAGTTATGCAATTTGGGCTTATAAACGCGCCAGTAACGTTCCAGAAGCGAATTAATAGTGTATTAGGAGAATACCTAGATAAATTTGTTATAGTATATCTCAACGATATTATTATCTACTTAGAGAGTGAGGAAGAACATAGAGAACACGTTAAATGGGTCTTAAGGAGACTATAAGAAGAAAAGATGCCAGTAGTAATTAAGAAATGCAAGTTCTTTACTAGAAAGACTGATTTTGTTAAATTTATTATTAAACTAGGCTAACTTAGTATAGATCTAAAGAAGATTAAGGCTATAGTGAATTGGCAAGAACCAGAGAACATTACGCAGTTAAGATTATTCCTAGGGTTTTGCAATTACTGCAGAAGGTTTATAGCGTAATGGTTACAGGATATTAAGCCGTTTACACAGTTAACGAAGAAAGAAGAACTATAGGTATAGGGAAAGGAGCAATAAGAACTATTTAAAAGAGTTAAAGAGTTATTTACCTAGGAGCCAGTTCTTAAGATCTATTAACGAGGTCTAGAGACGGTTGTAGAAATAAATGCATTAGACTTTATACTAGGAGCGTGCTTTCTATAGAAATATTAAAATAGATGGCACCCAGTGGCGTACTATAGTCAAAAAATAACACTACTAGAGTTAAACTATAATATCTACAATAAGGAGTTGCTAGGTATAGTTACAGTACTTAGGGAATAGAGAGCATTCTTACAAGGTATAGAAAAACCATTTATAGTAAAAACAGATTATAAGAACCTTATAGGATTCCTAATAACAAAGGAACTCAACCAAAGACAGGTTAGATAGGCGGAAATGCTTATAGAATACCATTTCGAGATTTAGTATACTAAGGGTATAGATAATACACAAGCGGACGCTCTAAGCAGAAAGGCTAAACTATAAAGTAATAAAAAGCTATTAGGAGCTTTATTGCAAAAGGATTAAGACGGATTAATTAGGTATAATTATCTAAAGATCACAGCGACTAAGGAAAGTCAGATCCATAATTTACTAGAGAGTAATTAGATATAGAAGATCTAAGAAGCATAGGTAGAGGATCTAAACTCAGAGCAATATAAAAACAGAGAAGCAACGTATATACCTAAGTCTATTACAGAAGAATTTATTAAGGAATTCCATAAGGGAATAACACAAGGACATAATAGAGCTATAGGCTTAGTGTTAAGACTTTAAAAGAAGTATATTATTTAAGGAATCTAGGGACTAGCAAGACAAATTATAAAGAAATGTCTAGATTGCTAAAGGAACAAACTAACGAGGTATAAGCTATATAGAGGGCTATAACCTGTTAAGACACCAGGAAGACCATGGGAGATTATATTATAGGACTTTATTATTAAGTTACTAAAGTTAAGAGATCCTATTATAGGACAAGATTATAATGCAATCTTAGTAATAGTGGACAAACTAACAAAGTAGGGATACTTTATAGCATGCACTAAAGAGATATTAGCAGAAGATGTTGCTAGAATCTATATAAAAGAAGTATTTACAAGACATAGAGCACTAGACAAGATTATATTGGATAGAGATCCAAAATTTATAGCAGCATTTTAGGAAGTGTTTTTAGCAGAATAAGGGGTTTGCGTAGCAATATCCATAGCGTATTATCCGCAGACGGACGGACAAATAGAAAGACTAAATTAGACACTGGAATAGTATCTAAGGCACTATATTAATCACGCATAGAATAATTAGGTATTATTATTACCAGTTATATAGTTTACATATAATACAACACCGTAAGAAGGAATGGGGATATTACTATTTAAGGCGAATTATGGATACGAGCCAAGAACATCGTTATCACTACATTAAGTAAAAAGGACGAGTAGCATAGCTAAATAAAGAATAGAGATATTAATGAATCTTTATGCAAACCTTAAAGAAACAGCTAAACTAGTACAAGAACGAATGAAAAGGTACTATAATACTAAGAGATCTAAGGGACTAGATCTTAAGGAGGGAGATAAAGTATAGCTACTATATAAAAATTTCAAGAGTTAACGACTAAGTAAGAAGTTAGACTATGTTAGACTAGGACCTTTTAAAGTTAAGTAAAGAATTTTATTAGTTACGTATAAGTTAAACCTACTAGCTAAAATGAAAATCTACCCTATATAGTATATCGCGATGCTAGAGCTAGTATACGGGAATATTAAGCCACCAGTCTATAAGGCGGACATATATAGAGGATAAAAGAAAGACAAGTGGCAAGTTTTAAAGATCATTAGTTATAAGGATATAGATAATAAAACGTAGTATAAAGTAAAGTAGATAGGCTATAGTAAGACTACCTAGAAACCATTAAATAACCTAAGAAACGCTATAGGAAAGGTATAGGAGTATTAGAAGAAAGTAGGTTAGGCAATATTAACAAAGAAGGATTGCTAAAAAATAAGTTACCTAAGGGGGACCTAAGAGGAGCAATTGCTAAGCTACTTAGAGTTGTTTCTATTACAGGAGGAGAGCCAATCCTTTTATTACCTAGCTTAGATAAACCCTGTTAAACCAGTTTCCACTCCTTAGAACGGACCTTCTTACGGACACGTTTAAGACGAAGAAGACAGGCAGAGGCCGATAGACGGGCTTTAAGGGCACGCTGTTAAGCAGTTATAGCCTCCTACTCTACTTTCTATGAATAATATAGCTTATCTAAGGCGCTTAAGAGCTTACTATTAAGCTTTATAGTGGTAGATTAAACATAAGACCCTATAACAAGTTACTTAGGGAACTTAAAAACTGTTAAGAGTAATAGGACGCGTATATTTAGCGTTAGAAATAGAGCGAACATTATAGGACGATTAAACGTTTGCTTTAGTACACTCTAAACAAGATAAGGGTTGTTAAGACAAAGGACTTGCTAACGCGACATACACTAACCCCGCTTTTACGCAATGAGAATATAAAGACGGCATTATCTTACTAAGCGACAGTATGGCAGCCACGGTGCGAGCACAGCGCTGCGCTTGCGAGGAAGAAGAAGCTTTAGGTATAATAAGTATAGATATTAACTAGATTAATTAAGCGGATATCACACCTCTAGTAGACGACTTGGAGATGTTAGGAATCTTTAAGGACAAAGATAAAGAGGAGGGAGATAGTGTTACGGACGCTTTAAGTATAATGTTATAACTACTTAGAGAGGAGTCGGCGGAAGCTAGTTAGTTAATATAGGCACAGTCTAGGATAGATCTGGTAGAACCATATAATAAGGAATAGTAAGCGAGTTACATGACGTTATACGCAGTATATAAGGAGTACGCAGTATACGCTACGTATAATACGTATAACACATACCTTACGTATAAGAGAGGATTTTTTAGGAGTACGGTTATGTATTTAAAGGACCTCAGTCTTTACCGTAGATAGTTCTCTCCTTGTAGTAAATCTCAGAATATAATTAGAGTTAATCTATTAGGCAACCACTCCACCAGTTATTATTATGTTGTTGACTTGTCGTACCTATATACCCAGCCCATTGACAGAACCCACCGTAGTCTAAGCTACAAGGTTCCGTTACATATATAGCTAGCGTTTAAAACTATATAGTATACTTAATTGCTAAAGTGCGTTGTACTAAGTTCTGAAGCTTTTGTTCTGCTATAGTTATAGCCTCTAGGTCTCTAAATATCTGCGTTAGTTATTCTGTAAACCCATTCTAACTAGCAAATATATACCGTACGTCTTAGTTAGTAGTTGTTATGCTATTAGCCTATATTTCTATAAGATATAGTTTAAACCACTTAAGTGCCCTCCCCGTTAGGAACAATCCTGTATAGGCTACTTAATCCAATAATATTACTAACTTCGCTCCTTCTTATATAACCTTAAAGTGTATTTACGTAAGAAATCCCTTAAGCTTCAACTTCTCTCCTAAAAATTGTTTAATTAAAGGTAGTTTAACCTTTACTGCTCTAATTCCATTAATGCGTTTTTTAAGTATCTTACTATTATCCTATAAGTAATTAACCATTTCCTATAACTAACCTTGCGTAATTAACTAAGAATCTGTATCTGCTATACTAGTATCTCCTCCTAAGCCTAAGGTAGTTGCTGCCATTAATGGCATTATAACTAGTGCTTTAGGTGGCATGTTATTCAACCTTATTTAATACCATAACCTTGGTAGTAAATATGTAACGGAACCTTGTAGTAGAAACTACAATAGGTCCTATTATTAGGCTAGGTATATAAGTAAGAATAATTTAATAATTTAATAATAACTAGTAGAGTAGTTGCCTAACAGATTAACTCTAATTATATTCTAAGATTTACTACGAAGAGAAAACTATCTGGGTAGGGACTGTGGTCCTTTAAATATACAACTATACGCCTAAGAAATCCCTTCGCTCCGTGAAGTACGTGTGCTCTATATGCTCTGTATAGACCACACAGATTATATAGATTATATAGATTACATTACGTAACCTCGGCTACCATTTCTCGTTACATGGTTCCACCGGATCCATCCTAAACCGTGCCTATATTAACCAACTAGCTTCCGTCAACTCCTCTCCAAGTAGTTGTAACATTATACTTAAGCTGTCCGTAACAAAAACTACACTTATCCCTTAACTGGTTAATTCGCGTCTAATAGTTATTAATAAGAACTAGCCAATCAATTAAGCTAAAATTTAACGCTCGTGCTAAGGAATATAAACCTTTTAATTTTATAGTAATTTAATATACATACTTAATTTTAGGAGTTGAGTCACTTAATATAAGGTAGCTAGCACTTATCCTTCTTAAAGAACTGTATTTTTTAATATAGTAGGTAATTAATTGGTGGAATCTATATAGGCATACATTGTTTTAAAACTGGTATTCGTATACAGACCACTTACTTATTAGGCGCTTACGGGTCAAAGGATAAATTACAGTTGTAAAGTTTAGGTAATAAGACCTTAGAATCTAATATAAACTATATTCCATAAAATTACAAACCCTATAATATTTGCCACTATAATCCAAAAACCAAGACTGTAAAAGTACGGTAGATAGAAGCTAAAAGTTATTCTATTTAACTTTACCCTTATATCCTTTTAACTCCAAACACCACCAATCGCTAGGAGTATATCCTTTATTAAAATAATCAAGAATATGCCTAGCACGCTCTTGCTAAGCCTCATTATATACTATCTCTAATTTCTGCAGTTACGCGCAGAAGCCACATTAATATTGGAATTGGCCGTTCCGGCCTATATAAGATAACTTAATATCCTTAGAAGGAACGGTACCCTTATATATTTAAAGGTGCTGCTCAAAGCATTACATATTATAGCTTAGGTCCAGACATCATTAACCAGTCGCCGTTTTTTACGGGCATACCCACATTTCTATCTAGAAGTGTAGAGAATTGTTATAACAGAACCAATCGTTCCTAGATTTGCTTTTATTTAAACGCCTTGGATATAAGCACACGTATTCTTAGGTCTGTTTTATAAAATAGTTAGTATCTTATCTTTATTTAGGAGTAAAGTATAAACAAACAATTGGTTAATTAGAAGGTTCCTCTATAATCTTTACGCCAAAATTTTAAACTATAGTTGTGGACACTACGTCTAGCTTCTCTATTAAGATAAGGTGGACTAGGCAAATAGCAATATTAATTTATTTAGATTTAGGATAGGATATAACTGCGGGTAACGTAGTGGGAGACTACTTTATCTAAAGCTCTGAATTAGGTAAGAAGCCGGTATAGATATATCTGTAATAGGTTTCCAACAATCCTAGGCGTGCATATTGTCCTTACTAAGGATAACCGCTTATATATCCTAGCGTGGTCTAAAAGGATTAGTAATTAACACGTTAAAGACTACAGCCTGCATGCGTGCTAAAGGGATGCCTTATATAATAAAAGGCGTTATCAGTGCGGCGTAAGGGCTTCTTATTAGAGAAAATGAGATTTTTGGGGGATTAATAGGCTCAAGAAGTGGCTTAGGGAACAAAAATACCTAATAGTTAAGATCGCCAAGTAAATTTGCCAGTTTCTATAGTATTGGTCTTAACACTAGGCACAGACTAACACTAACATAAACGTTTTCTATCTGGCTCCTTGCCTCCCTATTAACCCTTTAGAAGCCCAATCTCTTTAACAAAGTCCGGTATAAATAAGCCTCCTTAAGTAAAAAGACTTAGAAGCGGGGACGCTGCTAGCGTTAATATATAAACCACTTAGAAAACTAAAACAACTTTTCTAAGCAATATCCCTCTATTAGTCCCACTCTTATACCTTACAGGGCCTATAACATATAGGTTATTTGTCCCATATCTCTTACAGGGTTATATAGCTTAGTTAATACCTAGGGTTAATTAGTCAATTCGCTTACTTCCTCCCTAGACACTACATTTAATAAAGCTAAATATAAATTAGTATAAGTGTCCTAGCCGTAATATAATAAAACTAACAATGGGTTTTTCTAACGGCTTATGCTATACGCCAATTAAGGACTTTAGTGGCTACCTTAGGTATATTCTTAGCCGCTAGTAGGTTGTTTAAACGCTCTAGAAGCTCCTTCTGTTTATCTACAGAAATCTTAAACCAAGTAGAGCGTATTAGATGTAATAAGCAAAGTCGTTCAGCTTTCTCCCATATAAGTGTCTGCCGATCTTTATTATTAAAAGTTAAGGCTATACTTATATCCCTATTTACCAGAAACCGCTTCTATTAAGTTTTAGAATGTCCGGCAACAGCCTATACATTACTAGCTTTAGACCTAGCAGTAAGACTTATTATACGTAGTGGCGTCAAAATAAGAAGTTTGGTATTGCTAGACAAGTGCCGCCTACTAAGGCGGGGCTATTAACCCCGTTAACTCTGTTAACCCCATTAACTATATTAACTACGTCAACCTAATTAACCGCTAGCGATATAAAACCAGCTAACGCTACTAGTCTCCGCTTCCGCCTTCTGTATAACAATATTATATTAGTACCTCTCTAAGTACCCTAACCCCATATTTGCCTCCAGTTAGTTTACTAGTTCTCTTTATATTCTAAGGGGCTTATTCTAGCTTTGCATCTCGCTCTTTGTTATAAGCCTATAATAATTACCCTACTTTATTATAAGATTTACTGTGTTCCGTTAAATTCAGTCAGCTATATTAACTTATTAATATTATAGACCTTTAATGGTAGTCATTTATATCTAGCTTAGAGTTGAGATTTCGGCATATAATTAAAATTGGTCCTCCAGTCTCTAAATAAATCTACTTATACCATAGTGTGAAATTTACGTATATACGCCTAAAATTCTTAAAATTGCAGCGCTTGTATATTAAGGGGGAGCCATACCAGTGGCGTTATTGCATTTATTAACCGCCTAGTGCTCTATTAAATAGATACGTTCCGCCAAATGTCCTCCTAATTACTACCGACGCTCCTACTACACCTTTTACAGCTTTAATATAAGATATACTTTAATTAATCGCTCTGGTAACGCAATCTATTACTATTATATTTAATATTAATAAAACCTATCAATTTAGATAACAAAGCTTACTTTGCAAATGTTCCTAATAAGTTAAAGAAAGTGACCAGTCTAACGTCTAGTAAGGGTCTTACTAATAATAGTCAATCCAGAGCTACCAGTATCGATTACCTACTTAATATTAATTAACTTAGCTCTCTAAAGACTATATAGACTGTTAGTTTATATAGTTAGCCTTTCCCTAGTAAGGCTCTACTAATGCTTTATAAAGTGTAACTTAACTAGCCCTTATATAAATAATAAGCCCTTAGCATCCGTATATAAGTCTTGGTTAATTAAGCAACAATTTAAGTTAATAAACACAACCTTTAAGGATGGTAATGGTTGGGACAGTATTCTGTCTAAGTTTAATAGACTAATATTAGGTTGTAAGCAGAAATATTATAGCCTTTTTCTTAATGCTAGAGCAAGTAGTAAATGGATAAAGGAAGATAAAGCCATTATATACTATTTAAGGCAGGAGCGGTTTCTGTTTATAAATATTGCCAGATAGGTACCGCATTTACCAGCTTAAATTTTAGAGATATACCTAACCATATATATCTTATGCCTTATCCTATTAAGGCTATATATTACTTATATTTGCCAGGTTAAGTAACACATAGAATTGCTTACAACACTATAACCTAGATATAGAGTTTTGGCATATATTACTGGTTAGTTTCTTTTCTTAGATGCAACTTCTAATAGCTTTACTAATATTTTTTAAAGATTATTGTTGCAAATAAAGCCTTGTAGGAGCCAAAGCCTAAAACCAGCGTATAAATAGCTAATAAAGATAAAACCCTTATAGAGCTAAGTTACCAGGTGTCACTTATAGTTTTATTATAGAATAATATTATAAAAGCCCTACTGGGGAGAACACAGGGTATATATTAGCGCTAAAGAGCCGGCATAGACAGTTAAGGAAGAGAATCTCCTCGTGGAATTGCGTAATAAGAAATTTCTGTTATGGAGAGAGATTAGGAAACATTTTCCAAACAGGCACCATTAATTAATTAAGGAATTCTATAAAAATAGCAAGCTAGGTAGTTAGGCGCAGCGCCCTCTAAATATATAGCTAGGGTCTTAACAGATTTAATAGCTGTAGCTTCAGTCCTATAAGCCAAGAGGTCGTGGGAGCTGGGGGATCCTACAAGCTAGGTAATTATATAAATAGGGTGGTCTAACCTAGCGCCCTCTAATTAACGCCTAGCGTATAAATAGGGTATTAATAGGTTTAATAACTATGGCTTTAATTATGCGAGCTAGATACTTGTGGGAGCTAGCCAATCCTACAAGCTAGGTAACTGTGTAAGTAGGGTAATCTAACCTAGCGCCCTCTATTAATGCCTAGCATATAAATAGGAAGCAAATATTAGGAAAATACCAGAACTATAAAAAAAGAAAATATATAAGTCCAAGATCTAGAAACATTAAAGAAGTTCCCATATATATAGACTTTATAACAACTCACACCCCCCTTATACATACTTAGAGAAGTTCCTATATAAACAGCCCTATAAGCGTAGCCACAAGTCTAAGCCCCCTTATATAACCCAACTACCCCTCCCTACTATATCAGAATAGATAAATAACCACTAGGTACCATAAGCAGAGAAATAATTTAAATAAAAAGAAAATACTATAAAAAACATGTTTATATCCTTAAGATATAAATCTATAAGTACCGTAGTCTTAAACACGACTAATAGTTGCTAATATAGCATGCGTCTTAGGTCTATAAGAAATTCAAAAAATCCTAGGTTATTAGTATAGATTTGCCTTCTATTATCACTGTGAAGGCTTAGTCAAAAGAACAGAATCTATTGGTAGCCAGTGAACGAGAATTCCAAGACGATGACTGGAAGAAGGTCGAGGAAAGGACACGTCTATATACATGGTGCCAAGGCTCGGCTCGGCCGAGCCCCTGACTAGGGTCTGTAACAGTGCCGTAACATTACCCCCCCCTTCAGTAAAGCCTGCCCTCAGGCTTTGTAGTTGTCCTCCCCGTTAAGAAAGCCTGTGTTGTCCTTCCTAGCATCAGATCCGTTCCAGATTGTTACTGCAGGCGGAGTAGCAAAAGTTAGTTAGCTGCGGGCAAAGCAGCAAGGGTCGTTTAGCTGCAGGCAGAGCAGCAAGGGTCGTTTAGCTGCAGGCAGAGCAGCAAGTGTCGGTAAAAAAAAAATTTTGGGCCGTACGGCGCCAGTCCTAACGTTAGGAGGTTGATATATATATGCAGTCCTGCAGTTCTGCTGCCACATAGCCCAGCCTGGGCTAGTACTACGTATCGCTAGGAGCCTTCTGTTCTTTGTCGTTCCTTCTAGAACTCCATTATCTCCTACTCTCTACCCCGCCTTTTAAAAAGGCTCGCCCCGAGCCGTTAGTTAAATCCCCCCCGCGGGGGCCCCCTGGGGTCGGTAGGGTCGTAAGAACGAAGGTTAGGAAAAAAAAAAAATTTGGGGTAGGCATTGTCTCGTCAGGTAGTCCGTAGGCCTTGTAACCGTAGGCATAACGGCACGGTTGTCTAGTCGTGATAGTAGGTCGAATATAGGTCTTGGTCTATCAGTTGGTCGGTGGATCGCAGGCATATTAGCACAATCGTTGTCTGGTTCGGTGGCAGTACGGTGCTAGCGTTGGTTGGCAATAGTAGGTCGAATATAGGTCTCGGTCTATCAGCTGGTCGGTAGATCGTAGGCACATTGGCATAATTATTCGGTTGGGTTTGGTTTGGTCAGTGGCAGTATGGTGCTAGCGTTGGTCTTTCCTTATCGTTCACCAAAGCTTGCACAGCTTAGTATCAATCGGGGTCGTTTATCGCGGCTTATAGCCTAGTCTTAGCCGAGGTCGTTCTTCGCAGCTTGCGTAGCTTAGTATCAGTTAAAAAGAATTGTCCTTCCGTAGGCGTATTAGCACGGTCGTTGTCGGGTCGGTTCTTCCGTAGGCACGTCGGCACGTTTGGGTAGTACGTAGATAATCACACAAGATTGGACATAATGTGCTGCACTACGTATAAGCTGTAGGCGTATCTTTCCATATCTTTATTTTAATTGTCTAGGAATAGCTCCGGTTGGTCGGTCGGTTGGTTGGTTAGTTGGGTTGGTTCTTCCAGGCTGCAGCGAACGTATTGCTACTTGACTTGCCTCTAGCAAGCTTCTGCGCGCTCGTGCAAGGTAGAATTGATGTTGGTCTTGGAATAATATAAAGGCTTAGTTAAAAGAACAGAATCTATTGGTAGCCAGTGAACGAGAATTCCAAGATGAGGACTGGAAGAAGGTCGAGGAAAGGACACGTCTATATACATGGTGCCAAGGCTCGGCTCGGCCGAGCCCCTGACTAGGGTCTGTAACAGTGCCGTAACAATCACTTTCAAGGTAGTAAATAAATTTATCTAAGTAAAAGCATAGATTATTATAAATACTTTATAGCTCGCTATAAGTCAAGCGGGCAGAGACTCTGGTGGGAATAGTAAAATATTATTTTATTTCGCGATAGGCTAAATAAAGAGAGGCTAAAGTTTTAACCCTTTTACTAGCTTTTATTAGAACTCTTCTTTATATTTTTATCCTTTACTTATAGATTTAAGACTATAAAGTCAAGGCCACTATATTTAACCGTCGCCTATATAGCCTTGTCACTCAACACCTCTCTATTACTGTCTGCCCCTGTTTCTTAATCTTTAGTACTAAAACCATTTTCTCCGTTATATAATGTCTCTGCGTCCTATTCTTAATCCTTATTACTAAAGTCACTTTCTAAACTAGCTAACGCCTCTACGTTGCCGTTATCTCTAAAGTCGGTTTCTCTATCTATAAACGTCTACTTACTAGCTAATAATTTAGGGACGCTGCACTTATAGGTACTTAGGGTTATGGATACCACTTAAGGAGAAATTATAGTTAATATTATTAGGATATAGAACAAGCCTATAGACCTCTAAGTACCGGCTACTTAGCGCTTTAAATAAAAGATCTCCCTTAACGCAAGGCAGATTAACAGAAGTTAATTACCACCCATATAAGGCGGAGCGCTTATAAAGGGCTTAGCCAGAATGCTAATTAAACCACCCTAGAGGTACTAATAGCTCCTTTGCCATAGATAGGGGGTCAATATATAAGATTAACTGGCTAGGATAAGTCTACTGCTTAGGCAGTATCTTGCCCCAAGAAGGATAGGCGTTAAAAGTGGATTATATAATGCTATTCCTGCTAAGAGAGGCGTTATTAGGGGTTATTATTAACTTCCAGTTCTAATTCACAACTTTATACAAACGCCTCTGAACCCTGCTAAGGTATATAGCGTCTATGAGGAATTGTCAGCCGTTTAAATTTAGTAACAGCTCAGCTAATAGCTACCCCCAATAATACCTCACTTAATACTTTACTTATAGATCACTTTAGGCACCTATAGTCTTGGGCGCAGATAATATATAAGCTAAGAGTAATTACAGCCACTAAATATTGTACCACAGACACCATATAAAGTAGAAAAGAGCAGCTAGTATACTCCGCCTTCCCTTTCTACCTTTTATTCTAACTCCGCCCTAAGAAAGAAATAGAATATAAATGTCATGCCCCTAGCTCTTATATGCCATCAATTCAACTTACCTTTAAATCTAACCTCTTAACTATATATCCCTTACTATCTTTATAAGAATACCAGACATTATATATATTACTTTAACCAAGCTTAGATATATTACTAATATAACCTATAGGTCCTTAATTGGTACTTATAAAAACATTATAATATGCTATTACCCTAAAGATAACATACCTATTCGTCAACTTGCTGGAAACCTTAAATTATCCTAGAATCGCATTAACAATAAAGACATAGCATCTACTAGCAGGGAGAAGAAATAATTACAGCTTTTTAACCCTATACAGAAACAGATACCTTATACGCCTACTTAAATACCTAATAAGGTTAACTCTTATAAAATCAATAACAATATAGAGGGTAACACATAAGAAGATACAGAAATATATGCCAATTACCTTAAGAGCCTAGAAGGCCGCAGCAAAACTAAGACAGTCTCACCTAAGCCAATAGAGAGCCATAGTGAGGCTAAAACAGACTTACCTTAACCAAAAGAGGTTTATATTAAAGGTTTGCTAGTACCTCTAGGTATATTTATAAAACACCTATATATTGTTTAGTAATACTAATAATTAAGCAGAGAATAGTTTGGCCAATCCTATAAACTTCCTTAAAGATATACCTCTCCTAACTAAAGTATTAACAATTTCCAATGCTATAATTTCAGACGGACAACTAAAGTATCTCTTATTATGGTTGCCAACTTGCTATATAATGGAGGACTTAAAGCATCTCCAAAACTCTAGATATAGATTAGTTGTATCTATATATAGTCCTATTATAGTAGTATACTAGTATCCTACCTAGGTTTTACCCACGGGTATACCGCATAAGAAACTTATATTATACTATACTAAGAACCCACGTCACCTTCGTCATTATACTAGGATATATAAACCGCTTAAAGATGTTATAATAGAGATAGCTCGGAGGGGTAAACCATATAAGCAAAGAGACCAACTAGAAAAGGCGCTAAATAATCATTTAGAAGATCTATTAAGGAGAGGGACACGCAAAAGAAAGGTGGATTACGCTATAGATAGAGCCTCCAAGAAGCCAAAGAAATGAGAAATTTCTTATAAGAAAAGATTTTCGCAATTACGTTCTTATTTTCTAGCGTTAAGAATTAAGACGCCAATTAGGATTTCCTTAGCTTAGTATTGTTTTTCTATCTAGTTACTTCTATATTAAGAGTATCTCGTTATTGTTTGCATATACGTTAAATTGAAGTTAAGAACTCGCTTACAGTAAGCTTACAAGTCCTCCACCTTTATATACTTAGTAGCAATAAGTTAGCCACCCTATAACTTACTTAGTCCTCTATAAAGAAAAGACTTATTATAAAACATAGTGTTATTCCAATTAGATTAGATTAGCTTAGTAAGCCTATAGGCCTTCTTAGCACCCTATAGCGTAAGAATAAAACTAAATCAAACCAAATGAAAAGACTCGTCGCTTTCTAATCTAGATGTCTTAGAATTAGCCTTTATTAGCCTACCCTCTTTAACCTAGTTAAAATATACTAGTGTCTTCTTAACTAGTGCAGGATAGAACTTTTCCTTTAAAGCAGTTAGTAGTCTTAGATAAACCTCAGTCTACTAAGCTACGTCTTTTCTACCTACTAGCCTCTAACGCGCCTCTATTATGCATCCTTCCTCTATCCTCCATCCTTTACTCCTAATATTATATTTCTACTCTTAACCAATGCTCTCCTATACTCGCCTTTGTTACCCTTAGCTACCAAAAACATGCCCTCCTTATTAACTAATAAGGGAACACTTTAGGCATTGCAGACAATAAATAGACCTAATAAAGGGCCACAAGTTAATTCCATTAGAGATTTATATAGCCTCTATAGTATATCCGATTCGGAAACTGGTGTTTTTAAGCGCTCGGTCTTTACCTTTATTAGTAACCAAGACTATGTCTACTTTAGTATAGCGCCAATTAGAGGGATGTATTTAAGCTCCTAGGATCTCAAGAAGGCCTTAAAACAAGTTCTAGACAAGAATATATACCCTAAAGTGCCGTCGTAAATTATAGTTACGTCAATCCCAGCAGAGGTAGATGTTTATATTAAACATCCTAAGCTAAACATCCACGATAACTGGATAAACTTAGGCCTACTAGCGAGGCTATTTTTAGAAAAAGCCAAGACGTTTAAAGCCCTTATTTAGAAGCTGCATTATAGGAATATTATCCAATATTACGGCTGTATTGTTCACCGGCGTTATATTACCAGTATCGTCCTTAATCAATATTCAAAAACACTAGAAGACCAACTAAGGGAAGGCGCACATAGCTTTAACAAAAGACTATATATAAATAGTATCAAATCAGGAGTTAAGCATCTTCACTCCCTTAGGTATGCACACAATGACCTCAATCTAAGCAACATTATAGTCGGCAAAGATAATACCCCTATTATTATCGATTTGGGTTCTTGCAAGCATTTCAGCAAAGCCCTTATATTTAGAGGTACATGCGGATGGATAGATAAGGACTTTACAACTTCCAAGCGACGTTATAATAAGGCTGCTTTAACAAAATTATAGGAGTGGCTTAAGAAGAAATAACTTTAAAAGATTAAAACCGCTTAGAGTTTTATTTCTTTCGCGGAATTATGCTACTTTAATAATTGATTCCTGTATCTTAGATATAGATTACCAATCTTAACCGTCTAAAACATTCCCTTAGCTAAAAAGACCTAGTTGTTAGTGGCTGATATATATCTAATATTATACAAGTAGGGCTTAAGCAATCCACTCTTCTAAGCTTTATCCTTCTTTATATCTAGCTATTAGAATCTTAAGTAACAATAATTATAGTTACTTAAGTGCACTTAAATAGTTTTAGAGAGCTACCTATCGCAAGAACTAACCATCCGACTTACATTTTGCTATTATAGGTGGATTTCAGCGGAAAAGTGCTCTTGCGTGGCTATGGCGAGGAGGGGCAGGCTCCCCAGGGGTGAAATTAGGAGTGGGTATACAGCGGCGAGTTCTACATAGCCATTCGACTTTTATATAGGTGAGCGAACTATATAAGTCACCATCTATAGCTGCGTGACTAGGCAGCAGTTTTAGTATCTCCAGGAAGGGATCACACAGAGAAGGTGCATAGAGTGGCTTATAGGCGGACTAGCTCACACAATTACCTAGCTTATTCGACCTTAACCCATCAACTTAGGCATATAGGTTATTAATAAGAGTCTACCAATCAAATCAATAGGATTTAGTGGCCATGCTTATTAGTATTCGCGTATAGGCCTTCCCTCTGTTAACAGGTTAAGGAATACTAGTGCGCATAAAGACCCCTATAAACTTTGCAACAACTTAAAGAAATTTTTTTTTTTTTTTCAAGAGAAGATAAAAGAAAGCAACATTCTAGCCAACCTGGACGGCTTAATAGATACAAGAAGGTCAGCCCAGGGTTTATTAAAAAGCTATGCATATAGCTTATAAAAATACCATTTAGCTCCAGGTAATAGAAACTGGTTAACACTAATAGAGGAGTAAGATAGCAATTAGAGGCTTAAACTAAGTAGGACAGAGAGGATCTAAAACTTGTTTTGGATAAAACCAGCTAGCAACTGCAATAATAGCATAGATTGCTATAATAAAAACGCCTTTAAGCCAGTCTATTTTAGTATTAGTTAAAGTGGATTACCTATATAGAAAGGAAAACTTACTAGATTTACTATCTTAGATAAGATAGTTTACTAGGAGTATGGCAATAAATAAAACAGTAATTAGAAAGGTATTAAATAAAAGCGTTATGCAATCCTAGCCTCTAATCTAACCAAAAGGGGAGAACTAGAAGAGCGATTTATATACTAGATCTAATAGCAACATTAATTACTAGACTTATTTTATCCTTATAAGCTACTATAACCGCTATTATATACTTAGCAGCGTTCCTAACAATTAGAAGTAGGATAAGACTAATAAAAGTGGTGGAGACGGTGCCGCTTACCATAATATCACTAATACTATTAACTATAAACTCGGAACAAAAGGCAACTAACGCAGTAGAGAATCTAAGGGTTATAATTGCACCCCAGATTATCAATTTAGGCTCCTTAATCTTGTTGTCTTCCTTTTCTATATTTAAATCCTACTTAACTTGGGAGAATTTATACTTAGGAGCCCTTTAGCTTAGAGCATTACACATTTTAATATGTGATTTTAATTGAAATATAAGGTAGCAAACGTATATAATTAGGAGGATGACAGCTATTCTACGGGAAAGCTCCCAATTAAGTATAGAGCTATTAAGGCTTATAGCTACATAGGTTAGTATCTATTATAGATCTAAAGCTATTATTAAACTTACTTAATAGCGTAGAGTGGAAGGCGGTTAGAATAATTGGACTACTAATAAACAGAGCTAGAAGACTAGCTGCAGTATTTGCTACTGTTATATTAAAATATTATTCCATCTGGTTAATGGATCTAAAGAAGAAGTACATGCTAAGGATAAAAAGTAAGTTCGAAAGTATACTGCTAATTAAGGAAGTTTTAATAATAGTAATCTGGCCCTTAGTTAGGGCTAAGATGGAGATAATTAATTTAACAGCGTTTCTGCGCCAAATGTTAGATAATATTAGGACAAACAAGAAGCGGAGAAACGTACCTAAAAGTTACGTTTAAAAGACCACCCAATATATTACCGGCGCGGAGCGTAATCTCTGTAATAGCGTAACTAAGCATTACAGCAAGCGGAATAATGGCAATAAAGTTAACAATAAATATAGTAATACTATTAACGTAAAGATAATTAACCATAAAGCCAACGGGAATGGTAAGAAGAAGTATATTTATCTATAAGTTAAATAAGACGGCATAAACCTAATCCTTAGCAGGTATCTTACGCTTTAAAGCTGCTTTCTACCTTTCCTTAATTATTAGCTTAAGATATAAGGGGTTTTACAAGCCTATACTAGCCTCTTTATTAGATTGTTTATTATTAGGCCTTATTTAGGCTACTTAACAGGCTTTTAAGAATGTTGCTAGATATAAATATGCCATTATAAGCACAGTTTTAAATTGTTCCTAGAAAGAGCACAATAGAAAAGGGCGATTTTATGGTCTGGAGGGTACCCACACATAGCAAAGACTAAGAAGTCGATAGTACTCAGGCCAACACCAATGCCTCAAATCCACAATGGTGCGTTCAGCTTTTTTTTTTGTTAATTTTATAAGCAAGGATCTAAAGCAAATTCTAAAATAGTTGTTATGGAGGAGAGGAGGATTAACGTTAATAACTAGATAAAATGGCTAGTAAAAAAAGGAGAAGATGGAGTAATAGATAAATAATAAGTAAAAAGTAGACCGACTACTTATAGAAATAAGGACGCGGTAGAATGTATAAATAAGGGTATAAGTCTATGTGCCTCTAAGTACCAGCTGCTCAGCGTCTTAAATATAAGTCCTCCCTTAACATAAGGCAGATTAACAAGAGTTATTATACCACCTATATAAGGCGGAGCGCCTATAAAGGGCTTAGCTAGAATGCTAATTAAACCACCCTACAACGCACTAACAGCTCCTTTACCATAAATGGGGAGTAAATATACAAGATTAACTAGCTAAGATAAGTCTACTGCTTAAGTAGTGTCCTGCTCTGTAAAGGGTAGGCATCAGAAGTAGATTATATAATGCTATTTCTACTAGGTAAGGCGTTATTAGGGGGTTATTGTTGGCTTCTAGTTCTAGTTTATAACTTTATATAAACGCCTCTAAATACTACGCTATTGGGGCTATCTAAAAGCTAAGTTGCCTATTTACCTTGTCTTAACCTTAGGCTAGGGTCGTCAGCTATTAAGGCAATAGGAAGTTATATCAAGGTGCATAATAGGGCTTAAGTAAAGCCACGCAACTAGGTGGGCATTACTATGCGAAGCAACGCTTAACCAGCTGCCTCAATATCGCCGTCTTAAAATAATTAGAAGAAAGGGGTTAATGCTAGCCCTTATTATTTAATATAACCCTCCTATAGAGGCATAGTAAAGTAGGATGTAGATAGGGAAGGATTATGCTCCTATTATAGCTATATTATAGTGCATTCATAATACTATGCTAGTATCCCTAAGTTAGTAAATCGGCTTAACTTTTAAGGTATAGTTAAAGCGGAGCCTACCATCAGCTCTCCTATTAGCTAAGCGGCAAAGAGGAGCAGGATATAAAAGGCCTCTATATCCTTTAACCAGACCTATATTAAGCATAGTATCCTTTAAGGAAACCCCTCCTTACTTTCTCGCAAAGACACTCAAACTATTAGCTGCCTTATCTCTTTAACAATAAGCGACTCAGATAACTCGGACGCCATAATAGTGGATACCACATTATGTCAGATCGAGGTGCGCTCTAAATATTAAATCCTTTATAGGATACCACTAACGAAGCTAGGATATACCGCTTACTTCCAATCCCAAGGGCTCCAATAAGGCCATTAATACAGTAGGGTAGGTATGCAATAGTTACTTCCCTATGGTTTTGTCTATTTACTAGCTTACTAACATAAGCAGGATATCTAGTTAGCACCAGAACATAAGAGTAATTTAGAGAACAACAAGGCCGATACAGAAGGAACTATAAGGAAATATTCATCCCACACTAATAAGATAAAGAAGTCGTCTTAATATAGTCCGCTTGGTAACTCCTTCTAATAAAGCTTATTAACCCCCAGCTTACTCTATTAGGGGCAATAGAGAGACTAGGTAGCTTAGTTAATTAACTTAACTATAAGCTCAGCTAACTTAATGGGAAAATTAACAGCCTTAAAAAAACAACAGCTACATTATAAGTTATCTAGGGAAGGTTAATAATTAGACTAACAGCCTAAGAAGTAACTAGGAAGAAACAAGAGATGCTATTAGGCAGTTTTAAAATAAAATCCACACTCTTAAAAGAGGCAGTAATAAAACTTTAGATTATGGAGATAAACAGGTTATAAAGGCTAGAAACAAGATCACGGCATTTAAGAGGAAAAGGGTATGCTTAGCCTAAAAATAGAGAAGTCTGCAAAATTAAGGAGGAAATTTATTAGCTTAAATAGTACGCTCTTTAGTTATTATATCGTTTGCTTATTAAAGGAAATTTATATATTGGATTTAAGCTAATACTAGCCCTACCCTTTATGGCGAGTATTTGCCGCATTTATATACTTAATTAGTAATAAGTCAGCAGATCTAACTAAGCTTGGCGTCTAAAGCGAGCAGAACCACGCTCCTATATTACATATTTAAGTCTAGTCACTCTCTACTAGCGTCTTCTTTATTAGTAAAGGATAGAATTTGTCCTTAAAATAGAAGTTAGTTTATAGAATAATAGAAGAAAAGGGGGCCTATAAGGGTTTCTAGGTCTAGAGGCCATAAAGGCTAATCTATCCCTTAACCCGCCAGCGTCTATATTAGGTTTAGCTTATTTTAGGACCAGCCACATAATTATTCGTGGGCGCTTATAGGATTAACCCTATAATTAACTCGCCCTCCCTACCTAGTACTCTTCAGCCTCGCTATATAAGAGCCCTACTATATTAGAGCCTTACGCATTATAGAATAAACTAAAACTAATAAGTATAATTAGTTATAGACCAGAAAACGCTGCCTACCTATATTTACTTAGTATTTAACTTAAGCCCTACAAAGCCTCAATCTAAGCCACGTTAGGTTAGCTTAACTTTTCCACACCCAATCTTTAATCCTTATATTCGCTCACACCTTGCTTTCTTCTTTATACTTTTCTCCCTAGTTATTTCCTTATTGCAAGACGCGCCTAATGTGTTCTTAACCTCCTTATATTTATTTGCTATCATACCGTCCTTATATGCTAGCCTCTTTGACCTCCCCTCCCCGCCTACCTACCTACCTATTATATTAACCCTCCTAATATAGCTCTTAGCGCGTTCTCCCGCAATAGCAAATCTCTCTAAATTAAAGATAATTAAAATAAAACCTATTAAAGAGGGACTAAATGGTTTTTGTAATTTATTTAACTCAACTTATAAGGATCTAGGTGTCTCTAACTCTTTAAATGCGTCACATTAGATAAGTAATAAAGGTAACTATTAATTTACCTAGTATAAGCTCCATCTAACGCTCGCAGAACTAAAGGATATTTTACTTAATCTAATACTCACTCTGCAGAGCCTTTCCGCTTCTTATTTATTGCCATCTAATGGCGGCAATAAAAGCCTTTTTAGTAATCTATTAAGACTTAATTCAGCGGTTAATTCCAATGGCTTTAATATTAAACAGTTCCTACCTCTCCTAAATGCGATCCTTTATATCAAGCCTAACGAGATCGTCTAGGAGAAAGTATATGCTACTATAATAGAGTCTACACCTCCTCCCCAACCGCTGCCACTCTATATTTAAACCCCACATCTGCGTAATACGAGCAGCTTTACCAACTTGTCCAAGCGTAGGAAATACATAGATTATATTCTAAAGGAGGAGCTAGGCCCTCTTTATATGGGGATTCCTAGCTTATATAAAGTATTCTTTAGGGGAGTAAAAGGTCTTAAAGAGGCAAGCGCTACCGTTTTCAAGGAATGCAAGGAAGGAGACAATCCACTATACACTAAGGGCGGCTAGCGTAACTGGCCTAAAAGCGCAAAGCAAGATAATATCCTAATATGGTTTAATAACCTAATTAAATCATTTTTAGGTTTTATAGAGAAGCACGGGTCCGCCCTAAAGACACAATAAACGCTTATCGCATATACTAAGCAGCCCTTATAAGGGTCTACAGCAAAGCGAAAGCTAGATATTGGTTTTATAAATAATCCAATAGCTAGCGAAAGCTCTTAATACTATTAGTTGTATATACTTGTGCCAAGAGAGCTAAAGAGTAATCTAAATACCGATATACCCTCGCAGGCATAGTTTGATTTAGGGAAATATATAAAAGAAGTCTTCGCCACTTAGGACACTCATTACTTTATCCTAGGCTTTACCCTCTATAGATCTATTATGTGGCTATAAGAGTATAACTAGGTAGGAGGCATTGCATTATTACCATTTAATATTAATAAAGACGGACTATAATTTACCTTAGCGATATTAGGATTTCTCTATATAAATAAGGAGCAGCTTAGGTTCAACCCTACTATTCTAACATCGGACAGCAAGCGATATATTAAGGTCGTGCGCAATAATTAGACTAAGCGTCTTATCCTTAGCAAACTTATAAAGCGGGGATACTATATTACTGGTTAAGCGACTACTTGCTAGGGGGCATACTATAAGGGAAATACCTCTAAGATACCCCTCGTTATTAAAGACTTATGGCAGTACCCCTAGCGCAAGGAAGAAGGCGAACTGCTGCTTAAGGTAATAAAGAAAGGAGTAGTTAATATAGCTAGGTACTATCACCACAAGATAATTTATATAGGCGGTAAGGAAGATAATATTTGCAATAACATCCATAAGGGGCTAGATATTATAAGAGCGATAAACTACAAGCTAGAAGACTTAATAATACCTCCAAAACCAGTTAGAGTGAAAATAAGTATAAGGAAAGGCCGAAGTTCTAACAGAAAGAGGTTATCCAGCTACACTAACGCCCCATTACCGCCCAGCAAGCGCACATATTTAGGCTCTCCGCCTAAAGGTAAAAGGCGCCCTATAACCCTAAATTAAGTACATTAATATGTTATCACTAGGGACTATAAAAAGCCTCTTTATAAGGTAAGCTCTTAGGCTACAATACTTACTATACTAGAGGGTGGCATTAAAGGATACAAGTCTTTATATACGCGGGCCGGCATTATCTAATATAACATTTTAATAGGCAACCTTATAATAAACAAGGAAGACAACAATCCTTCTTAGCCAGTATTCTTAATTGACTTCAATCTTGCAATTAAGGAGCAGTAGGAAGGGCCTTTAGGAGCGTGGGGCAAGACTAGTATAAGAGCGTTTATAGCGATTAGAGTGCTCCTAGGCGAGATACACTTAACTTAGCATAATTTTAAGTCGTTCTTTTAGGTGCTATTCTGGATATACATTTACTATAATAGACCTAATAAGAAAGGCAATATTGTTAATAGGTTTAATAAGTGGAATTCTATAGATACGGAAGAGCTAGCTAAGATAAAGAAAGGAGAAGTAGATAATAAAGGGGATTTTCTTAAAACTATACATCGGCAAAATATGGTACCCTTTTAATGGCCTCAATGGTTGGTGGTTGACGCAATTGGCGCGCAGTTGAGGTCATTTGGCAACTCGACCGACTAGCCTATATTGTGTTTTTTTGACACGCAGCCTGCGCGCAGCCTGCCAGTAATCTGCGCATTTGGCAACCATAATTATATTTACCTCTTTTATACTAATAACATATTTTAAATAAATAAAAGCTACTTTAAAGCTATTTATAAGGCTAGTAAAATAAATAATATTATTTTAGATAATTTAATATAATATAGCGATGGTTCTCTTCTACCTATCTACCTATTAACTTACCTACCTGCCTATATCGCCTACCTGTCTGTATTGCCTACCCATTTGCATCTACCTACCTGTCTATATCTACCTACCCATTAGCATCTGCCTACCTATCTGTATCTGCTTGCCTGTCTATATCTGCTTACCTGTTTATATTGCCTACCTATCTATATTGCCTACCTATCTGCATTGCCTACCTGTCTGTATCGCCTACCTATTTATATCTGCCTACCTATCTATATCTACCTACCCGTTAGCATCTGCCTACCTATCTATATTTGCTTGCCTATTTATATCTACTTACCTATCTATATTGCCTACCTGTCTGCATTGCCTACCTGTCTGTATTGCCTACCTGTCTATATTGCCTACCTGTCTGCATCGCCTACCTATTTGCATCTGCCTACCTATCTATATCTGCCTACCTGTTAGCATCTGCCTACTTGTCTATATCTGCTTGCCTGTCTGTATCTACTTGCCTGTCTGCATCTGCTTACCTGTCTATATCTACCTACCCATTAGCATCTCCCTATTTGTGCCTACCTGTCTGTGCTACCTTAATTCGATTAATTGATTGAATCGTTTATAGTGCTCGCTGGCTAGTCGTTGTCGTCTAGCTCTGGCGACGGTCGTCTGGTTCTAGCGACGGTTGTCTAGCTCTGGCAATAGTTGTCTAGTTCTAGCGACGGTCATCTGGTTCTGGTAATGGTTGTCTGGTTCTGGCGACGGTTGTCTAGTTTTAACGACGGTCGTCTGGTTCTGGCGACGGTTATCTGGCTCTGGCGACGGTCGTCTGGTTCTAGCGACGGTCGTCTAGCTCTGGCGATAGTTGTCTGGTTCTGGCGACGGTCGTCTAGCTCTGGCGACGGTTGTTTGGTTTTGGCGACAGTCGTCTAACTCTAGAGACGGTCGTCTGGTTCTAGCGACGGTTGTCTAGCTCTAGCGACGGTTGTCTGGTTCTAGCGACAGTTGTCTAGCTCTGGCGATAGTCGTCTAGCTCTGGCGACGGTCGTCTGGTTCTGGTAACGGTCATCTGGTTCTAGCGATAGTTATCTAGTTCTAGCAACGGTTCTCTGCTAGCTGCCGTTTTAGTGCCTCCCTAGGTAGGGAGGATGTAAGGAAGGAAAGAAGGGTAAAAAATAAGGCGGCTATATAGGCAGAGACACGTATAGATGCTATTGGGAATATAGTAGGGACCTAATATAGAGCTTCGTGTAGAGCCTTGTGCAGAGCCTCTGTATGTAGAGCTTCGTATAGAGCTTTGTGTAGAGCTTCGTGTAGAGCCTCTATATGTAGGGCTTCGCGCAGAGCCTTATGTAGAGCTTCGTGTAGAGCTTTGTATAGAGCTTCGTGTAGAGCCTCCGTACGCAGAGCCTTGCGCAGAGCCTTATGCAGAGCCTCCAAGTAATAAAACTATATAAGATTATATAAGATTATATTAGATAATATATAATAGTTAAATA
>Ga0307507_10001530_pt1 | contig 51498 bp, 51 predicted proteins | sample 7_EM_MG_FD_207223 | JGI IMG/M metagenome (GOLD analysis project Ga0307507, IMG submission 207223) | Populus trichocarpa ectomycorrhiza microbial communities from riparian zone in the Pacific Northwest, United States - 7_EM | ecosystem: Host-associated > Plants > Roots > Unclassified | place... | reverse complement strand
GCGTGTAGCTGGCGTAATGCCCAACAACCTCCCGCAAACAGAATTGAAGTCCGTCCCGCGGTTGTGGAGGAATCTGCAATCGAGTAAAATTCCACCAGCATAGTACCTAAGACCCACTCCACAGAAGAAAGCGAAATCCTGGGTTTTGATGCCACAGGGACGTAGTTTATACCGTTGCGTAGCTGGCGTCGAGCCCAACACCCTCCCGCAAACATATCCGGAATCCGTGAAGTGGTCGTGGAGTAATCTGCAATCGAGTAAAGTTCCGCCAGCTTTGTATCTCCACCAAAGGCAGTGACTTCATGGGTTTTCATGGGACAGGGCCTACCTTATACCGTTGCGTAGCTGGCGTCGAGCCCAATAAACCCCTGCAAACAGAATTGGAATCCGTCAAGCGGTTGTAGAGCAATCTGCAATCAAGTAAAATTCCGCCACCTTAGTACCTTCACAGAAGAGAGTCACTTCATGGGTTCTCATGGGACAGGGACGTATTTTATACTGTTAGGTAGCTGACGTCGAGCCCAACGACCTCCCGTGAACAGAATTGAAATCCGTCAAGCGGTTGTGGAGTAATCAGTCATCAAGTAAAATTCCGCCAGCATGCTACCTAAGATCCCCTCCACAGAAGACAGCGAAATCCTGGGTTTTGATGGGACAGGGGTGCAACTCACACCGTTGCGTAGCTGGCGTCGAGTCCAACAACCTCCCGCAAACAGGATTGGAATCCGTTACGTAGTCGTGGAGAAATCAGCCATGGAGTAAAGTTTCGCCAGCATGCTCCCTAAGACCCCCTCCACAGAAGACAGCAAAATCCTGGGTTTTGATGCCACAGGGACGTACTTTATACCGGCATGTAGCTGGCGTCGAGTCTAACAACCTCCCGCAAACGGGATTGGAATCTGTCGCGCGGTCGTGGAGTAATCTGCCATCGAGTAAAGTTCCGCCAGCATGCTATCCAAGACCCCCTCTACAGAAGTCAGCAAAATCCTGAGATCTGATGCCATAGGGACGTCCCTTATACCATTGCGTAGCTGGCGTCAAGCCCAACAACCTCCCGCAAACGAGATTGGAATCTGACCAGCGGTCATGGAGTAATCTGCCATTGAGTAAAATTCCGCCAGCATGCTATCTAAGACCCCCTCCACCAAAGGCAGCGAAATCCTGAGTTTTGATGCCATAGGGATATCCCTTATACCGTTGCGTAGCTGGCGTCAAGCCCAACAACCTCCCGCAAACGGGATGGGAATCTGTCCAGCAGTCGTGGAGTAATCTGTCTTCGAGTAAAATTCCGCGAGCATAGTATCTCCACAAAAGACAGTGACTTCATGGGCTTTGATGCCACAGAGACGTACTTTATACCGTTGCGTAGTTGGCGTCGAGCCCAACAACCTCCCTCAAACAGAATTGGAATCCGTTAAGTAGTCGTGGAGAAATCAGCCATCGAGTAAAATTCCGCCAGCATGCTACCTAAGACCCCCTCCAGAGAAGTCAGCGAAATCCTGAGTTCTGATGCAACAGGGACGCCCCTTATACCGTTGCGTAGCTAGCCTCGAGCCTAACAACCTCCCGCAAAGAGAATTGGAATCTATCCAGCGGTCGTGGAGTAATCTACCATCGAGTAAAGTTGCGCCAGAATGCTCCCTAAGACCCCCTCCACAGAAAACCGCGAAATCCTGAGTTTTGATGCCACAGGGACGTACTTTATACCGGCGTGTAGCTGGCATCGAGCCCAATAACCTTCAGAAAAACAGAATTGGAATCCGTCCAGTGGATCTGGCGTAATCAGCCATCAAGTAAAATTCCGCCAGGGCCTAAAGAAGGATCAGCAACTCCATGAGTATTGACCGCGTAGGGATGAGCCTTATACCATTGTGTAGCTGATGCAGAGCCCAGAAATCTTCAAGAAACAGAACTGGAATCTGTCCAGCGGTTGTAGAGGAATCAGCCATCGAACCTTGAGATAGCCAGCTCCATAACCTCATCAATAACTGTCAAATTGGGATGAATCCTATACCAGTGTGTAGCTGGCATCGAGCCCAGAATGTCGCTGGTGTCAGAATCAGGATCGGTAGCGTGATTGTGATGGAGTGTTCAGGGTAGCCGTGAGGGTGAGGATGTTGAGTGGTGAGGGGAAACAGAGCAGTCGCGTCGTGTCAAAGGCTAAGTGCCAAGAAACCACAACAACTCCTAGTAGTAGAGACTGTCATAGCTATCACTCGGTTGCAGACTGGAGTGAGCTGGCATTTTCGCTGTCTGAAAGATCAAGTTCTGAAAATAGAACTCTCTGTCACTCACTAGCAGGCCGCTGTGATTAGCGCCATAGTAAGATTAAGAGTATGGTGGCTTTCTCACTTGGTGCCCATACTGACTTGGACCCAATCAGTTTTGCCCAGGGTACCCCCTTTCCAGGTATCAGAGATGGCTGGAAAGAGATAGGGGTAATATTCAAGAGGTACCGTAAATGTGGAGTGAATGAGTGGTGCATCTGGAGATGCGATGGTGTCGTGAGCTGCGTCAGGAAGCATGGGGTGTAAGGTTGTGTAGCCAGTAGCGTCCGGGGTAAGGCTGTATGGCAAGTGTACCTCCTGACTCACCTGGCGCAAGGGAAGGCGGCAACTCAGCTCTGGGTGCACCTAACGTTAAGGGCGCAAAGTTAGTGTACCTGGTATCCTGACGCAACAGCGGTGTGCCTGACGCAAGGTATGTTTTTGCTGATGAAAGGTGTAGATGCGATAGGATATAACTAACAAAACAAGTAATGGAATCAAATAAGTAAAGAATCGCTACTACTGTACTAAATCAGTAATATATAGTAGGAAGCATTGGGTTTCCCAATAGGGTACAAGAAACGAAAGGTAGTAATAAGCGAACTAAGGAAAATACTACCTAATAGGAAACTATAACAATAGAGAAGGTACAAGGTAAGTAGTAATTCATTACTGGGAGATCCTAATAGGCAATATCGAATGTCAGGTCAAGGAATAATAGCGATAATAGCAACTTCCATTACAGTTTTCCTCTTGATTCCTCCCTCTGTGTTTATTTGTTTTCCTTTGTTGCCCGCGTTTGCTAGTCAGGGTTGGATTTCTTATTTGATGTAGCCAGTGTGCGGTTGGTCCCAGACCAGAGGGACTTGGGTTGATGGCTTTTTCCCTGGCGCTGGGAGGTTTTTTGCATTGATTCATAGGTTTTTTGTTGCTATAGCTCGCGCTCCACACATGTTTTGTATCTTAAAACGAATACCACTCATGAAAAAAAAAAAAAACAAAGGCCTGGGATTTGGGTTCTTCACACAACCATCTAAGTACTTTCATATACTTTACTTTCAATAAAAGATCTTTTATCTATCACACTTTCGGGAATTATGGCACACCTGTCTCACACAAGCCTAGCGATCGACACTACTAGATAGGAGTCAGAGGAGTTAGCTATCGCTGTAAGGAATCAAGAGAAAAAAGTGATCGTTAGCGAAGCTATCATTTACCTGCTGCAAGTATCCCCTGGAGGACAGAGGATTGTAACCAGTAGCGACAATGCAGGAAGGAACAATGGGGGCGCAGGGGGCCACAAAAAACAATGTGACTGTGCAAAACATTACTTAAGAACCACAAGGCGTTGACATCCGCCACTGAGACAGTGCAATACGACGACTCAGCGTAACTGATGGCTGCAACCGTGGAGAAGCCGCAGGAAGGCGAAAGGGCAGTAGGGTGCCAGCCAAGTGAGTGGATGGTAGCTGTAACCGAGCAAAAGGATGAGACCGGAGGGGAAGGAGGAGGGGTACATCAGCAAAATGTAAAAACCAGTCCTGGTCTACCAAGGGGGGTTATGGTCCCCCTGGTCCTCCTGGTCCACCCTGATCCACCCTGGTCCACATTTTTGGTAAAACTTCAAAAAGTGTGGATCAGAATGGATCGGAGTGGACCAGGTGGACCACGGGGACCACAACCCCCCTTGGTGGACCAGGAGTGTTCAGGACCACCTTGGACCACGCTCCGACATTTTCCTGATGCCCCTAGACTCAATAACCGTAGAAACTATTGGTAACCCTGTGCGTGTCTGACTAGACAGCCTTTAAAGGTAGTGAAGAGAATGGAGAAATCAACCGTGGCCTGTTGAATAGTTTTCTCCTACTGCGAACTGTAGTCCCAGTCATCTGTAACATAGGCGAGAGGGTATTACCGACCATGCAAGGGCTAAGCGAGGTAGCGAAAGCGCGAGCGGAAAGGGAGCGGGAGTTAACCGTGAGACCACTAGAAACAAGGACGCCAAAGCCGTAGATCATGATAAGGGAGACAGAAGGAGGAGAGGGTGCAGCTCACTGGGAGTGCAGGTGTGGTGCATGGTAACAATAAATTCTCATCGTGTTGAGATTTCAATCTCTGAAGGTGTAGTGGAGATGGTTCGTGACTTAAATCTCAAGCCCCAAGGGTGTCCTTATATAGGGGTTCTTCCCTCAACCTTAATCCTGCATGACTCATACTCTCGCATCACATGACTCATGGCTCATATTAAGTTATTGTGTGAAATCCATCTGCTGACTCGCACAAGTCAGCTGCACTATATCTTGCAACCAATCAAAGCTCATAAAACAAGTTATGCGCCTCAAAGGGGTCATATGCGCGAAACCCCTGCCTCATTACTATGAGTTATGTGCATGATACATAACCCACATGACTGCAAACGTGAGTCATGTTACTAAACACCCACTAACAATAAACCAATAACACGCTATTGCGTTGTCCTGTGAAAACCTATGGGTCAACTGATCTCATACTGTGAAAGATAACAAACCGATGACTAATAACTATTAGTCCTGTGAAAGTCTGGCTTAGTTACCGTTTGTGACAAAGATGTATCACTAGATTTTCTTTTGCAAGAAGAATTAATAATATTTGAAGATACTATAAAAAACTAATAAGTGACAATGTCTAAGCAGGTAGAAAGAAGAGTATTTACACTGGCAGCAATCTCATATAGGAGAGTATTAGTTGTCTTAAAAATATGTTGGTTTAACACTTTGTTTGACCATACTTTAATCAAGTAATATAATAGATGTGGTATTTTAAAAGTACAATAGGGTAACAGGAACTTGAAAATAAAGGTAATAATATAGTATTTACTATAATACTAGTTTTCTAGTATTTTTTATACAATCTTTCTGCACTCATGATTGCCTATACCTACTTCCCCCTCCAGGGCCCTCCTTCTATATTATTATCACTATTGCCCTTCCCATTGTCCCTCTTCCCATTATTGTCATTACTATTATCTGCTAGGTTGTCCTACTACCATTGAGAACATCACCTTGATTAGTATTTCTCGTAATTTTGATATATCCTGAGACACTTATAGTAACCTGGTTTCGGATACCCCATGAAAATACGAGTCTTTAGTCCACCGGAGCTACTAGTATTATTAGTTTACGACGGATGTACTTATAAACGAGACTTATAATGTGATACCTTATTGTAAACTCATGCCAAACCGCAGAAACCTACACTTGCTTGGTAATACCAGCACCCTCACCCCCGCCTATAGCTTCTCCCCTACCAGTAACAAGGCATTGCAATCCGTTCTGACCAAGTTCTAAAGTTGCCACCGGCAGAAAAATCCTCAATAATATTATGATAATCTGTACTATAGGTTCCACCCTCAGGTTTCAGAAGGCCAGCCAGTCTCGATACCTCACTCTCACACACCAATCACCAAAATACGTAAATCCCAATCCGTGTCTACACGGCAAACTTGGCTTCCCGATGACTACGATGCACCGCAATTCTTTGCTTCACTACTCTGCTTGGTAGTTCCCATTAGACTACTCAATCATTAGTGAGACTCACTGCAAAACTCAAAGGGGTTATCTTGTTCCCGTTCTCATGCCATGCAAGGTTCAATCGTACTACCGATATACTCGAAAGTGTACTTTTCCCACTCTTCCCCCCTCCCTTTCCCGCCTCTCCTACCCCAGCAAGAGAGTGTTCGGCGACTATTTGACAAAATTCTGGTTCTTATGGGTATACTAAGGAGCGCTGGATGAGGTATTTCTCCCTACAAGTTCTTGTTATACTAGTATATGCCTTGGACAATAAAGTACTGTGCAAGGCAATACTGGCGCTATTGAGGTTTGCCTCCCTTCTGCCAAAGTTCAACGGTATAGGATCATATGTGATACCGTATTGCCATATTCGTGACCGGCACTAAATAGAATTCCTATTTTACCCTCCCGTCCCGCCCCCCCGGGGATCAACCATTTCCCGCTGTCTGAATTTCGATCTGGTATGTAGTACAGACGCTACGAATGCGTTAAAATACTTGGCTCTACAGTCGAATCTTATTCGCTGCTCATGCGGGCGACTTACTGCACCTGTAAGTTGCTGCAGGGGAATGGAAGAAAGCTTGGAAGACGGGGAAAAAAGCAAGTAGAAAAAGAAAGAAAGGGTCTGGCCCGTGGGGAAATGCCACTTTCCCCCTTCTCCCTCGCTTCTATCTCGGGTATCAGCTTGGGTGGAAATACTACTCGGTCGATCCCATACCGGATTAGAAACCAACGGATAGCAAAGCTAAATCCCGCTGGTCCGTGAATAGTTCGGTGCAGATCACGAGATGAAATGGGACTCCTGAGAACCCTTCAGTGGATCTTGATTGCCTGATGCCCTTTGGGGGAAAGAAAATTTTCTAATGGATTAAGACATGGTGTGTCTATTTTGCTTTTCTCCTCAAATACGGACGCCATACCGTAATTTTATTGGCAAAACTTCCAGATATAGATGAGAGACAGCCTCCTGCTCTGAAGATGAATCGTGAGTGTGCGAGGATTAGCCAATGAGATTCCAGGGGAAAAAAAAGGGGGGTATATGGTGCGTAGAATTTCACCGATGCCTTTATTATAATCCTACAAGAATGATGTCAACCCTGCGGCAATTTCTACTGACGGACAGACAAGCAGGCCAGAAGCTGGGCCCGCTCCGCCCCGGTCTCAATGCTTCAGACTTCCCGTAACTACAGTACTGTACAGTATCAGAGACGTAGCCCGACCTGTCCAGGAATGCCGGAAAGGGTCACAAAAGCCCTAGTGGATAAATTGGAAAGCGGGCATTGTAGAGTGGAGTAGAGGTGAAGTACTGTACTCCCCATACCATTTAGGACAGTCAGCTGTCAGCATTGCTTGTCCTGTCCTAAAAAACCAGCATTTTGGTCAGTGTCAGTTGGCCATGTTCCAACCTTTTGGACCGGTTAGTAGCCATCAATCAGAGACAAATATTAGTAGTTTTTGTGTTTGCACTCTTATCAGTTATGGTTGAAAAAATAATTCTATTATACTCATCTGTATATGGAAAATTAGGTTAATGCTATTGTGTATTTTGTATACTTTGCATAGATTGTCCATACCACCAACTCAGTGCTTAGTTTCCATATACTTGAGTATCATTTAAGACAGCTGCTGTATACAGGAACAATAAGATATAGCATAAAAAACAGCCAAAAAGGAATACCACATTATTGATGACAATTTAAATTGTCCTTTGTCCCATTTGATTTTGTGTCAGTATAGACTGTCTCAAGCACACTGACCTAAAAAACTCAGTCAGCGATTCGTCTCTGTCCCAAATGGTATGAGTAGTACAGTAATACGAAAAGTAGAAAGATTTGGCGGGCTGCCCCAAACTCTGCAAATGTTTGAGACGAGCTGTCCAACCCACCTTTCTAGTATGCTTTATACTATGCTCAAGTAGGTGCTTTTGTATTAAGTCTAGTTTCGACCTAGAATGGACTTACCATTGGTTAGCGGACCAAGCCCCTTTACCATGATATGAAAAGCGCTGTACTTGAGAGTTAAGGGAGGGTGCTGTAGGGGATAGCTCACAACATGACACCCACGTTATATGTTGGCTAAGACCTTGCTTCAGAAGCTCTGACCGCAGCCTGTTTCCTTCTCTCTTTGCTATTCCAAGATTCCCGTTCGGTAGTCTACGGGGGCCGGGGGGTGCGGTCTCCAACCGGGGCACGACGAAAATGGGCGTGATAAACGGGGGCAACTAATGAGTAATGATTTTTTGTTACCTTACTTTTTGCCCGACATACACCTTGGTTCATCACCGCCCCACCTTCGTTATGCCTTGTTGAAGCGTAATGGCCAATTCGTAAAATATTGGGAAATGTGATAGAAGTTCCTATCTGGTCGAGTTTGGGCTCAGCAGACCAGAAATTGGCACTTTTACGCCCAGGCACTTTAGGGATTGACGAGTAAGTGGCTTTCGATGAGCAACAATCCCATGCGGTGCAGTTAGCGAAAGATAAAAAGAGGGGGACCCCAATTTGATATCGTGAAACCACACCAATGGGCCGCCTGAATCTTAACTCAAGCAACAAACCCTGTCCGATCTAGAGGTGAGGCTCGGATCACCTATAATCGGTGAAACCTACTCCCCTCATCCCTGTTGGCGGCAACCTCTGAGGATCCAAGACTGTCATCCTTGCGCTCGTAACAATAAACAAATCTAGACTCTTTTCCTAATGTCACATCACCACCGCAACTTCGTGGACATCATCAATAGATATCACTTCTCCCAACAATAAATAGGCTCGCACTCATTCGTCGTCCTATCTATTGGGTGTCCATAACTTAGCACTGGTATGTATCAGAGGCTTAGTTCAACGTTTTTAGTAGCTTATATAAGAGTTGGCAGAAAGCGAAAAATAGTACAAGGGGCAATTGGAGTCCCCGCCCTGGGAGGGGTATCTCTGAAACACGAGTGCAGATGTGTAGGCACGGCGGACGGGCCCCGGTAAGTGCCGAAGGAACAGGAAAACTAAGGGATGGTTTGTGCAAGCACTCGTGGGAGGGAACGCCCGTCACCTCCCGCCGTGCACCGTCTTCTATGGATTCAATCCCATGTTTTTGGCTGCAGCGCATATCTAACCTGAAAACATGTAAGACCTCAGTCGCTCAAATGCCGAGTCAGAGAGATGTTGGATAGACAATGTGCTCATCTGCCGTCAAATATGTGATTCTTTGCAGTAAGTATGGAATAGGAGGAATAGTGAGGCGGAAGTAAAATCATCTAACAGGTTGCTGTTGAAGCTGCACTTGTTGCATGCATGCTCCAAGTTCATGTTTTTTTTCCCCCACAGTAGGAATCGCATCAACAGTTCTTTTTCTCAAGTTCTTAGGGTGTCATGGGCGATAGGCAATAAGCCAGCCGACCTGCAGAATGCATATCCCTTCTGACAAGGTGTCGTACCCTATTTGACACTACAGAGGAAGATTCCGCTACCTCAGCAATCCTTTAGGTATGTTCGCTAGTGGCGACAGACTAGAAAAGGCACGGGAGGATACAGTTACAGTAATGTCCTCTCCAAGACTCTGGCATATTTTGATCCATCAACTCGTGGGGTGGGGAAGGGATGGTTAAAAATCTTGGTTAAATACGTCCCAAGTCTGTGGCTCTGACTGGGTCGCCACAGGATATTTTGCCTCTGGCGCTGAAAGGAACTGTAGATGCCCAAATTTCGGGTATAAATGATCGCTTCCTGCTCCTTCAGTTCATACATTCTCTGACTGCCTGTAGATTCTACTCTACCCGCAGAGTTCAACTCAAGCTCAGCCCCCACTACCCTTCATTCTCTGGCTCTTACATCCCCTGTTCATCCGCTCCTCTCCCCCTTTCTTCTCAACCGGATAGCAGACCCCAGTCTATTATTTGAATATTCCCCCTCTCTGACCCGATCTAATACACTTGCGAGCCCTCTTGCTTTCCCATATATTGTCCCTCAAACCCAAGGACACAAACTCGTCACGGGCTTCAGCGCCATGTTGTATCGGCGCCCGGCCCTTGTCTCTAGTGCTTCCTCCAAGCACTCTGGTTCTTCCGAACCAAAAGCCCTCTCTCCCGTGAATTCCAACTCTAGTCATCCATTTAGAATTCCCGGGATCCCTGATGCCCTGTCATTTGACAAGATTATTGCTGGTGGGACATGTCCAGTATGTATAACTTTTTTTTCAACTATCATTACGTTCGCTCAAAGAGATGCTGGTTGGATGTTTCAACCGCCTTCAGGAGTTGCCATTATCGGAGACCTGTTAGCAGAGAGATTTCATATATCCCAATTCCATCAAAATGCATTCCAACTAACCTTGGTCCCATCCATTAGCCAATGACCTGTAGAGGTTTTATGCAATATCTCTTATATGTGGAGCATGCTGCGGAGAACTTACAGTTTTATCTGTGGCTGCGTGACTATACGGAACGTTTCAATGCTCTCACTGAGAACGAAAAGGCATTGTCTCCCCCGGTGCCTGTCAATCCTCTCGATCCTCGCCTTGGTCCTAAACGAGGACTTAGGTCTGGCAATAGTGTCACCCAATTTCTATCTGGTGCTTTCTCTAGCCCCTCTCGGCAACTCGCCGTTCCGAGTCCAACAAAGGCCAACCCTTTTACTACCCCACCGCGCACACCAGACTCATCTGGGGATTCTGGTTACGAACCCGGGAACCCGGCGATTGAACCTTTCTCATCTGTTGAAAGCGTGGGATTAAACCAGATTAATCACAAGCAGATGGCTGCTGAGGCATTTCGGTCCATTGGGATGGAATGGCAGCCATGTAAGTTCAGCCACGGTTCCCTGAGATAACTCCCTGATAGCCCGCCTCCTTAGTAGGCTTAAGTAAAGTCAGTTATTGGCTAACATTATGGCGGAACAATAGTCAGCGTTCATCCATTCCGTGAGGAAGTAACTCGCGTGGTTGCCATTTACATCACCGAGGGTGGCCCCCGCGAACTCAATGTTTCCTCTCGCGATCGTGTGGCAACCTTTCACGGAATTTCCCACACAACCCACCCCAGCGCTTTTGACCTCCTCAAGAAGACTGTTGAAGATGCGCTTCGCTACCAGGCTCATCCGAACTTTGTCCGATGGAGCATCTGTAATGGAAATCCTCCCAGGGTATTCTTCGCTCGCTGCCTTGGAGTGGGTACCATCCTCATCGGCTTGATGATTGCCATCCTACTCACCCTTAGCAATCGTTCCCGCGGATGGAGAGCAATGGCCGCTATTGCATGGATCATTGGTATAGCAACTTTGTTCGCTGCGTATAAGGGAATGTGTGTTGTTCTCCACGGCCTGCATGCTCGCCATATCCGTCCTTGGTAAGCAGCTTTAGCCCTAGATGTGGTATTGGAAATGACTAACTTTGCAAATAAAGGGAGCTGTGGGCGGATGAGGAGGCTAAAGACTCTTTCGAGCCTAAGGAATCATTAGAATCTCAAGCAATTCCAAATAGCTACGAAGATGAAGTAGGTTATCCTTAGATTGATACTTTGGCCTCTATTTGCTAATGATATCGTTAGCCTTGGAGGGCCCAATACGAGAATCGCAACCTTATTCGAAGGATTTTTGACAAACAAGTCTGGATTGAAGAGCCAGCGTTGCGCCAGATACAGGATGCGATATTTTTGCAAAGCATGATTGTTGCCATTGTCGCTTCTGCAATACTAAGCGCAATATTTGTAACAGTTCCATCCGGTGGTTATATGTCCTAAACGGGCTGGGGCCAGCATTCTCCACATATGTCTAACGATCCGAACCGATTCTCGCCTTTACTTCACTATAAAACCTCCCCTATGAATATTAGCATTCCTTTAGTGTTTCCCTGTCATATATTACATCCCCATTATTTTCTTTTCGATTTTCTTTTTTTTGATTTTAGATGGAACTTTTTTAGTGGAGAAGGTTTGATTACCTAGGTCCTAGGAGGACAGTTAGGTACGGCAAATAGTGCGGCTTTCCTTTCCTTTTTTTTTCTATTAAATTTTTATTAAATTTCGGGAACGGAAAATATGATTGGGATGATTGGGGTCGTAAGTCAGCAAGCTTGCTGGTTATCAGCATTGGTTCTAAGCACTATTAATTATTGATCTTTTCACCGCAAAGTATTCAGCGTCCTCTCCCCAGGAGAGGTTTGGGAGAGTATTTTGTTCCACAACATTTCCTTCTTTTGATCGTGCTGTACTTACACACGTATGGCGTAACCCCTGCCTCCAGCCTCTTTTCCCCTCCAGCCTACCCTAGTTCCTAGGATCCCTCCCTTCCTTCCCTAACCAATACCGCCCACTTCTGTGCACCGAGTGAGCTGTTATGACACAACATCCCCGCCGTTACAGAACACTCACCAATCAAGCACACCTGCCACTCATCCAGAAGGCCCGAGCGTGCACGAGCTGTAAAAAAAGAGAAGAAAAAAAACTCCTTGCGTCAGCTAGGTTCTTTCTTTCCAAGAACGTTACTTGTGCCTCGCCATGCAGTGATAGGTTCAGCTCTACCCCTAAGACAAGCACAGCCCAGGGGCGGGTCTAGCCTAGGGGCGGGTCTGGCCCCGGGATGCCAGTTGACGAGTCAGTCAGTGCCGGTAGTGGGTCGGCGAGTATGAATGTTTTATCTCGGTTCCTTGCTTACGGAGGCAGCCAATTAAGAGGGCGTTTCGGAGGAGGAAGGAGGGGGGTTAGTATGGCAGAGCGCGGTGTGGGGGGACTTGCAGGAGAGTGTGAGGGAGGGAGGGAGGAAGGCGACGATATGACAGGAACCGTTGCTGAGAGGACGGGCGGGCCTGCTTCGCATGATGCTAGGCCTAACCCGGGGCCTGCATATCCCACGCGTTCCTGGAACGGCGGTAGTTCTCTCGCAATGGCATAATAATAATGGGTTTTTCTCTTATCGTTGAGTAAAAAAAGAAAGGGACAGATACGACAGATTAGATTGCCGGTACTTGTGATATGCCTAATATTTATCTTTTTTTTCTTTTTCTTTCACAAATTGGGTTATGCGATTACGCCTGACACGAGTGAGTGCCGGTGTGTCGGTAGCGGTGCAGTTACCGTACCCATCACATTATTTAACCCGGTTTCTCCCACAATGCCCTCTATATAACCTCTCCGACCGGAACATATTCAGAAATCCTCCAGAATATCGCCACGTCGCTTGCCGCGGAAGTTGTATTTTCCCTGGCATAAATATCAATTAGCACTTTCTCTATTTCTACCCCCGGATGGACCGTGGAAGGCAGTGTGGGGCGGAAACCTCAGTCTTAAACGCCAATGTCATCAGCACACCGGGTATAACAATAGCGTAAATGAAGGATATCTTTGCTGTGCGGGCATTCCATCTGAAGTACTTGTAGCGGTTTGCGTTCAGTTCTGTGGGGTGGGGGTTAGTAACTGGTGGGACTTTCGCGGAGCGGGGGAGGCTGACGGGCGTATTTGATGAGTGCGGGGTCCTGGTGGAGGACTGTCAGTTGTCCGTTAGTAATTTTATCCGGCCGACGGAGGAGAGGGGAGAAGGAGGAGAGGGGGGGAGTTGGGTACCTTCTTTGTGGTGTCCGCCGGCCATGATTTCGTTGGGTTGTTGGTAGGATGGTTTTGGTATGAGGCTGGGGTGAGGTTGGAAATTGAACCTTGGCGCGCGGTCTTGGCGATCAGGTTCCTGTTGTTGAGGTTGAGATATTTTCCTTTTGGTTAGGGTTGATACAGGGTAGGTTGGGGTTGGACCGGAGAGAGGGAAGAGTGGCCTGCCGCATTAAGGGCTTGCGCATCATATCAAAGTGGTTGTTTTTTTGGCAAGTTATATATTCTAATTTCTTCTAAAATATAGTTACCTATCGTACAAAGTATATTTTATACTAAAAGTGCAGATAATAAAGATACATACCTAGTAAAAAATTGATCTGATAGGTTAATCCTATCTTTCCAAATAACAAGATTATAAGTTATTACAATTTAGCAACTATTATGATTTTTATAATATTATATACTTTCTAACTTAATTTATAATAATATTATTTATTTTTAAATTTACTATTCTACAAATTATATTATGCTCAAGTCATATATCAGATTCTCAACTAAATAAGCATTCAAAAATTTAATACTAATTTATATTCTGATTTCCTTAGATCAAGAAAGGAATCAAAGTTTAAACTAATACTCAAACTATAAGTAGTCTACTCTTATTAGTTCCATTCTGAACTAATAAAGTTTTTATTAATAAGTTTAAATAATATTTAATTTGGTTGACTAACTTATAAAAAAGTTTTAATAATATACAAATATCAAAAGCACCTAAAATGATTATTCAACTATTCGCAGCTAAACAGGACATTATTGATACTTTGATACTGCCAGTAAAATAAAGTTGCTCAAATACATATATAGCAGTTGTTATTAGAAATAAAGTGGAAAATTGGTAATGGAATTTAGAAGAAATTATAAAAAGGAAATTTTATCTATCAGGATACTTTTTTAAAAAAAGGTACAATTCATATCTGTTAGGCTCTACAAATATCAAAATTATTATGATGATGGTAAGCAAAACCTAAATTAAAATAGAACTTACCAACTCAATACTAACCTATGACTGTTTGGAAACAGAACAGAATGCAGCTACTCACATCAACCTACTCAAACGTCGTCGTCGTGCCAAACAGCCCCTAAGAAACATTTGCATCCCTCCCAACAGGAAGACGTTATATATTTCCCTCAGATTCACTTATTACCGCACCATTTACTAACATCTCTTTGTATTAGGTATCGAATCTGAAGCCCTGGGGCTGTCAGACTAATGCTTCATATCCCCAGAACCACTTCCCATCTTATACTCTACTATACTTGAGCTTACAGTCGTAGAACCCGAATAAGAGATGAATCAGACAAGTACCCACCTACAGCATGTAGAGGCTAAAGAACCTATTTCCCTAGATGAGTCGCGATATGCATACCATGTCTAGAAACCCCAGAACTAGTGAGGTGGAATAACGGCAGCGCAATATAGTGACTACTAATTGAGATTTACTGTCGAAACCGTTTACGAGGGTAGGTCCCGAGGGAAATGTGATAGACGTTGTTCTCGTGTCTTGGGGGAGTTTATCACACCCCCCCGAATAATAGCTCCCTGAGCCGAGTAAAGATAGAAGAGTCGCTGCACTTTTTAACCTTCGTAAAGGACCTTGGTTTCACAGCGTATCACTCGCGAGATTTGCCCAAACGTGCTAAGGTATGTAGAAATTGGGGTCACAAGTGCTTCTACTTTTAATGAATGAGCTCTAAGAACTAGACCTAAAGGGTATTCTGCGCAACTGATTGGGTGAAAGGAGAACACACAAGCACGGGGATGCTGCAAAAATTCCCTGGTATATTCAACTGCAAGATGGAACAACAGATTGTAACGCGATCAACTAAATGCTTTCTGAAATAACTCTGCTAACCCTAAAGTCGCAAACAGGGAGCGTACATTAAAACAAGGTGAAAAGATAAATGAAAAGACATAAATAGGGATATCTCGAAAAACTAATCCACAACGATTGGAAAGACCACCGTTGCTCGCCCCCAACCAAGTACCCATCGAATTAGAGCATATAATTATGACGGTTCATGGGCCGCCGAGGTCTCTCCTCCCTCGGTGGTCTAATATTCACCGGTGGCAACGGCGGGACCCTCTCGAACTTGAACCCGTTCTCGACGAAGTTCATGCAATTGCACCCACAACCAGTGGGGCACTCGGCGATACCCTCCTGGGAAAACCAGGCTTCGTGACAATCTGCGTGTGCTACGTGACCACACCGCAAACAAGGCCCGTAAAGCCCTTTAATGATGACATCACAGACGCAACAGCTCATGGTGACCTGCCTTCTCTTACAGGCCTTGCACTCGCCTCTTGCTCCCTTGGTCACGTCCAGGACAGCGCCGCACTTTGAACAATGTCCTGCGATTTCGAGGCCATCCCAGCCGTCGGTATTGCCGCGCTTTCTTCCAAACCCAACGAGCTCTCCTTCTTCGTCCGCTTGATTGCATTTCAGGCCGTTGAACTGCAATATTTCAAGTCTCTGTATTTGAAGACCCCAGACATAGAGAATATCCGCGTAGTTTTCCCTGTAAGATCGGTATAGTTTCGTTTTCTTTGGGTCGAGGAATGGGGTATTGACATTGCCCTCGTCATCGAATTTGTCCAGATTCATCATGGTAATTCTCGCGGAAGATGGATGCTCGTGATCAGAATTGGTCTCGGTAAGATCCTCGCTAGGAGGGCCCTTTGGTCCGCTTCCAAAAGTCGTAATAGGGCCCCAGGTAACCGAAGTAGCGTTAGTGAAGCCCCCCATAAGACTTTCAGCTGGGCTAAGCCTCTTCCGAGTTGGTGGGCTTCCTGTCCCTGGGCCAAAGGCCCTCACGAGCCCGGCGCTAAAGTTGGCAGCCATTCCCGCGGTGGATTTTCTATAATTGTGGGTCTGTTCTGGGGATGATGAAAGGCTTGGGAAGGATGAAAAGCCGTCTACGTCAAGTCCGTAATTTCGAAGCGGAGGCGTTGTTCCGGTGGAATACGGCATGCTGGGATCGCTATTAAAACCACCACCATTGGATGACCCAAAAGAGCCATGCGTCATTGGAGTCATAGATGCTGAATGGTGTTGCGGGGAGACGGACAACATCATTGATTGAGTTTGACGAGCAAGCTCAAGAGTCGAGAAATATTCAAGGGTGTACGCTGCCACCTTCCCAGGAAAAGGTACGTCCTGCAAACGTAAATATTTGGTTACAGATGGAAGAGGGAATCCTACTTCAAATGGTATTTTAGGTCCACCCTCGAACTCATCTGCCGGGTCAACCTCGCAGAATATGCAGCTCAACATAGCTAACATCTGCACGTCTGCTTTCCTCTGAAAATAGTCGAAGAGATCTTCCACAAGCCATCTCCCACCTAAGGGATGGGCCCCCCATTTTATTTTCCCCCAATATGCCACTTTGATTGGATCTTCTTTAGTTCCGACATTGGTAACCGCGGTCACCTTGTCATCCATCTCTAACCCTAAGCCGCTATCACGCCTTCCTCTAGCTAACGTAGCTCTTCTTGCCATGATAAGAACCTTATCCTGAAGCCCATAGTTATCTCCGTTGTCCTCGTCGTCGGGATCTCCACAGATCTCCAGGGGCACCTCGTTGCAGAGAACCATTTCTATAAGTCGCCACACATCTGCCATATCGATATATCCGTATTTATCGGCCACGTTTGCATTATGACGACAGATTTCGGGACTATCTCCAGAAACCTTGTACTCCACGGCAAGCTCTCTTTTGGCGGGGAGCAAATACGAAAAGTCATGGATCGATACCACATTCTTGGGCTTACTAGAATTAAACCCAGTTATGGTTTTCACCCCAGTTCCGGTGCTCCTTTGAGTGCTCCTGTCTGTACTGCCCCCTCTTCTGAACCCCTTTCCGATATTCCCGTGTAACCTCCAGCCCAAGGTCGGCCTAAGAGGGCCTCCCGAAATTGAATCGTCACTCTCATCACTCGAGGAATTGCTGCTGGTGCTGTAACTGTTTTCGGAAGCATCCCCATCGGCTTCGCTTAGCCAATGCCCTCTTCTTCGTGGCCCGGTGGTGGAGGTATAAAGTCGGCCGAAACTTTCCCAAAGTCGGCCGCCAGACTGTCCCACCCTTCCGCCATCTCTAACTGCCAGTGAGCTCAACAAGCTCCTTGGGCCTGGCCTGTCTTCTTTAGGCGGGAAAAAGCAGACCAATCTTCCATCATTGGCCCACATAGCCCCGCAGGCTCTTGGAAGTGGGACACTAGCTTGATTATTGATCTCGGGCAAGCCTCCCACCCCTTCTTCCTCCTCGGCACTTCTGATGCCTAGTCCAACCACCCCGCCATCGTCATCACTGCTGCTCTGACCCTCGTCATCACTTCCATCCCACGTAACATCTTCGGCTCTCTCCCCTAGTAGATAGCACAAGCACGGCTCCAAACAAACCCTTGCTTTTCCAACGTGGGTTTCTGCTATCTTTTTAAGGTTCGCATCAATAGCCTCCAAATTGCCATCGGGAATGGAGTTAGTCTTCTCGAGCGTGAATACTGGCAAACTCTCTGCATCTCCAGGGTAGTCCGACGGAAAAGTGACGTCGGTTCTGAGAAATACCCATTTGTTTTCTGTCCCCCAAGGCCCTGTTAAGGACAGAGTGCATGTTCTCGCAGCTATGTTAACCTTCTCAAAGTTGATCTTTGGGAACTTTACTCCAACCAAAGATATCTCATCTCCAAGAGTTTCGGGGCCTTCCCATCCGACCCCAAACAACCCACTACCCCTCGTGCTATTTCTGCTCTCCTCACTCTCACCCCCACTCCCTGGGATTCTCCTTCCTATCTTGACACCTTTCATCCATGTGATAGGATTGATCTCTTTTCTCCTCTTCCTCCCAGCTCTCATAAATCCACCCTCCTTAGCACTCCCCATCTTAGACACGGATCGCGAATCCCGGTTCAAACCGGCCATGCTTAGCTGCCTCCCAAGTCCAGTCGACCCGGATATAGGGCTCATAGCTCCGCTCCTAGTGCCCTGGCCTTGAGGAAATAGACTGTCCTTCCATCCACCCTTCAGATTCTCCTTTTCCCCGTCGAAACCACCAATGCTTAATCGCGGCATATGTCTCATTCCGCCTATCGCTGGAACTCTACTAGCAGTGCCTGACTCCTTCACGATGGCAGCTTCATCGCGATATGTTTTATATTGAGCCCCTCTTCTTGTGATCCTAAATCTCATCTTTTTCTTCGGATCGTGCCCAACCCTCTCCATGACCTCCTTATCAATACTCCAAAGTCGGATATCCTTGTCAAGGCCCCAAGATACAAGCTGGAATTCACGATTATCTAACCCATCTCCACTCTCTCCGCCTCTCGACCTCCAAAGGAACTCCTTGACATGATCGGTGTGACCTTCGAACGTCGCAACAGCTGTATCGATGTGATCGGCCTTCACCCTACGATCCCAGAGATACAACGATGTATCACCTCGCTGTGGCATAGTCAAGATTCCCCGCCCAAATGGCGTGTGCCGGGCACGCCACACAGGAAACGAGGTATTTATCACTCGCTCAGGCGTATCTTGAGGGCTCAATTCATAGTTCCAAAACTTGACAGTCTTATCAAGGGCACATGTCGCGATTCCAGACGGCCTGGTCCGATTCCAATCCAACCCATATATCTTCGTAGAATGCGCACTTATCTTCCGTATTTCGTGTGCCCCCATTCGCATATCCCATATATACAGATACTTGTCATGTGAGCTGGCTAGTATATGCTCGTTCTGTCGGTTGAATTTGACTTGAGTTGCCCCAGCGAACCAGTCGCAAAGGCTCATAACAGGACGCCGTGATATTCTTAGGTCCCAGCAATGCACGAATGAATCGATCGAACACGTAGCTAGGGTGTTTGGCTGATGGGCGGAAAAGTTGATGTCCGTGATGGCTCGAGTATGAGAATGTAGAACATGTTCAATAGCCTTGCGGGATGGAAGAGCTAGATTCCACACGATGGCCTTTTGGTTAGATGTCGAGACCACCCAATGGGAATGAGATGCATGCGGCGACCATTGAACATCAGCGACTGACCAAGCTGTCAGATGCTGAAGGAAGCGTGGTGGATCATATGGATTATCGAGATCTACTATATGAAGGCCTTGCCGGCTATGGGAGTTTAGTTCACAAGCGTACAGCAGCTTTTCCGGGCACACTCACGAAGCTAATACCACATCCCGACTACTAGGCGATATAGACCTAATCCGCTGTCAGAAACAAAACCAAGTTGACTCCACCTTCATCAAACCCAAACGCCATATAAAAAAACGCACATAGATCCCACAGGAGCGTCGACCTTTATCGACATATCTAGATTGAACGTCCGTGAGCTAAAAGCTGACGGCGATTCCCCTTTGGGGGAGGAAGGCTTTGGGGCGCTCATGGTAGTCGAGGTTTGGCGACCCTTCCCAGCGGGTTGTTGTATGAAATGTAAGGTTGTCAAAGTTCCGAAGTCTGATTAAGGATCCAGCGATCAGCCCAAACCCCCTCTAACCGTGAGCACATCTGAGAGAAGGAAAAGAAACCCTACTACTTAGGTCAAGTGCTGCTACCGTATACACACACACACACAACCTCCAGTTTCCAGGCAAAGGGGGATGGCCGATAAGCCGACAAGAGAGAATTAGCTAGACTAATCCGAAAATGGCCTATTTCACAAAACAGCCAAACGCTCTCCCCCCTTCCCTTCCGTATGCAAGCTAGACGCGAGCTGTCGGATCCTCCGCGCTGTAAACGCGCTCGCCTTAGAAACGGAGCCCAAAAGGGAGTAATCCAGAAGATGGTTATCCTGCGGATTGTTATCGAAGCAGCCCATCCAGCTCAGCACGGGGAAAAAAGAAAGCGGGCGGTAAAAAAAAACAAAGACTGCGGCAGAATGATAAATACTCGGAGAGAATGATCCAGGGTAGCTTCGATCGTCAATTGAGGGGAGAGTGGGGGGAGCTAGAAAGTTAAGTGTGATGTGATGAGGCAGACTGAAGGATCGTCACAGGGGTGCGTGTGGGTAACTGAGTGGCGGTCCACAGACCTATCATAGTATTGTGCCAGCTTAAGTTGTAAATTGTAATTGATGGTCAGAATGTTCTCGAGGGAATGGAAGAATGAAGGGAGGGAGGAAGAAAAGAAAAGAAAAAAGTGACAAAACGAGAACCTGGATGGAAGCACAAAAAGATGATGAAAAATTCTTCAGGAGCCAAAGCCGATATTTCTCGGGGGTGTCCAAACGGCAAGTCGGCATCAAAGGCTATCGATTGGACGATCTGCCAACGGCCTGTAGCTGTTATGTAAAAAGAAATGGGCCCGATCGCGAGCCCCTTGAAATCTGTTGGGCGGGGGGGGCTGGTTGTTAATGGGAGATGCTGTGCGATGACACAAGTACAGTACTGTAACTTAGGACACCAGATATCGCGAGATGCATTCTTGCTTCATACTCTATCCTACTGCTGTTGCTGCCCTTGTGGACTCGACTACATGATCGCCAGAATTATAGTAGTATAATACGGCGTATCATTAGGCGCAGAGCAGAGTCCCGCGAGTGTCCCTGGATGCTTAACCACGAACAGTCTAAATTATATACAACCCACCACTACAGGCAGAGCACCTGCCTTCTGTATTGTACTACCCCCCCAAGGTCCATAGCACACAGCTCCATTCTTTCGACTATTCCTATTCCTCCATTTACCTGTTTCCGGTAACCTTTAGAAACAATAGTCCCGTCCCAGAGTAAAACAATAATAATAGATACTCCGCGTGTCGTCACAAACTGTAAGAACTAATCAGAAAATCCTCAGGTTTCCCATCCGTTTATCATCAATCTCCCTCCTTCCTTCTATGCATGTGTACAAGTACAAGTAGATGCATAATATTGTCACCGTCTATCATAGAAAAAAAATTGAAAAAGAATTGGCACATAATATCACATAATTACTGTAACACTTTGAGAAGATATGAGGACCGGTGCCGTATCCCCAAACATCCACCGCCCTTGAACTAGCTTTGTTATACACTTCACTCGACAGATTAGTAGTGAGAAAAGTGTTCACATACCTAGTTCCCTAGAAGCACTGTAATTTAGCTATCTATCGTACAGCACAGTACGGTAAGGCCCCAATACGGTACCCCGAGCTCTAGCCAACCATTCGGTAACAAGCAATATACGGAACAGAAAAACCAAACATGTTATACAGTTATATACGCTCCACCAGTGCTCGTCCCCGGGCATCTCAACATAGTTCTTAGTATGATACCCCCCTCTTTCCCCTACATACCAGGAAGTGGGAAATTAGATTCAGGAGACTAGAGTAACTCGAGCTACCATACAATCTACTCTAAATGAACCTTCGATAGAGCAAGCTTTACCAAAGTAAAGAGTGATATATCATGACCGGATCCCGGAGCGATGGTGTGCAGTATAATATCATAGTGTTACAAGTACATGTGCAAATACTCTCGAACATCCGCACGAATATTATCAAACAGCAATAACCCAGCCACCCCGGCACTATCATACTATACTACCGGTGCACAGTAGCCTTCAAGGTACCAACAATATCGTATTATAGGTAGCACGGTACTTCCCAAGGTTTCCGGGTCTCGCAGAACATAGATACTGACTTAGAAAGCTTGAGCTATGCTGTGCTCCAATTCTTAGAGTAGTGAGTGGAAAAAATAAAAATGAGGGATAGTCGAATAATAGTCCACGGGTGGCTTTCTATCATAGCTACCTAATGTAAAGCAGGAGAAATTAGTATTATACAAGGGTTTCTTTCTAATTATCTTTCATCATATAATGGCATCCTACTCAACTTGTGCCCTCTTCAACAAGCATACTTTCTTTCCTTCCTCATCATAGTATGATATTAGTATATGTCTTTTTTCTTTCTATTCTTTTTTTTCTAATAAAAATAAAAGTGAGAAACAAGAAGTTTCTTATATAAAAAACCATTGAGTGAAATAGAAAAGGTTTCATAATAATCATCATAGTAAACTTGAAGAAGTCAAGTACTTGCTACTAACACCCCCATTCACAATCTCATTTTTAGATTTTATGTGTACTGTGTAATGTTGCTCTACATCTCATTGGCCTACCCTGCACATATTGGAAAAATGCGGACCCGTTTGGTTTCACAGATGCCAGGCAATTACGAGCAGCGGCTAGACACAGCAGTATAATACCCTAAATCAATTCACCGGATTTAAAATGATAATAATATTATTATAATAGAAAAAAAGAGAAGAAAAAAACGATGACCAGACCGGTATAATCCTATCCTTACAAAGAAAAATAGAGGTTATCGAATCCAGCACTGTCACGACATCGGTGGGAAAAGCATGAAGAGCACAATCCGGACTCAACTCAACATACATAGCAGCAGGCATGCATCCGGAACACACCAAAATTCATAAAAGTAAAACAAACCAGAACTTGTGAATGCCGCTTCTGAACAAAGGAATTCTCTATCACTCCCGTCGAAAATCTAAACCCGGAAGAAAGAAAAAGATAGAAACAGAGAGAAGTGGGGAGAGAGAAAAAATATAATTCATTTGGATACCCGTCTGGGATCTGCATCCTTTTTCGTTCCACGTGGGCAGGTAGGCTCTCTCCCGAGTGAGTGCATAGCATTGTAGATAAGCACAAACTTATTGTACTTCAGGAATTTTTAAATGTGCTTATTCGCATCCCCACCACTACCACCATGCTTCGGGGGGGAGGCTCACTGCCTCCGGGGCCGCTGCAATGAATTACCGCAGGCGTAATGCCGGCCTCCGTCTCGATGGCTAAAGGGGAAGCTGGCGATGGCATCTTCTGTGGCCTGCCTTATTTATGTTGCACCAATTGCAAACTGTATCAACAAGTTCCCCCAGAACCTGTTTCCCAATATGATCACACATACTACAGAAAATTTCAACTACTCCCGGGACCCAGCATTCTGTAGGTGAGAATTCAAATTGGAAGGATAGAACCAAATGCAGATTTCTATTCCGCAACCTCTGACTAACTTGTCTCCAACTCCCGAGTACAGAACATGTGAAAGAAACTGGACACATACGAAAGAACGCACGAGAAAAACAGTAGGTTGGGGTGAACGTTAAAAGGTTGAAAGAGGAATGACCGTTTCCGACCGCCTCCTTATAGTCTGTATTGCTTTATAAATACAAACCGATATATTGAACGGCAGCCGTAAAGTTATGTTTGCTGGCAGAACAAGGGAACAAGCTACTCTAGACTTTTGCGTGGGTGACGGTCCATGCCCTTGCTATGCCCCCGAAAAAAATCATAGTTTAGTAAAGACACTCCTCGTACTCCAAACCAAAAAGGTGATAGAAATTACCAGTCTCAATAGCAGCCTTCTCATCTTCCTTCCATCTCTGAGCTACATCATTTGCCAATGGGTCGTCCGGGTTAGGCGCTCCGAGGAGAGCCTGAATACTCAAAAGTATAGTACGGATCTGAAGTGCAGGGGACCAGTTTCCTATTCCAAGACAAGAAATCAGTTCCCCGCCTAGAAAGACACTACTAGGCTCCAATCATGAAATAGTATAATCCAACCTTTGAGCACATCCAAGCAAATTCTGCCAAGTTTGTCGATATTCGGATGGTAGATCTTTGTGAGAAATCTGATTTTTGGGGGTGTCATGGGATAATCCTCAGGGAGGAATAGCTCGAGACGGAAGATGCCTCCCTCATACGGGCTTTGAGTGGGGCCATGAATCTAGATAAAACCCCCAGGCAGCGTCAGTAACCTGCATCTGAAGCGGATGGAGAGATGCGCGGACGGACAGTAACGTCGAAGTAACGCAAATTATCTTCGTGTGGGACGGCGTTAATTCCTGGAACTCTGCATGTTTAAAAAGCATTATTTCCTCATGTCAGCTGGGTACCTCAAAAGCGTCAGTAAATACATACATCTCCACCAGGTCGACACGTGAAGCAGCCCCAGGTAGAAATGTATGAAAAAAGCAGATCGCTCTGGATCCCCGGCCAGCGCGGACAGAATAGTGAATGCTTACGGTTCGGCAACCAGACGTTCGGTCTCCTTGATTATGCGCTTTGGAAGGGCCATCGGAGCGTTGAGGATGAGGTTGATGGGGTGAAAACGAGTGCGGGGTCGTTGGGTACGTCAAGAATGGAGAGGTGGAGCGGGAGCTTGGTAGGGTGAATAGAGCTGTTTACCGTCCGTATCTACGGCGCCGGTATAGTGGCTTTCGGGCAAAGGCAGAATAGGGGAGAGATACAAGATGAGTATGATAGATGGGTACTAGCGTTTTTTTCTCAGTTCCCTAACAAAGGGAAAATACCGGTAGTGGATGTTTCTTTGAGGGAAGAGGTTTTGCCACAGAAGCGGGGAGGGCACAGAGCCCTTCAGCAGGATATCACGTGTGATAAGTGCTTACTGGTTGACGGCTTGACAAGGCCAAAGCGCCACTGCACTTTATGATCGTGTTGCAAGTAAATTTACGGTACGGTGCCGCTCAGAGCAGCCCAGTTGATCTATGCAATAATAGCCACCAAATTCCCCAGCACCCGATTAAACCATTGTATGGATATGTGATGGTTTCTTTAAAATAATAATAATAATAATAATAATACGGAATAGGGAATCCTTTTCTCTTCCAGCTCAAACATCACAATAAACTTCGCCCACATCATACCAGGATCAATTTGCTGGTACAGTACAGTCACACCTCGTTATAATGGAACCCTTTATACGGAAACCTCGCTATTGCGAATAACCCTCTAGGAATTTACACGCCTGCTCTCATACAGACTACCGGTATCCTTTCTATAGCGAACGAAAAATCCCGAACTCTTGGCCTTCCTTGTAACGAGGTATCATACGACTACGGTATGTATGATAGCTCATAAGTCATTCCAGTACTTCAATCATCAAACCTATCCCAATGCACCACCCGGTGCGTGGCTTCCCATGATACCATCGGCCAACGATAACACTCAGTACTCTACAAGTAAGCACCAACATAGAATACCGGCACCCATATCGTAAGAAATTCTAAAACTATGGCGATAAGGTAGTGAAACTGTGCTCGAGTACAGTACTAATGCGGTGCTCAATGCATCAGTGTGGCCACCGGTCTCAGGCCACTGGTCAAGACCAAAGTCAGGCTTCCGTATCCTTCCTCTCCCCGGAAACTTCTACAATGATCTTTGCAGCATATGCCTAGTGCAAATATACTCGCACTTGCTGGCACCGATGCCACGAGTCGCCTTGAGATTCCCTGGCTACAAGGCGAGGGTGTTTCGAAGGTCTGGACACAGTACGGTAATCGTGCGCATAAGTATCAAAGAAGTTTAGACTATGCTAAAATATTAGGCTCAGATATTCAGAACCTAGGAGAAAAAAAAGGAATTATTCCCACAATCACACTGGCCCATCCAAGCAATAAGAGGGCCTTCTTTTCTAGCTTCCAATTCCCCCCGTGGATCGAACCCACACTTATACTATGGCTCGGCACCCTACCATATCGAGAGGCCAAATATCCCGACCCACCAAGGTGTCCTCTCTTACCCTCATAAATTTAATACAACAAGAACTTCGAATCTTCTCACTACCCCCACTTGAAAATAATTTAACTTAGCCCATAATGCATTCAGAAATATGATAATAGAAGGAAGGCTCCCTTTGCACCGCACAGCGACACAGATCATCGTCACTCGTGCATTTCATATCAAAAATGACATTTTTCCGTCACCTAGAACACAACAACTTACCACCTAATTGTTACATAATCCTCCAAGTATCATAAGAGGATTTGCTCGTTGCCAGCAGCATGTTAGGGTCCTGGGTATTTTCCTGCAGATTTGGATCGTGTGTGAACACCTGGTATCAGTAGTTTTCCAATCAAGTAACCTTTTCTGTGGCGCTCATACAAACTTTTAACGCCTATGCTGAAACTTAGAGCTCCTCTACCCAGCATAGCCTATAATAGCCTTTTTTTTCAGCGATTTCGTGTAGTCTCGATATGTTGCCATGAAGTACTATCATACGATCTACCGGTGATGGGGTTTGTTCAAGAACCATAACACCCACCACTAATCACTACTCAGTAGCCTATCCAAAGCTCCAAGTAAACAAGACTACCCTGCACAAGCTATGGAATCCTTAAAAGTTTCTCTCCGCCTACGACAATATTATGATCCACATCTATCGACCACCAATCCCACCCATAACCAACCAGCCAGCCCTCGACCCCGTGACAAACCTCCGAGTGATAATCTAGAACCAAGAGCGCACCCAACACACCCAGCAAAGCTCACACTTTCTGGAAAAAAAACTCCTATTCCTAGGCAAAACAACGATAGAAATCACTTATATACCATACGATGAGAACCTCGAATCCAGACCCCAAACCATTCATTCCACAGCCTCTGGCAAGCGTCCGTGCGCCTATCCTTCTCGTTCCAAAAAGCAGGGATCCCATCACGAAAAATAGGTTTTGGGGAAATCATCCGATGCTTACATGCCCGCCCGCCAACACAGCGCCAAATTCAACATGCCATCCTCGTACGGGTTATCGTATGGTACCTTAGTGTCTGTAAAAGTGGAATATAAGAAAGAAGTACCGCCCCAAATAATGTGATATAAGAAGATGCAATAATTCCAGTTGGACAATCGAGGTTTTATTTATTTATTTTTCCTTTTCAGAAATGCTGCCCTTTTTTCTCCGCAGATCACCGTACGGAAGGGATTTGTTCGTGAAGTTCAGCACTCAACATAGGCTGCCGGTCGAGATTAGCCAGAGAAGGTCACCAAGAGCTATTGCTGTCTATAGCTATATTGTGGTATGTTTGCTTCGAGGAGGGGGTAGTAGGGGGCTAAGTTATCGCAGGCAGGATTTACACTACCATTCGCGGTACCGGCTGCGGTTGGAAGGAGATCAAGTAGACACAAGAGGTACTTTTTTCCCCTTCCTTTGGTTAAGTTATTCGTACTGAATGGTTTTATGGAAGCTCTGCATCAAATATAAGTCTCTACCACTGCTGTCGATAGAAAGCGGATCGGGCGTTCAGAGGAACAGATAGGATAAAGATGGTGACTGGCGTTGGAGGGAGATATCTAACTTTCGTTGTTGTTTTCCCATTCTTCTTTTGCTTGTTTGTTTGTTGGAGCTGCGATTGTAGGGTACTTAATTGTACCGGAATGTACGATATGTTACATAGCTATCCAATTTCCCCGGATAAATTTGAACTGCCCTGAGTATTCCTCCCAGCCCAGACTCAACTAAGCCTATCACCCTTCGGCCTCTTATACACCGCTGACGCCTCGTATTTGCTCTTCTCATTAATCCCTTGTTGTTCCGTCTGTGATGCAGGTTTAGCCAGAGCAGGATCGTTGGAGCTTTCGGCCGACGGTTGTCCAGCGGGATCGTTCTCGGGATAAAGCATGTTGTCTAGTAATGATCAGTGAGCGCAGCGGCACATTTTAAGTAAGTGAATCAGGCCAAACATTGTTGTTGCTGCAAGAGCTGGCGTTTTAAATGCTTCTCTCGTCGATCTGCATTAATTTCTCGTTTGGCGAAGTAGTAGGCCCCACCGCCAGCTTGCAATTGTCAGTTATATAGTTTAGCTAGGTGAAAGAAGAGCATACCAATGATAAGAGATCCCCAGCCAATCCTGTAGATGTTAACTATTGCTCACATATTTGTGGATAGAGAATGAAGATACCAAAATGATTTTACCTAGTATGTCATACTTAGTCTTTCCGTCTTGACATTTTGAAGAGTCGAGGATTCCTATACTTACTGTGTTCATGGCTAAGGCTCAGGGTATATCACCAAGTTGTAACTTCCGAACTGAAGGTGGCTTTAGTGTACTCTGAATGTTTTTGTCTGAAGACCAATTCTTGGAGGTAGAAACAAAGGCACCAGAATACCGTAGCCCGCTGCTTCAGTGTGGCTTGTTTGAAGTCGGACCACAACCCGGGCTTGGCACCGGAACAATCCCTATGGCGGCCGGGTAACAAGACGCAATGATCCGAAGGGATGTCTTAGCAGCTGGGCAGTGTCGTGGGTGAGAGAGAATATGATATCAGCCATCGGCAGTCCTCCTCGCTGGACCAGTCTACCGTAGCTCATACTCGAGTACTTGTAGCATGACCCGTGGTCCGGTCCTTTTCAGTGCCATCAGGCAAGAAGGGTTACATACCAATCAGGGTTTTATTACTCTCTCCCCTTCCTGCGAGGGCACTACAGTTGAAAGTTATATCGCCTCCGTAAATTAAAAAACCATCTACCAAATTCATCTTGGAGAAAGCATCGCATCTACAAGTACTAGATGCACCCTAAAGCCCTCCCTCCAGCTAAAATCCATAATCGGATCAAAATAAAGCCTCTGGATAGTAACCAGACGCACTCTTAAAGGCTATCATAGTACCGGTATAATACCAGTAAATGACATTTCACTAGTAAACAAAGCCACTGTACAGTACCGGTACCCCCCTTAAAGGCCTAATCGCCACTTCTGACACGATGTTGTGCAATGTCAGCATTCGGTAGATGGATACTTGGCGAGTTTTCTCTGACTCCGACTCCGTCAATGTACCGTAAAATCCCTTGAAATCCACCATCTCCAGCCCAGGGTAGGTTCATGCGCCGTGCCAGAAGGATGCTGGTCCTCCTCTGGGGCCTTTGACTCAGAATCCGAAGATTACAGGGCTAACGGGGATACCGGTATAGTGTAGTGGATTTCAAAGGATTTTGCAGGCACATAAACCTTTTCAGCGTTGCCCTGTAACTGCGCTTACGCCGGATGCCGCCCTGACGCCTTTGTCATATGCTGCCTTCCTCGACTAAAGAGCCGTCATCTTGCAACCAGGTATGATACCATCTGAACCTCAACAACAACTCTCTCCTCCTCTCAGCCTATACCAACGAAAAATCTTTACCACAAACACCCAACATGCCTCCAAAACGCAAGGCCGGTGCAGCAGGAGGTTCTTTTATCTCCTCATCCGCCTTGATATGCTCACTGACGGTGCAATATTCATAGGGACCGCAGCTGTCGCCACTACATCTGCAGCTACAAAACGCTCTCGGCCAGCAACTCCAGCAGTCGATGTGGACAGCAGCGATGAGTACTCGGACGATGAAGAGATAGAGAATACAGAAGAGGGTCGAGCTATATCTAGTCGGTCTCTCTATTCTTCTACGGACAACGACTAACAAGCGTTCCCAGAGGCCGTCAACGCGTTTAGTCTGGATTTAGTTCCCAAGGGCAACGATGTCATCGCAAAGAGAGATTCAGTATCCTACATATTCAACAAGCAGGATTTCAGTTATCTGAAAATGAAATTGGATCATGAATCTCGTCCACTATGGATTAACCCGGAGTCGGGGGTTATTGTGCTAGAGAGCTTTTCGCCCTTGGCCGGGCAGGCACAGGATTTCTTGACAACAATTGCGGAGCCCTTGTCACGACCAACTTACTTGCACGAGTATAAACTCACACCTCACTCATTATATGCGGCGGTCTCTGTGGGTTTAGACCCAAACGATATTATCTCAGTTATGGACCGTCTTTCCAAAATCCCTGTGCCCCCAAAGATCATCGACTTTATCAAGAAGTGCACCAGCTCGTACGGGAAGGTTAAATTGGTCCTAAAGGAAAACAGATACTTTGTAGAGAGTTCCGATCCAGCAATGTTACAGAGGCTATTACAGGATCCAGTGATTGGTCCATTGAGGGTTCAAGGCGAAGGTGGATCAGGCATTACAAAGGAAAAGGCACCACAGATGGGAGCATTAGTCATCCCCGGAACTAGAAACGCTGCGGGTGCAGCAAACGTCAATAACCCAAAAGGTGGTCGACCTGTTGAAGTTGCAGGAGACGCAGCCGAAGATTTGTTCAATTCAGTTACTGGACTGGGAGAGGATGAGGAAGGAGAGGATGAGGAGGACGAGGACGCTGTCCATTCTTTTGAGATTCCGGCGGATGACGTGGAAACTGTACAGAAGCAATGCTTAGATCTAGGATACCCCGTATTAGAAGAATACGACTTCCGCAATGATAGGAAGAATGCCAACTTGGATATGGATCTCAAACCGCAAGCGCAGATTCGTTCGTACCAAGAGAAGAGCTTGAGTAAAATGTTCGGTAATGGGCGCGCAAAGAGTGGCATCATCGTGTTGCCCTGTGGTGCCGGAAAGACTCTGGTTGGGATTACTGCTGCATGCACCATTAAGAAAAGCGTGGTTGTGCTAGCTACTTCCTCGATGAGCGTTGTACAGTGGCGGCAAGAATTCATCAAATGGACAAATATAAACCCAGATGCTATTGCTATATTTACTTCCGAAAACAAAGAGAAGTTTCGTGGCGACGCCGGCATCATTGTATCTACCTACTCTATGGTAACTAACTCCCGTAATCGCTCGCACGACTCTCAAAAGATGATGGACTTCCTCCAATCACGAGAATGGGGTCTTCTCATTCTTGACGAAGTGCACGTCGTGCCAGCCCAAATTTTCCGTAAAGTAGTTCATTCTATCGCTACGCATTCCAAGTTAGGACTTACGGCTACCCTTCTGCGTGAAGATGATAAAATCACCGATTTGAACTTTCTGATCGGTCCGAAACTTTATGAGGCAAATTGGATGGAGCTTGCAGAACAGGGCCACATTGCCAAAGTCCAATGCGCGGAAGTATGGTGTCCGATGACTCCAGAGTTCTACTCTGAATACCTCCGGGAACCGGATGCCCGCAAGAAGGTCCTTCATTACATCATGAACCCTCGCAAGTAAGCCTTCCCTTCTACGAGTTCTTTTTAAAGTTCCCACTAATCATGTCAATATCAGGTTCCAAGCAACACAATTCCTCATAGACTACCACGAAAAACGAGGCGATAAAATCATCGTCTTCTCGGATAACGTTTACGCTTTGAAAGCTTACGCTCTAAAGCTCAATAAGGCCTTCATTTATGGCGACACACCCCAGCAGGAACGTCTTCGCATTCTCGAAAACTTCCAACTAAATGATCAGGTAAATACCATCTTCCTTTCCAAAATCGGCGATACCTCTCTCGACCTCCCGGAAGCTACCTGCCTGATCCAAATCTCCTCCCACTACGGCTCCCGAAGACAGGAGGCACAGAGGCTAGGGCGAATCCTCAGAGCAAAGCGCAGGAATGACGAAGGTTTCAACGCCTTCTTCTATTCTCTCGTCTCAAAGGACACCGCGGAAATGTACTACTCGAGCAAACGTCAGGCCTTCCTTGTCGACCAAGGCTACGCTTTCAAAGTTATCACGCACCTTCAGGGCATTGAACAGTTGCCGAGCCTTGCGTACGCTACCGTTGCCGAGAGGAAAGAACTCCTCGCGGAGGTGATGTTGCAGAACTCGGAAGCCGGACAGCAGGAAGGCGATGACTTTGATGGGGCCAAATTGTCCTACAACGCGGGTAGGAAGGGCGCGAGGTACCGAAGAACCACCGGGAAGCTTTCGGAGCTGGCAGGTGGAGATGACATGGCATATATCGAGTACAATAGGAGCAGGAACAAGGAGCTCAAGGGTAAAGGCCAGTCGAGTGCTTTCTTTAAAAAGATGCACAGAGAGAACGAGAAAAGACGGAAGGAGCAGAATGCCCTGAAGCAATAAACCCTTTCTTCTCTTATTTTCTCTTCTCTCTATTTTCTTAGGCCCTATCTAGCATGCCACAAATACCATGGTATTTTCATGCCTCTGAATTATTATTTTCCTGTATTTTTCTACTGCTATATCTCCTGCAAACTTATCAGGACACAATTACCACTTTTCCGCAATTATGATAATATGATACTTGTAAAATATTACTTTTAAGGCACCAGACATTAGGACAAAGTGGGTTTTTTGACTATTTAAATTTCAAAATCACAGTCATGTTCACTTCCGCATATCAAACCCTATTATATGTTTCCTCATGCTAGTATCTATATCTCAGGCTTCTGCGCGGGGCCCGTCCCCCTCCTCATTCGCCAGAGAATAGCCAATGCCTGAATCCTCAAGAAGTTAAACTATAAGTTAGCTCGCAGTAAAGTACAGTACCATTAGCTCCTATACCCATATATTTTATCAAGCCAGTCTTCCAGCAAGATATCATGCGTAAATGAACGAACACAGGCCCCCTCCGTGAATCCCAGCAAGCAGTCAATTAACGGCTTCTACGATGGAAAAATGATTCCAACGCTTCTTGCGAATGTAATACAGTTGCCGTCTCCTGGCTATCTTATACTGCCCCCGAGCGTGGCATGAATCCGACCCAACGATCTATATCTTTCTTGGGGGGACCAGTATTGTATTCCTTATGCTTAATAATAATCCACAGACTCGGACTCGTTAAAGTCATACTTCTCCTTGATTGGGAAAAAAAACCGAGGTCAATGGTTCCGGAGTGTTAGGGCGTTATGCCTGGCAGTTATGGCCATGAGCAGTGCTGTTGGTAGTCACTCCAAATCCACCGTCAAGGACTAAGTCAGCTAAAGGAGGAAAATCGTAAAACAAAAAGCTTCACTCTACTATAGAGAAACTCCTCTAGGGATTTTTTTATAGCGGCACCTCGTGAGATCTCGGTTATTGGGTAGACTGAGATAACTTTGGCTAGTCCTACCGCACCTTGTCCGCCTAGGAACATACGACACCGGATTCCTAAGTACAATTGTCACCGATCATTGAGTACGGCTCATGCCATATTGGGAGCTAATTATATAATAAAGCAGCAGTATCGAGGATAAGTATGGAGACTTTGTATCCGGGAACCTTTGATTCGGCACCACTACTCGCGTGGAGGGCTTATGTCCACTACTTTCAAGATAGGAGACCATGATACACTGATCTATCATGACTTTATGCCACTCCACAAGCTGTAAGGTGCACTATCACAGTACTTAACCCCTAACATCATTCCACCAATATCTATTCCCTGATGAGCGAAGGGGACCGAAGGAAACTAGGATGCCAATAGCGCCAATACAGTAAGAGAAAGCCTATATCAGGTCACTCACTGGAATGAGCTCGAGGTTTTGTCCCATTCATATGGCCGGCCGAAGGCTTCCATTCCAGATACATGAGGGATCATAAGTATGTATGTAATAGGCATTGACTCTTCTCGTGCAAGTGGGGAGGGGAGAGGGGAGAGGGTGAGTAGGATACCTTCAAAAAATAATTTTGTGAACGTTGGGCACCGCCCACCAACTGTAGAATCTCCCTCCATGCTTGAAGGAGTAATCAGAACGGGAGAGAGAACCAATAATGAAGATGAGTGGCTTATTTTGGCTCCAAGGAGGGAAGGATTTTTGGGTGGTCGTGTATTCGAGAACCAATAACCCCAGACCGGTAAGTGTACAGCAGAAGCGACACCAAAACATTTCCCACCACCACCACCACCACCCCACAGCCTCGTTCTGAGAATTGTGTCCTACCTTTTTTTTCGTCAACCGGCAGGATAGCTACAGTGCATGAGGAATTTATTCCGATAGTAGGTTACGATGCATCCGAAGCCCCTATCGTATATCCGGTTTCCCGTGAATGCTGGCTTGCTAGCACAATGAATGTATCACTTTCTCTTTTTACTAATTGCTAAGGGTCGGTCCTGTTAAGAGAGCCCAAAGGACGAGAGGTCGGAAAGAAAAGTGGACTTCTCTTTCCTGGAGTCGTGGGCACGAACCCTATAGCGCTACTTGGAATGATAATAAAGTTCTCGGACGAGTTCTGGTGGAAACCCCTATGGATACGCTCTTGAGAGAAGGGAAATTACATATATCGATAGCTAATTGGCAATGATAAGATCCCTCGATGTTTAAAGGAATAATCACAAGCGGAACACCAACGAGGAAAAAGGGTAGGTTTGGCTGAGAGCGAGATAGAATTTGGACAGGCACGTACATTGATACTTGTATAGCAGTAGGTGCCATGATTCAATATTTGTAGGTGATCGCTGGGTGTTGTCAGTATTCTTAGATACAGTACAATTCTCAATTACAACAAAGTATTATCCGCTGTCGGAAATTTCCTAAGATCGTTAAAGATAAATAACTTATTCTCAGCAAAAAGCAGTTCTATTATTCTCCTCTCTTCTAAAGTTATCTGAAGCTACAACACCCCTCCTTTGTATAGTACAATTCAAGAAACTACCAAGAACCTTGTATTAAGAACGGCAGCGGTCTGCCAATACTCTCGGGAAAAAAAAGTCGAAACAAGAATTGTACCAATCTATTTCTCGAAGCCCAAGTACTGTGTCTCCTGCCATGGCCCAGCATCACTAAATTCGCAGCCACCAGAACATGCACATGTACCACCGAACTGCGTGGGAAGATTCTCACTCGGGATCTGCTTTAGAAGTTCGGGTTGGTAGCCAGAGCCCAATATATGGATTTTGTCCACCTAAAAAATGGTTAGAGCGATTGGGTCCAGTGTTTCATGGAGAGGGTGCGACATACAGTAACTGGGTCCAAAAAGGCCTTGATGACTTTGAATGCCCCGGAGAATCCCCATGGAGCATTAATGAGGTAAAGTCTACCCAGTCTCTCCGGATAGTAGTTCTGGGAAATTGCGGAAGCAGACTTGACGTAATTATAGACAGAGGAGATGCTTGTGATTCCAACCCCCTTGAGGTCCATTACGGTGCAACAGGTCTCAAGGAGTTTCTCCGCTTTCCGGGAGCAAGCGGGCAAACGAGGATCCGCTAGACGTTCATACTCCAGTACAAGGTTTTTAAGCATACGCTCTGCAGTAGTGATCTTATACATTGCGTTCAGGTCGATCTTTCCCAATTGCTCGATGTAGACTGGACGACCATCCTATCCCAAGTTCAGCAACAATTTTGGGTAAGCAAAAGGAATGAAAGAACCTACTTTGTCAGTCTTGTGATAGAATTGGGGGTAGTATTCGAAGACTTCGGGCTTCTCAGTGTAGACAAAGTCTTTGATAATCTCGTCAACCTTAAATTCCTTCCGCCAGTTCTCGCACTCGACAAACATAGCCTTGGCTAAGTTGACGTCAAACTTCCGAGCTCTCAAGAATCGAAGCTAGGCATAGAGTTAGTTATTTTCTCTTTTAATATGATAGAGCAAAACTGACTAACCATGCTATGGGTATCTAGCCTCTCGGTATATCCTTCTTTTTCCAAAACACCCCTCAGCTCCAAAACCTTCGCGTCTTGTTCAGGAGTTGTGTGCCCTGGATGCCCCTCCCCTGACTCAGGATTCGTGGTTGGGAACGTATAATGATCGTATTTGGAGGCGGAATCCGCAGCAGGAGTGGCCGGGTCGAGAGCAGCTGGCTTCTCTCCCATAGCACCATCGTTTTGCACTGCGCTAACCTCAATAGTAGCCATTTTGTATAAGTGATTGTTTTGACGAGAGCCGTGACGTTTCGCTGTGGATATGAGTTTGTAAGCTTTTAAGTATTAAAGAACTATGGTGAGAACCATATACAAACCTAAAGAGCACAATTCCCGTATTTCCAAAGGGATGAATGATACAGGTCTCCGACAAAAAGGGAAAGGAAGAAGAGATATAAGCTCAGGGAGGAATTTTGGAAAGGGAGACGTGTCGTTGACCAGAGTGGGAGGAGAATGCTGGTACACAAGCCTTAGCTAGGCGGGATGGGAGGACGACAGCACTGTATGAGCAGTCGTAATAGTACTAGACTGCAGCTATGGCTGGGGGGCTTTTTTCACCACGAATAAATAGTGTTGGGACGCGCGAGTGCTCCCAAGCACGTCCAACAGCAAGCGCAATCCCGTGCGTCGAGCACTGGCCACAATCCTTCCTCTTGTCCACTTACCATATTGGCATTGAACCTCATTTAACCGCAGGGGGGTGCAGCCGCAATAAAACATCGCCATCACTACTGGCTGATCACTACCCTATCAACCCGAACAAGAGAAATTTGCCTTAAGACGTCGAAGTTTCCCCTTCAAGTGGCGCGTTGTTTTGTTTTTCTAGCATTTCCTCCAGTCTCCGCTAAATAGGAGAGACTTACTATAGAAGTCCTGAGATAAATTTCTCTTTTCTCAGTTAACACGGTGCCCGCAAACTTCTGAAGCCCCGCAGAAGCTGGAATAGTTGAGAATGACGCTAAGACGTTCAGAATTTCCCCCTGGACCAAGGGGAGAAAGCATGGCGAAAATATTGAGACATATAAAAAGGAATAATGCAACAGACCTTACTAGGAGAGGCAACTCCAATGTCTTAGCGAGATTCTCAACTGTTCCAGTTCCTTCGGCAACCCAGGCACTTTGATGTCAAGGCGCACCAAAGCATACTCGAGTAAATCCTTAGCGCTAAAATGCCCAGATATCCTCGTCCTTTGCCTCAGCTGTCTACGTAAGCCAATTTCTTCCAATTTTCTATCATGGTGAAGCTCGTGAGTGACAACACGGTGTTGTACGAATACTAGTACTGCACCGTACAATACATGCCAAGTGTGGGGAAAGAATGATATTTGTGTCGACAACAGTGACCTCTAGTCTAATTCCCCGGCATGCTCTGTCGTACGAACAAGTCCAAGATTTCCTTCTCTGGAAAAGGGGGCAAAAAATACTTCAAACAACCTGCCCTCCGAGACAAAATAAGACTCTACTAGGAGAGGCAACTCCAACGTCCTAGCACATGGTCCAATTGTTCGGGTACCTCCGGCATAGGGGTGATGGAATAACAGTATAAATAATCATCGCACACCACATCAGCAGCCTCAGTTGACTCCCCAATCGAACACCACAGAGTCCGATGCGAAAGCCTAGAAACAGAACCGGAAGATTGTATTTCAAGGGAAAAGAAGCGGTTAACCAAGAGGAACAAAAGGTACCGCATTTCTGCAATAGACTTTGTTGTACGAAGACCCCCCACCGGAGAAAAGGTTGCTTCCACGAGAGTTCTGCATGTTGTAGGAAAAAGCTAGCTCCCGCGATCTGAGGGCCAGGGCAGGGGAATTGGACGCCACCATAGGAGTCATGCTGCGGCGATAGTTGGTATATTTTTGGTTGCTGGAGGTCAAAATGCATTATCGCGCTCCTAGGACAAATTCACTTGCATGTCTACCGTATTGAACCTTAAACTTTTTGGTGACCCAATACCGGTAAATTTTTTTATTTCATATACACACAACACAGAAAATTTTTCATGTCATGACGCCATCCAGTCCCTCCATTCCCCAACGCAAAAAAGAAAGAAATTGTTTACTTCAGCGGGATGAACCTCGAGGAGTGGGTAGCACCGATACCCGGACGACCGTGCTTGACAGGCTTGCTATACGAAAATTAGCATTCAACCAATTTCAATCCTGAGCATTACAATGGCAACACAGCCCGCGGAGTCCCATAACTCGACACAAAGGACCATCATGTGAGTAGGCAAACGTACTAGGTAATTGAGAATTCTCCCAAGTAGTGTCCAACCATTTCTGGCTTAATTTCAACCTGGTTAAAATCCTTCCCAGAGTAGATACCAATGACCGATCCGATCATCTCAGGGACAATGATCATATCACGAAGGTGAGTCTTGACGAGGTCGGGCTTCTCGTTCGGCTTGGCTTCCTTCTTGGCCTTGCGGAGCTTCTTGATCAAGCCCATAGGCTTGCGCTTGAGACCGCGGTTGAACCTTCTGCGAGCACGGGCGTGGACTAGGTCACGGAGCTCTTCGGAGGAAAGATCGAGGAGTCTATAAATAATCTCATTAGTCGATGCTGAATGCTGTCTTGAAAGCTTGGGGAACAGAACTGGTCGAGGTCGACTCCACGGTAGGAAAATTTGCGGAAGGTTCTCGCCTTCTTCTTCTCTATATACCCATTCATATCAGTCTCCATGTACCTTCATCAATCCCATGCCTTTCCGTGGATTCGTACCAGCGGCCTCGACGGCGTCCTAGAGCTTCTATTAGCCATTTATGGTTCCGCCGGGCCAGGGGGAAAAGAGCTCACATATTCGGCGTCAGCCATGCTTGTTGTTTTTCTAGAGCGCGGGTTTATGGACTGGTGTCAAGGGCGCAAGTGAAGTCTGTTGGGCGTTGGTTGCGGATCGTTCTTCATCAAACATCCAAGAATTCAGGATTGCATATGTGTGAGCATTTCCGGTTGGTGCGGGGGAGGGACTGTGGTAGGGCAAATGCCCTGATTAGTCTTGGCGCAATATTCCATCACATTATATCACTCGGTAATATACTCTCCAGTCCAAGGTCTAAGAGATACAGTGGGGGCAAAATTACGTTATTAAATTTTACTAAAATATCAACGTATTTTCACCCCTAGCCACCTAAGGCTCACTCGAATAAGGGGGAACAGCTAGATCTCAAGCTCCCCACCTATCGCTCGGCCAAATAGGAAGATCGCCAAGGTCCCTGAGAACCACAACAGGCAAAACGAGTCGGTCCTATGACTCGAACACCCATATGAGTAATCCTGTCCTACAAATTGTGCCTCTTGCAGTGGGCTACTCTGCACCACGCAACGAGGCGGGTCCCCCCATGGTGGAGTTTATATATAGTCGTAGTGTGGAGAGGAGGGTAGCAAGTGAATACGGGTTCGGCGCAGCTGGGATAAATTTATGATATGAAACCTGTAGGCAATGACGCACTGCTGTGCCTCCGGCACCGGTATGTGAGCCTCGCAGCCGGAGTTGGTCGCTTTGTCAAATATTCAGATAACCCGTAGTTATCGTGAAGTGAAGTGTAAAACTGAATTGACATAAAAAACTAACAAGTGACAGGCAATTTGTCGGGGTGCTACCGGTATGCAAGTGCTAATGCCTATGCAAGGAGTATAGATACAAGGGCCAGGCATAAAAAAGTGGTACTTGTACAGAGCGCGGGTGTTGATACTGATTTTGGTCAAAATTACTGTAGTGGTACGCCGCATGAAGCTTGCCTGGAAACATAAACATTCCATTACCTAACGAGGGCCTAGAACGGATTGTTTTTTTAATTGATGCAATCTATTGAACTAGGGGCTAGGTCCCTCGTCTACCGATTGTGGCTCTTCGAGACTGGCTAAGGTAGGAGGAAATAGAGATCTTATTTGGCTTATCTCTTTCGGTGTGCCATTGCCACTAACATTTTAGTTATGCTCCGTACCGCTATTTTATCCCTAAACCTTGTAAAAGGCTTTGGCCATCGTGAAGAGTTGCATGGCGAAGTATAGTTTTGTGTTTAGATGCCCCATTCTCAGAAAATGATATCGCTATTATGCTAAAGAGGGCCTAGAACTATACGTAATTAGCTTTAGCTCGCTATCGCATCACAACTGCTTTGGGCAGCACAAGAGCAATATCGTACCAGTAGATCCTTCGAATAATTTTTCTATCCATGTCACATACTAACTCACAGAATTTCAGTGGATGCATCCTTCTCTTAGTTCTGAAATCCCCGGTGATTAGCTAACCACCGTCGGCCGAGACCCCGTATAGGAGAGTTTACGTACGGTGCATATAAGCTCCCTCCGCTCCCCCTAAGATCCTACCGTAAAATCACTATTAGGTACCAAAGACAGATTACGTACAGTAGCCAGAAAAAAAACATGGCATCCCCTCAATCAACATTGGCACAAGGCAGCGCGGAAGCTAACAAGCAGTACTTCAAGTAAGCATAACCCCACCTTTTCTCCCCCCTCTCGAAGGCTAACCCAAGTAGTGATAACGCAAGCGCCTACGACGCTCGAGCTCAAGCTTCAAATGTTATCAATATAATTGGGGAAAACATACTCCTTCGCCGGGAATGGTCTGGTGCGGAGTGGGACGAAAACACCACTCGCGTACTGGATTATGCCTGTGGGACTGGATTGATCTCTCAGGTGGGCTAACACCGCCGGGTTATCCCAAACGACCTAAACTGATATAAGGTGCCAGGTCATTGCACCATATACAAAGCAGATCATCGGGATGGACATATCTGAAAAAATGGCTGAAAAGTTCAACGAAAAGGTTTATCACAAAATTTAATATCTATCGCCGGGCAACCGTTGTGTCCTAACTTTTTAAATCTAGGTTAAGAACCAGGGTACGCCCGAGGAAGAAATGCGCGCCATTGTAGCCGATCTTTGCGCAGACAGGCTTGATCCCTCTTTGTCGGATCCTGAATACTATAATTTCGATGTTATTGTGTGTGGGTTTGCATTTCATCACTTCAGCAATGTCCAACTGGCCGCAGAGCGCCTGGTTGAGCGTTTGAAACCCAATACTGGTGTTCTGTTAGTGATAGACTTCAAATCGCACCCACTCCCCGATCGCATTGCAAACCAGGGAGGACATGCCCATCATGGGGGGCACTCGCATTCGGATCACGGGTGCCAAGGGAAGAGTGCTACCAAGCTAAATCCACTGGACACAGTGGCACATGGTGGCTTTTCTCAAGAGGACATGAGAAAGGTGTTCAAGGGCGCGGGTTTGGTAGAGGTTGACTTTGTTGATGTCGGACCAGGCGGGGAGCGTGGGAAGGCTATTACCTTCCTCGGGCACGATGACGGATCGGGGAAGAATATCAAGATGGAAAGAGAGATATTCATGGTAAAGGGAAGACGTGCCTGAGGAATTGATAAAAATGTACGAGAACGTAGTGAGCAACGACGGTCATAAATATAACACGTATCTGGAAAGACTAATGAATAATATTTTTATTTATTTATTTATTTCCGCGGAACCATGGCGGAGTAATCGGCTACAATTGAGTCGTGATAGAATATCATCAACTAGTATCTCTTTTCCTGTCTACTTGAGAACCATCGAAAACATGATGCAATCTCCACAGATCATATAAGCCTTCTAAAGAATTTTATCATAACTCTTCCCCCCATCAGTATTTTCTTTGGAACCGATCAGGTGCCGACATTAAAAATCACGAGTGCAACTAATATTCCGTAATGGCAACCACTGTAAGAATAGATGGTTGAGTGAAAAAGAAGGGAAAAAAAAAAGCAAGTGAAAATGCCGAACTTAGTAGCCATATGGTGCAGAGGGTCTTCATAGCAGATTTTGTGCAAAATACCCTTCGCGCCAACCGATGTTGCTCTGAACTCTCGGATAGGGCTTTGGGGGCAGAACACTCCTAACACCGCCGACAACAGCCCGCCATTCATATTCGGAAGCCTCAGCCATAGTCATCTGAGCCCTACCGGGGTTCCCAGCCCCTTCTGCGCTGTCTCCGGGATTGGCTACCGGCTCCATGAAAGAGTGGGCAGCGAGCTGCAAGAGTAGGGCATAAAACTAGGCTCAAATTTAGATCAGGAAGTTAGAGATCTTTATGGGGAACAAACCTCAAGCATCTTACGATCGGCACCTGGCCTCCTCCCTAAAGCACGAAATATATGAAAGCCGGGCATAATTTCCTCCAAGTAGATACCTTCTGCTCCGAATTCTGCTACTTTGACCAACTCATGTCTCTGGATATCAGTGAATCCAGAACACATGGCGCCCACCCTCACAAGGCTCTTAAGCAACTCTTGATCCAGGTTTGGCATAGCCTTCCCCCTCTTGATGTGGCGTTTCAAGATCTCGACAGCGGAAAGAAGCGCTTGATAGATGTAATCCCGCTGTTCGATAGTGTAGAAATCTACAGCAAACCATGGGAACTTTGAGACAATCGACAATAGAGACTGAAAAGGTCTTTGTAGGCATTTGCGGCTGAAGGGACTCTTGATGGGCACACCATTAGCACGATACCTATTTTGTAGGGAGAGAATACGAATACAAACCCTATGAGGAGTCCTTGCATGATTAACAATTAATACCAGTTCCTCTCTGCCCAATATCTCTGGGCTCCTCCCAGCATATTCCGGATCGTGAGAAACAAGGGGAACAACGCCATCCCAATTGACACCCTTTGCTCTTGGAAATATCTCTTTCATAAGATCGGACGGGTCTACAACATCTAACGTGAGATGTCTATTCCCGAGTACACGGCTCTTGCGTCGCGCAACACATTTCCAGGCATCCTTCGGAGTCACGAACTCAACAAAAGCGTCCATAGTTTTTCCCTAGATATATATATATTAACAAACATAATTTTGGTGATCAAACCCAAGCCTTTACTCACTGTAGATCTGTCCATAATGACATGAACCCCAACATTCTCTGTACTATCTGGAATGATATTGGAGTTCTTACCCAGGAACTCGGTGAGCTCTGATGTTGTCACATTGTAAGGGATCTGTCGTAATGTATCAGCTTAGAGCCATTAAACGGAATAAACGGTGCCTACGTTGCCTACTCTAACACATGCCCAACTTTGAGGCATGCCATACCTGCCTAGCTCCACCAACGGCGCATTTTGAATAGCGGTTTCAGCATCCATAAGCAAGAAATTACTAATACTATCAACCCTAGCGGCAGACAAAGGGAGAGGGCTATCGACAGCGATAGAATGTGCAGGTATATCATATGGAAACGCTGCAGCCCGGCCGTTTTGCCAGCTAGGCACAAATGCATGCATGGGAGATGAAACCGGCGTAGTAGCTGCAACGAGCTCGGTAGAAAACTTGGGAAGGGGGTTGGCTGAAGGCTGAGGGAAGCTCTGGTAGTTCTGCAATTGTTGGCGATTTGAGGAGTCCAAGTTGATCATGCATGAGACAAGCTGATAGGCGTTAAGAACCGTGGCTAGTCAAGCAAAGATAGGAGTGATATTCTTACCTCCCCACATCCACAGTAAACACTTTCCGCACAGCGACCGGCTCCCCAGGACCTACCTCCACAGGCTAGGCAAATGAGACAACCGCAAGGAACAACCTTGATTTTTGGTTCGAATACACACTGCGAGCAGCCGAGAATAGTCTTCCTATTGGAGATATTCTCTTTGAGGCCGCTTCCGGACCCAATGATGAGAGAAGCGGGAGGTATACCCCCGTCCATTGATGGTACACCCCCGGCCATATCGCCAGAGGTTGCAGGTTTTTGAGAAGAGTGTGTTTCAGAACCGGAAGGTCTCCTCCAGGGCTTATCAATTGGGCGGGTGCTCTTATGATTACTCCAGGGAACATTTGCGGAAGTCCCACTGGCAAGCTCAGCTGATGAGGTACGCTTCCAGATATTTTTTGGTGGTGTTTTGGGTCCAACAGGATCAAGCATCGGTAGAGATCTTGCACCAAGATCATTTGATTTCAGGCCGTTCCTGATTGTTTCCATGTCGGACTTTTTTGGTTCAGGGTGATCGGGAATGATGACTCTGGTTGCTATATCACCTTCATTCTTAAAAAACCCAGTAGTAACAAAATCAGAGCTCCTAGCAACAGCCTTCCCGGAAGAGTTATTTTGATGTGTCTCATGACCTTCGGGGACAGATGTAAGGCGGTGAGTATCGACAGCCACAGAACTCCCGAAGATATTTTTGTTCATATTAGATTCGGTCCTGCTAGGAACCAGTGCCTCCTGGCTAGACTGCGGAGTAGGAGGTGTGAATCCAGCTAAACATTGGTGCCCAAGGGAACTAGATTCTCCAAACGAATCCCCTAGAAAATTCTTGCAAGAGCAAACAGGAGGTGAAGGGGAAGAGGTAGTCATAGTACCAGTTAGGCAAGGGGTGAAAGGCCAACGATTAAGGGGATGGAAGAAGGAGCCATCAATAGGTGCCATTTTGTTATCTTTGGTGCAAACTACTGGAATAAATCCAGGAGTGAAGAAATTACTTGGAATCGTTAAAGCAAATGTATTTTCCCGGAGAAGAAAGGAATTGAAAAAGCCGGAGAGGAGGTTAAAGAGATAGACACAGAAATATCTAGCGATGGTTAGGGAGGTGAAGGGTGAAGGAGTGGAAGAGGTTTGTGGTGAAAATGGGAAGAAGGAAGGAGACGGGATGGGATGGAACAAACGAATAGCAACGGTGTTAAAGACCCGATGAACGAGGGGTAGCACGTGGAGGTAGGAGGGGCATAGTACGCGGCTTACTCACTGGCTACCTGATATACAAGGAACTGCGTACAGAGGATGCGCAAGTGAGGAGTAAGGAAAAAATATCGGCCCAACACAAGGGTGTCCATTACAAGCCCTTCCCACAGCAACAGCTTTGAAAACAATACTCCTCTGCAACCAACCCGTATATTATTAAACCGCTGGCTACCATCCATATTTTGAACCAGCCTCCTTTTTGTTTCTTTTCCCCTGAGCAAAGCTTTCCTCCAATGCACCCCTCTGCGCTTGCGCGGCTACGACACACAAGGTCAGAAAACGCACACCCTCTAGGTCCCCCAAGGGAGTACTGTGCAAACTCACCGTTGAGCAAGGAAGAAAGTTGATGCTTCCCTGGTGCAATGCTCCTGACTGGTTTCACCTCTCCCACTAGCCCCAACGACCGCTTCAATTCATTATTGTTATACTCCTCGTCAACACTAAATGTAGATATGTTGATCGGCGCATCCTGTCGGCCACGGCGACCATAGAGCTGGCGCATCTATCTCCTGTTAGAATGTGGTGGAGCACAAGCGAGAGTAAGGCACTTACAGCGGAATCATCCAACCCTGCCTGCCGAGCGATTTCGTCGAGGTCCTCCGGTGCGTCGCTATGGCCAGTCTGCGCTTGGTAGGAAGTCTCACCATCAGCAACTATTGCCGGGGCATCACCTCCAACGCTTCTATAAGGGTCTTCTTCACTGCCATCCGGAAAGGCATCCCACGGCCTACTAGCTGGTTTCGCTGCAGAAACCATGATAGTTTTATATTCTCCGGTTGACACAGCCTTTTTGTTTGACTTAATTGACGCGGAAGGATTTGTTCCTAGTTTCGGGAATAGTAAGCCTCCGCTAGCAGACGATATAGTACATGACCGAACTCACCTGCTCCAAATAGGGAGACTTTGGCTTTGGTAGGTACTTGGCTTCTAGGCTTCACTACTCCAGCCCCCGATGACTTCTTAAATGCGCTTGTTGGTTGAATGGGTCTTCTAGCTACTGACTGCGGCACGAACACAGCCGAAGCGCTTGTAGCCCGACCAGTTGGAACTGGTTCATTCGCGGCTCCGTCAGTTGTCTCCTTATCCGTCCCATGTTCAATGGGAGAGGGTGATGGTTTGGTATCGGCCTTTGCTGTGGCCCCTGATCTTTTGGGGGCAGGCAACATCGCGCTTAATCCGGAACCACCTCCGCCAGTCCGTAACTTTTTCGTTGGCGGGCCATCTGCACCGTCGCCCTGCGTATCGAGTTTCGGGAGGTTAACAATAAACTTTTTAGGGCCAGCAGCAACAATGTCGCCATCCTGGCCAGTTTTCTGTGACTCTTTTGGTTTTGGAAGAAGGTCAGATAGCCCTGCTTTCCTGGAAAGTGAGGATCTTTGAGGAGATAGTTTGGGTTTTTGATCTTCCGAGTCGGATTCGCTGTCAGAGTAGTTGACGAGCATATTGGCGAAGAAGGTTCGCAGGCTCTGGAGGTTGTTATTTATGAGGTTGGTGCGATCGAATTTCGTCCGGGTAAGCCCTTTCTTGCCAGAGTCTGGGTACGATACACAGGCGCGGCCGATCGGTATATTAGTCACGTGCCTGATACCCGCGCTTTGCAGCGAGAAGGTTCATTAAATTTTTCCTACTTGATCCACGTGACTATAAATCTATCGGCCGCGCTCGCAGTGCGGGAGTCAAGCTACCCTTGTTGATGCCAAGTAATTTAGCTCAGCACCCCAAGGATTTAACAGATAAAGTTACCACAATGTCATTATCTACCCCTACAGAATAGAAACGCAGACCTCAAATGCTATTCCAAATGCTAGTCCCCGCAGACTACCGTATTACATTCTCCAGCGTAGGGGTAGGGAACAGTTGGCCTGAACAGACAGGGATATACCTAGCTCGCTAATCTTCTCCACCGTGCAAACCTTTGGGGTGTTATTTCGGACCATGGTGCTTTTAGTTACGAAACGAGCAGTTCAACGCACATGGCAGGACCCGTGATTAGGCTGGATAAGATTAGTCAGCCCGGTGCTAATCCTAATTGGGGGAAGGGGTCTTCAAGGGTCCTAAAGCCGGGGCTGGGAGGCGCCAGCTGGCCTGGAACAAAAAAAAAAATGAAAGAAAATGAATGTCAACTTCGGACAAGTCGCGACATCTCCTAGGCGGTTTAAATACCTACTTATTCAGATGACGTTGCTACTATTCACCGTATCAGCTATGATATGCCTACTTGCATCCGTTGTTTTCCTGCTCAACCCTCAACCGGGCTATTCACTACCAAACTCCTTACAACAAATCCTACCAGCGTACCTCCAAACAAATCACCATGGTTGGGGACTGGAGCCTGCCTGCCGGGGTGCATCCAATTGCCCGGATCAGAAAGGAGAATGGAATATACTCTATCATCTTGGAGGAAACGGCCCATGGGTGGAAAAAGTTGATGGCGTGCTAGAGGGGAGGATTCAAGTTCCAGATGGTTGTGAAGTTGATATGGCACATATGGTAGGGTTCTCCGCTCCGAATGAGACTTCCATTATAACGCCTCTTTGGGAGACCATGCGCTGATTCTAGATTCTCATCAATAGATGTCACGTCATGGCGAGCGATTTCCCACAAAAAATGCCGGTGCCCGTAAGCAAAAACCTAACACGCGACTGCAATGGGGTTTGAAGGCTTACGGATTATGGGTTTAGGAATGATGACACTTCTGGAGAGGATAAACTCTTCGGGTGCTGAGTTGAAGGGATCTCTTGCCTTCTTGAATGATTGGCAATATTTCACGGACTGTGAGTTCACCTTGTGGGCACATTACATCGGATGGACATGGACCATTCTAATGCTCATATAGCGCCTGAAAAACATTTCGAACAACTCACTACCACCGGCCCCTACTCGGGAACCTTGGAAGCATTCACTACTGGGGTCAAGCTTCGCACTCGGTACCAGCATTTATGGAAAAAGGTTCTTGACAAGCATACCTTGTTTTGGGCCTGCGGATGTGATAGGGTAATCGACACAGCAAGGTACTTTGGTGCAGGGTTCTTTGGTCTTGAGAGCAAGCGCGCAGAGCTTCAGATAATTAGTGAGGACGAAAGTAAAGCCGGAGATACATTGACCCCAGGGTACGCTTTTCTGATGTTATGAATTGTTGATTACGGCTATTGCTCGGACCGAGCGGTCATGTGGGGCGACCGGATCAATGCTAATGCAGATATAGTGATACTTGCAAGAATTATCTCGAGGACTCGGAATTGGGCCATGATTACGGCTACGAGATGCTCTACAAATACCGTGCGACTTACCTTCCAACCATCGCTCAACGGCTCGAGAAGGAAAATCCTGGCTTGCAGCTTTCCGGTATATTATTTTCCTGGGAGATGATGAACCTTGTCCTATGCACACCCTGCTTACTGGCATATTACCATAGATTCGGAGATCTACAGCATGCAGGAGATGTGTGGTTTCGAGATCCTTGTACGGGGAAATAGTAAATGGTGTGACGTTTTTACGAGGAAAGAATGGTCCCAATTTGAATATGCGAGGGACGTGATTCATTACTATAGGGCTGGGTTTGTCCCCCTGTGATTAATTCTAAATTAAGGATTCAATAGCTGACTGTCTTAGACCCGGTAATAAGTATGGAAAGGCAATGGGTTGGCTTTGGCTAAACACAACCGCGAACTTGATCGCAGAAGGACCTGAATCGGTCGGTCCACTATACTTTAGTTTGTGCGCTTGAATCTGTTTCATACTTGTAATTCCCGCCTTTGTATCCAAACTGACCTATGAGTTAGTGTCCACGATGGAGACATCGTGCCTATGCTGGCAGCACTCGGAATCTTCGAAGACACCCAGGATCTTCCTATCGATGAAATAATGGAGGATAGGAAATGGAAGACATCGCAAGTAACCCCTATGGGTGGTCGTATCATTTTCGAGCGTCTATCGTGTACTCCGAAGAGCAAATCCACAGAAAAAGAGATATTCGTCAGATTCAATGTCACTGATGGGATTGTGCCATTAGAAGGCTGCGCTGATGGACCAGGGAAGAGCTGTTCGCTGAATGGCTTTTTAGAGTATGTGAAGAGAAGGGGGGAAATCGCCGGTGATTTCAGGGAGCTTTGTGGCTTAGCCCACGACGCGCCAGATAGGCCAACGTTCCTCAGGCAACCCTATTCGGATAACATTGTGGCAGTAGCAGAGGACAGAGAAGTCAAGGACGACAAGCCTAAGAAGCTGCGATTCTGGGGTATCTAGATGAAGATGAAGATAAGGCCCTGGTATCAAGAGTTGGGAGCTACATGATTGGTTTTTGTCATTTACACCTTGTTTTTTAGAATATATTTTTGATATCCCTCCCGTACACCCTCCCTCCCTCACATTGTGCCTTAGATGATAGAAATGAAATTGCAGGGTGACATGAGTTTCCTACTTCTCCCGCAGTAGAGAGCGCTGAATCGGACCACTTTCCGGGTATCCGCATATATAATTGTACTATTTCTCCTAGTTTTTAGGAAGGAACCTCTAATGCTAGACCATACGGACCACGGTTAACGTTATTGCGCAATAGGGATCCGAAAAGAAAAAAAGAAAAAAAGAGAACACGAGGAGCATTAAGCCCCCTTCAGTAACCTTTAAGAAATCTATAATAGGCGCATCAAAAACCCGTGAACCGAACCAAACATGTATGCAAGACGGAAACGTTCTCGTGATGTTATAGCTCATAACGTACGGGTGTCAGCAGGGCGTTCAATCGCGCCCCGTTGTTTTCCCGGATTTCACTCTGCGGGATTCGTTGTTGCCAGAGGCGTTTTTTTAAGGATTTGTGCAGGATGGAGGGAAATACGGCTCAGAAGTCAAAATCCTTATACAGCAAACTGATATCCCATGCGAAGTTAAAAAACAACGATATGGGATAGGTTAATATTATCTTTAGCTCAAATGTTTAAACTAAAAAAAATAGTATTAGTAAACCGGAATACAGACATATTAGCGCTTACTTCACTTTCCAATACTATACCAATTCCTTGCCCTTGGTATTGTCAAGCTCCACAAGACCTGACGCTGTCCTTGATCTTGTTTACACTTACAATATAATTCCCTCTCTAGTTCCTCCTACATGCCTGAGTTTACTGCAACCTTTAGATATTGTTGTTATTAAGCCTGTCAAGGACATTTAACATGTATTGGTAGAGGAGGGGCTTGATTCGTAGGAGTTAAAACATAGGATTGACTTTCAGGAAACATCCCAAACGGGGACAGTAGGAGGCATGCAGGTTCTGGTACAGCACTATATTACAGCTCCATCCAAAAGGTTTAATACAACCAGACAAGCTATCGTGGAGTCATTTAGGAAAGCCGATCTTTCACTCTCGATTGATGAGCCCTACAATCATGAGTTATCAATCAAGGGCATCGCAAGGGAGGAATTTGTGGTCGGTGATCGGCGCCTTCATCAAGGCACGGAGGTACAACCTAGGATGAGGGAAATCGAGGGATAGAGCCATTTAGAAGATCCTGGAGATGAAGAGAGTCGTTCTTTGGGCCCGCCTGAGTTCGCAATGGACGATAGCGATGATTTTAATGGGACAGTTGAATTTGTTGATCGATGATAAGTCTGGGTTTGAAATGTCTCTAAATGGTCTTATATAAACCCTAAACCACGATCAATTGCGCAAGACTGTCACGCTCTAAATGGAGCTCCTTAGCGCCAGGCGGCCCTCGCCTGTTAAGGCGGTCTCGACTGCGGTTCGGTCAACCCGAATATAGGGCTCTTTCCATAGGCCCCTGCTATGATACCCCTTCTTGTCCCAGTACTCGAGTACGGTTCTTCACCCCCACTCCGGGCCCCTACTCGAGTACTGAAGTTTCCTCGTTGGCAAAAGGCAAGGAACTCTCTAATTCGTCATTGCCGATCACTCGCTCAAATGGCCAAGCAAGCCAAGAACACTCCTAACGTCTCCCACGCCATAGCGAGCCATCCACCCAAATACTAGCCACTATTTCAATCTAGACCAAGGTTCAGCCAATCACATTGCCAAAACTTGCAGATGGCTCGCTATGCCAGGCGCGCTCTTGCATGAAAGAGGTTAACCCTTTTCCACACACGCCACAACTTCAGAGTAGCGAATCACAAGAGTTCTAAATATGCGCTCCAATACTCCGATCTGATATCGTTCTCGGTCCTTGCACATGTAGGCTCCCACCGCTCCAAGGGCAAAAGAACAAGTCGCAATCCACACCTCCAATTCCCAGGTCTCAGTTGCAGCTTGTCTCCTCCAGTCGACGATGATTGGTTAGGTATGAGACCTCATTTGACTCATATAGGACTTCCTGCGACAAATATAGTTCTCCAACTGCCGTTATCGAATCACACATCATAAACGGTCAGAAAGCCCTTCCCTTTGTCACAAATTGCTAACCACACCGAACCCCACACGATATCAAACGAGGAATTCTTCGCAGGGCTCCCGCCCCTTTCCTCGTGATGCCATCCTTCCTCGCTTCCCACCCCAAGCTCTGCTCGACCAATTACCACTGTTTTTCCCGATCTAAACGGCTCATTCTATCATTATCATATTGCGTTATACCCTACCAGCCCCGTATTCGAGTGCTCGTCCGAGGGCAATAGCGTTAGTCTACCATAGGAATACTCCCGGTACGCTCGAGTGCCCAGCACGGTACTGGTACTGTAAAAACCCTCGAAACCCACTTTCTCCACTAGCCCTGTAGCCTCCGGATTCAGAGACAAATATCTGGAGAAAGACTAGCATCCCCCTAACATGGTATAAGATAAGTGCACCGGATGTGTTGGAACTATTATAGTTATCTGGTATCAGCGATTCTGTTAGCCTGTAAACTAAACCTTTCGTGGGCTCACTGGCTAATTTCCGCTTATTATGATAATGGATTTCAAGAGTTTTTATGGTACCCGAGCTCCTGCAGGCCACGGATGCGGACAGGATACGCATGCGTGGGTTGAACCAATCCCCCCCCTCTGTGGCTTAGGCTTGGCCTATCAACGACCAACAATATCCCCTTCCTTACTCGAGTGCAGTTTTATGCTCCACCACCAAGTCCCAAAATAGCCAGCTGACCGCCAAGGCGCTCGATGGATTACCCGTTAGCTTCGACAACGTATGTACCGTAAGAACTCGAATAATTGGACCTGGCGCTAAGAGGTCATATTAAGGTGTGGCATGCCAAGAAGTCTTACGCAATATCAGTTTCAGATCTTAGTCAAGCTCGTTTTCTTCATAAAA
>Ga0307507_10001529_pt1 | contig 51512 bp, 47 predicted proteins | sample 7_EM_MG_FD_207223 | JGI IMG/M metagenome (GOLD analysis project Ga0307507, IMG submission 207223) | Populus trichocarpa ectomycorrhiza microbial communities from riparian zone in the Pacific Northwest, United States - 7_EM | ecosystem: Host-associated > Plants > Roots > Unclassified | place... | reverse complement strand
CTAGGAGGCCTTTAGGATTTTAATACCCTAATAGCAATAAATGCAATAATAGTGACAATATTTATTTTATAGCCATAAGCTAGCGTATAGCTCTAGGGGGTCAGCTAATATGGCAGAAAGCTAGCCCTGGGCCCTAGAGGGTCAGCTAATATGGCGGAAAGCTGGCCCCGGGCCCTAGGGGGTCGGCTAATATGGTGAAAAGCTAGCCCCGGGCCCAAAAATACATTTAGCGAAACCAAATTTCCTGCGCCACTTCCCGTTTTCCTGACGTAGCGGTTAGTATTACTAGTTAGCTTATTTTTAAGCCAGCTTAGAAATAATTAAAGTTCTTATTATTTACTAATAAATATTAGAGGGTTTAGTAGTTGTTTAGATTATTATAGTACAGTAGTTAGTTTAAGGTGGATAATTACTATAAGTTTAGGATTCTTATTCCGCGTATTTATCTTTAGAAATAGTATTTGATCTTAGGGCCCTAGTATAGGTATTTTAAGAATACAGAGTTCTTTTTAGAGGTCCTTAATTATTTACCAGTATTATACTTCTTATTTAGCTTATTATTAAATTAAGGCAGCTTAGTTCTATATAAGGGCGTCTATAAAGGACTTCTATATTTCTATTAATTGTTTTTAGAGTATAGATATAATACCAGTGGCCGTCATAGGGGCTTTAGGGTTATTTTATATTTTAGAGGGTAGTATATAGGGTTAACATAATATAGTATTATAGTGTAAGTGTAAGTGGTAGTAATATATAGCGAAGTAGATATTATTAAGCTATATATATAAACTATGTAATAAAGTTAAGATGTTATATAAGGAGAGAAGGTAAGGAAAATAGGAAGAAAGGGTATATATTATTAGTTTGGTTGCTTAGTTAATATATACATAGAGCAGAATAGGATTTAAGTAGCGGTCCTGGCAGAACTTAGTAGGATTTAGTAGACTTAGCAGAATATGGTAGAATGCGGCAGATTGCCGTCAGATTGTCGTTTCGCGGTCAGTCTCTTCTTGCTGCGTCGGTGGAAACAGGTGGACGTGTATAAGGTGTCACGGAGGTATCCCGTGACACTCTACAACTATTTTTTATTAATTAACTTTTTAAACTTAACAAGACTATAGTACTCTTCTAGTTATAAAATAATTCTAGATACAAAAGTATATTCTATCCTACTGGGTGTTAGGTTATAAAAGAATGTAGATATGCATTCTTATTAAAATGGAGGTTGTGGTTGAGATGGTCTTGTTACGCAAGACCTGCCTTCCCCAAATAGATAGGTAGCAAACGCTTTCTAAAAACACCGTCTCATAGGAGTATCCTCCACAACAGCCTCTTTTTTTTTAATAGATAGTTTGGGCAGACAGAAAGCCATCTATAAATACATCCTCCTATATATTTACTATAAAATGCATTATAAAACAGCCGTGATTTTACATTTAAACGCTATTAAGATATTTTTAAATCTTGGTAATCTATAGACGAGGACTTGGATTATATAATTATACTAGGACTATCGGAACAGAATGTTAATCCCCCCGCGGGCTACGCTAAGGTAAGTCTAACGCAGAGCAATGTTTGGCCGACGCGTCTGTAAAACAAATGTCGCGTCGCCTCTTCCTTCTCACGACCAATCAAACCCATACCTTTGATAACGATACCCGACAAAACAAAGCTGCATAAACAATCTATTCTGTCCCATCATGGCAGCACAACTACCACTACCAAACGCCGCCAATATACAAGCTGCCGTCAACGGAATAACTGCTGAAGGAAACAACATCATACAAAACATCCAGACGTACAACGCTCATCAGCAGCAGCTCGCTACTGAGATGTCACTCTGTGCCAACTACAATGTTGCCCAGATCCAGCAACAGCTTGCTACCATTACCCAGCAGGGGGCCGTAACAAACGCCCAGTAAGTCTTTACGAACTCTTACTTTACTAAGAGACTTCACTAAGATTTACTCTTATAAGATTTTGGAATTTAAGGGCTGAAATGAGGAACGCAAAAGTGCACTCTGCCACTGGAGCTCTATCCCTTATGCGCAGCGTCGAATCCGGCCCTAACCCTCGAGTTCCGGCTAATCAGCTTATTCCAAACTTTCCCGCTACCCCTGATGACGTGTCACAGATGAACGGTACTCTCCCCTTCTAGTATTTTATTTTTTTCTAGGCTTGCTAATTAATAAACGTTCTACGTAGCGGCCCAATGTCGCGATATCCTTACATCCCTTGATACACCTATCCCTCAGGGTCCTCAGGTTAGGTTAAGACGGCTCCACACAGCTGTACGGGAGGCGATCGGGCTCTCAGCTCTTTAAGGGCATTATACAGACAATGGGTCACGGGAATGGCGTTGTGGAGTTGACGGGCAGATATCCTATATAGAGCATTCATTAGCAATAATGCTAAAAGTTCACCCGTCCAACTCTACTCATTTAGTGAATTACCCCGCGGCATATCTCTGGTAATATACAAAAAAAATGTAGGACACATAACGTGCAAGAAAGATGATACGCGATATACTTCACGCGATCTCTAGATGTTTTGGTGATTTCAATGCAAATGCGAATCCACATGATGACGCGAAACCGAGCCGCGACCTGTCCAACTCCCGCTGCCAAGCCACCGCCATCACCTTCAACCATCGTCCTCAAAGTTCGTGGTGGGAGCAATGGCAGGACCGCAGAATCCTGGAGCTCCTCCAGACCTACCTTCTGACCCGGAGATAAAGGTATGCACGAATAGTAGGTAACATGGTATGTTAAGAGCATATCTAACAAAATAAAAAGGCAACCCTCACCCGCGCCTTCATCGTCCCAGCGCCTCCGTACGTATAGAACCATCCTCAATACCCACTCGCAACACCACTAACTTCTCCCCCAGATCCAACAGAGATGCCACCGTCCCATTCAACCGAGAAGAGCGCCTCCGCACCATAATCAAAAACGTCGAAGCTCACAACGAAAAAGTTCGGTACGTTACCACCCCCTCTCTCCCTCCCTCCTTCTCCAGTCAACCACCCACTAACACCCACCCCCAGCGCCAACATCATCTCCGCCCCGCCTCCCCCCTCCGCCAACGCTCCCCCTCCCCCTCTCACCCCTTCAACCCGCCTCGCCCTCCTCGCCCGCCAAGAACGCATCAACGCCTCCCTCATCACCTCGCTCTCCACGCCCTGGGACCCGGCATCCGGCTCGCCCGCCATCAAAACGACGCCGTACCGCGCCCCTCCCCCCGCACCGAGCCAGAGCCAGAGCCAGAGCCAGAACCCCGACAGCACCGCGCGGCGCCAGCTCCCCCCGCAGGTTGTGACCGCGTACCACAAGATGCGCGCGCTGGACGCGTACGACGCGCACGCCGAGAAGGGCCTCGAGTACTACCGGCGCGCGCTGGAGCGGCGCGGCAGCGTGCCGGGGGTTGGCGCGGCGGCGGGAGGAGCAGCTGGTGGCGGCGGGAGGAGGGCTTCGGATTCTGGGGGAGGGGGGGCGGGCGGGAGTCCGGGTGATGCTGGGAGCCGGAGAGGGTCGGATGTCGCTATGGGCGGGATGGGGGCGGAGGGGGTGGTGCCGCCGGCGGTGGTGGGACAGGGGCAGGGGCAAGGGGGGACGTATGATGCGGCGAGGGATCCGAGGTTGAGGCGGTGAACGGGGTTAGGGGTTTGGGGTTCGAGGTTTGGTGGGCTTGGGAAAGGCGTGAAGATGCTGTGGTGGAGGGCAGGGAAGTGAATGGGACGTCTGAGGCTGAGGCTGGTTTATGATGCTTTGATGAGCATATATGTTTGATGATACCCAGCTACTAGTTTAATCCATAATAGAAAGTAAGCGTGCCCTTTTGTAACTCGAATAGCTAATCAGGCCGGTGGGAACGAGACCCCATAAGGTAGAGGTCGTCGCATAGGACGAAATCTATGTGGTCGAACGAGCCAAAAAGTACGGCATTATGCGTACATCGTAGAACTTTGCTCGTTGACTCATACCATGGTCGTCAAAACCGTAAAATCGGGTAGAGGCCACATCTCTGGTGGCGGGGTTTTAGCGACCCGATTTGGTTGAATGTTATATTAAGTCGGCCAAACAAGGTCTATATCATTAGAAGTACGGTTGGAAGGTAAGGTTGATAGTATTGTATTGATTAAATCAATATAGGCTATACGCATACTTCTGATTCTGGGTTTCCGCACGGACCACATACTCGATGAACGTCGGAAAAGTGCCTTAGACGTGCACCACGAATGTGGTTAGTCATTCGCTCGCGGGCCGATTGACTCCGTACCAACGGAATCGCGTCTGAGCTTGCTGAGGTAAGGTCTGAGCTCGCTGAGGTAAACGCGGAAATTTGTTTTTGCAGACGCGTCGGCCAAACATTTCCACGTTGGACTTCTCCAAAAGGGCCAAGGGCTATTGTGAAGATATTTTAATCTCGCAAGTCAGAGAACAGGTTCTACTGTAGAGCCGGAAATTTATTCATTCAGCATCGACGGATCTACCGCCTGCCCTAGACAAGAGACCCGGCCACAAAAACCGTCTGCAAAAGGGTATACAATGAAAATCAAAGAGAATCGTCACTTGGATCAAACAACACGCAAATCCGTAACGCCACGCTTGCGAACGAGTCGCCGATTCCAACTTCGCATCACCACATCCCTCAGCTCAGAACCCGCAAACGCCATGCTTGACAAAGGAGTTCCCAGAGCCCAGAATTGCGGCTCGTCCACCATGTTCCGAGTACAAAATGAAATTGCTGCTGCAGCATCCTGAGATCGCGCCCTATGGACACCCGCATTAGATATTTTGAAAAATAAACGAGATTTGTGTATCGGTCATGACAAAGGTCGTCTTGTTATTTCTCAACCGTACACGCTCTCTCCGGCCCCCGGGGTTCCTTCACTAGCTGTGCTAAGTCTTGCGCATAGGCTCAAGAACACGACCGTCTCGGTCGCAGCGAGGTAGTTGAGGGTGTCTAGAAGGATCTTGAGGTGGCGGGCGAAGTTGTCTTCGTATTTGTTCAGAATGTCGAACATTTTGTTGACTTTGGCCGGATCATAAGCAACTGAGGTTGAAGACGATTTCGAGTGGCCGTGCGAGGGCTTGACGTTGGCGGGGGCAGCAGTAGGAGAATTTGCTAAATCAGGATCGGCGGCGACGAGGTAGCGAGAGAGAGAGGAGGTAAAGTTTGCGAACATGGTGCATGTGGCGAGGATTTTGGAATTGATCTGAATGAAAAAATATGGTTAGTATTGTAGATGATAATAAGGGCGAAGAGATATGACATACCCGTAGTAGCTTAGAATTCGTAAGCATACACTCCTTCAAGCATGTTGCTAAGAAGTCAACATGATCCTGCATGAGCTCATCGACTGTTCTTTTGACTTGTGCTGGTTCATCCGCTTTCTGGGGGACATCCTCGTTGCCTTCATTCAGCCTTGCCATTAGCGATACCCAGTTCGGCTCAATCACTTCAGCTGTGCAATAGTACAATAACTGTTGTACAAACACCAACATTCTTGCACGCAAAGTCCATGCTTTTCGTTTCCACATTTCGATCTGAGGGTTCTTGCTACGATGCTTCCAACTCAAGACCTTGCTGTGGTCAGACCAGCTGCCGACGAGAAGTGTCTCGAGGTGTCGAAGAGAAAGGAGATACCGGAAGAGTAGCTGGTAGCGTGTCAGGGTGACCCGGCTTACAACAAGCGAAAGAGGGAATGGCATTGCGTAGTCTAGAACAAGGGCATCAAAGCCAGTGATATCTTTATCATCTGTCACGGATGATGGTTGTGTAGCTGGAGTAAGATAGTTGGAAATGCTTCCGGTTGCTGCATCCTGATCCAATCCAGTGACATTGACAATTTTCATCAGCCAGTTAGTAAGGCCAATCTCGTTCATTTGAACCTTAACATCTTCTTTGTAAGGATCTTCAGCAGCAACACTGCCAGGTTGCCGAAGAACAATATCCAGCAGAGACTGTAACTTTCCAATATTGACCAGTTTGGCGGGCTTCTTGAGCTCGGATGTGCCTAGCTCTAGGAAGTAGGTAAAGAAATCTGACCGGTCGAGGAAGAAGTAGTGCTTTAACGATCGAAGACGAGCGGGTAGAGCGTGCGTAGTAAGAAGCAGATTGAAGAGGGAGGAGTTTGCATAGGCGTAAGCCGAATTGACATTCTCGAGAAATCGAGAATCATCAAAGCTCGTGGGCACGTCTTCCACAACCTTGCTGACGTCGACTCCACCGCACTCTCGTACAACATTTAAATATTTCCCTGCTAGTAAAACCTTGTCCTTGACACCCTCAAGCTGGGGAGGAACGAGGTTATCACGAATGGTGTAGCGTTTCTCCCAGTACTCATCGGTGTAATCTTGGTCTAGCCTCTCCCGTTTGATACTCTTCTGTTCTTTTATGAGAAATTCTGCATGTGGGTCTTTGATGCCTCCGTGATGAAGCCATTCATTTAACATAGCCATGTAGGGACGACTAGCTTCTCTAAGAAGAGTCGTGAGCAGTGTCCTTGCGGCAGGATCGCCAGACATGGATGCCAATCTTTTCGTTATTAGGCCTAGAACGCTTCCTCCCTTGCATATCTTCTTGCTAGGCAGGCCGGCTTGGCCTATATTTCCCCCTTCACGCAGGGATTCAAGAATACCCTCCAGGTTGTCGGTGTCATCCATAGAATCCTCCGAGTCATCGTCTTCCAGAATACCATTTGCCTTGAGCAGTTCAATACCCATGGTATACAATTGAAATAGCATGTGACTCGTTGGTTTGGTGTGAAGATTGAGAATATGGAGTGTAAATGCGGGATTTGTGAGCATCTGGTGTTCCAATTGGGCCATAAGAACTAGATACTCTTTAAGCAATTGTCTCACGGCTGCACAGAGAGCATGGTTAACAGCACCAAACTGTTCTCTGCTCTGAACTTCCACGAATGCCTCCACTGCCGTATAATGCGTTGCCATCTTTAGCATGGAGGTGGTCAAATCTCGCAGACTAGGGTCTAACCCAGGAAGGACTCGGAATGGAGGACCAATAAGGCGTTCCTTTTCATCAAGCGGATTGTAATTGTCTGCATATCGAATGTACTGTCCCTCAAACCCCATGAATACAAAAAGGAGGTCTTCGATTATCGCTGCCTCTTGCGCATCAAGAGACAGCTGGTTCAGCGGTTGAGGCTGGAGCGGCTGGGGAGCTGATGATGCCAGAGGGGGTACAGATATCCGCGACGCAAGAGGTGCTGTTGTGTGAGGTATAAGAGAAGCTTGGGGGGCCCATGGCGCTGCGCAAGTTACAGTTAGAAATGGTCCCATAATTGCACAACGCTGAATTACAGCACCACAACATACCCTTAATCTCATCGTTGCCTCTCTTCGTGCCTGCACTACTTGCAGACGCTCTTTCCGCGGGTTTTGTTAGCCTCTCCGTATCTCTGGTTCTTCTTGCATTTACTCTGCTTTCCGTGGTGTGCTTCAGCGGACTCCTTGTTCGCGCTGTGACAGTTTCCCTCGATAAAACCTGTGTTCTATCAGTTCGCCGCTCGGAGGCTGTATTTGCTGCCGATTGTCTCCTTGTATGCGTTGTGGTAGAGCTTCGCCTTTCATTCTCTGGTATTGAAGCCGAGGGTACGCGGGGTCGGGAAGAGCCAGCGTAGGTGGATGTGGAAGTCTTCCTTTCGGTGGAGGTCGACGACTTCAAATTTGGAGGTTGGCGTGCTGACATGATCGCGACTTCTAGCCTCCATAGGCTACTCTCAGAATTTCGTCGCAAGTGGTCGCGCAATTATCGATGTTCTCAGCATTTCGCAACACCACACGTTGTTCCAATTAACATGTTTGTGTTTTGAATTCTGACGTAAGCCATTTAATTATAGTGGGAAATCGGAACATTGTTAGCTGAACTTCATGGCGAATTGGATATTTGAACTGGGTTTTCTATTTCTAGCCCTGCATCAATGTCGATTCTCCAGGCCTTCCTCTCCCGAGTTTTATATATACCTAGTAAAAATACACTCGTCTCAAGCGAGAGGGTAAACATACAATTCATAGCCATCACTCATACCTCGTCAGATCATGAAACAACATAACCGTAATTTCACTGCTAAACGACTTGCTAAGAACTCTAAAAGCCCGGGTATTTGCGGTTTAGACCGTATTAGAATGTCGCAGGATAATATCCATAAGGGGCCACACTATACCGAACAACTTCGCTTCAACATGCCGAGGTTGACTTAAGTCTCTCCATTTTTCTTGCCGGGAATCTTTGGGAGCGGTACCTTGCCAATGCTGGCAATCTGTGCACCCCCAACCTTCTGCACCTGGGCAACTGCATCTCCTAATAATACCCGAATGGCTCCCTCTAGTCGACGGTCCTCCTTGCGTCGCATCCAGAGTAAAACTATACCAAGAACTACTATGTCGACCGCAATATGCTTCAAACCAGTCCAGAGGGATTTAAATAGCCAACTGAAAAATGTGTGGGTTCGATTGTTGGTAAATAGGCGGCGCGACTCAAGCTGTTCTCGCAGCGCAGCAATCTCGGCTGTCATTTTAACAAGTGCCTGTTCGACGCGCCGGCGCCACTTCTGGTCAGACGGGGACGATGGTGGTGGTGGCTTAGCTAATGATCTGTCGCGTGGAGCATCTTCAGCCTGGTCCGGATGGTCGGCCTCATTTTCATGCTCTAGATTAGGATTATATTGGGAATCCTGCGCGTCCACAAACTCGTCTCCATTGTCATCTAATTCTTCCTCCTCATCCTGGGACATGGGACGTCGGACTCTCGGAGGGCCGTCTGGGGGTATTTGGTCCGGGGCGCGGTAGTCGCGCGATCCATGAGAGGATCCAAGCGCTGGATAGGAAGGAGGCATATGTAAACCCAGAGTACCAAGGGTCTGGAGAGGTGACGAGGAAGAGGACGACGGTACGTTCGATTTTACCTGATCCCAGACAAATTCAAGCTCTGTGACAAGCTCGCGGGAGTCTGGACTTGGAGACGCGTACTTGTGCATTGTGTCAATGAGGGTGGTGATGTAGCGGCGTTTAGCTTCCGTTCGGGAGAGACCGGTCTGTTGCTTCCATGCATCCCTATAATCGCCTTAATGTTTATACGTAGAATCGCGCGTCAGATCAAATACCATTTCTCTCGCGCGCGATGAGCTTCCTCTTCAGTGCCTTCGGGTCTTTCCATAATACCCTCCACATCTCCCTCTTCGCAGAGCGTCAGCAAGCGACCCTCATTACCCGCAGGTTATTGTAGCGCGTACCCATACTCTGCTTATAGAGGCCATACAGCTTCAAACGTATCGCCGACGGCGGCTTTTGCGACCCAGTTCGGACCTTGTTGACGGTATTAAGGGCATGGCTAAAGACTCTGTCTAGTGCAAAGTACAAGTATTAGCCAGGACATCTAAGAAACAGTGACATAGGAGGATATCAAGCGCGACATAATATTATCTTAAGGAATCCGCCTCTTACCTACAGAATCTGACATGGCAGAGTCGTTAGTCGGTAACGGCAGGCCGTCGCCGATTCATCAAGTGAGGTTGTCCCCGGGCAGGTGTAATGAATTTGAAATAAAAGTGTAGCAATTGAAAGCTTGCGTTTGTGTATATGGACGTCCTGCATGGCGAAACAAGTGAAGCACGAGTGCAGTCGGAGGGATGGATTACCCTCAACAGCAAAGCCGCGGTTCACGGATGGTATGGGGAGTAGTCTGTTCGGAGTCGGTTATGTTGCTCGTTAACTAAGATAGCCAACCAAAAAGAGGTAATACTGGAGAACCTCGAATTCATGTCGCAAGTATAGACACGATCAGAAGATAGTAATAGCACAGCCCAGACATTCCATACACCAAGATTAGAAACCCAAAAGATACAATTCAACTACAGGAAGGAGTTTCTGCGTTGCTCCATATTAGGTATAGCTACATTTGCAACATAGCCGACACCGCTCAATTTCACGTGCGTGTTCCCGACTCCATGAATTTCCGAGCCGTGGGCGGCTTCTCATCATCCAAACACTCAATCCAGCTTCCCCTATAGCCCTTTACACCAACACATTCTCACCGTGGCTCTTGGTGTACCGAGTAGCTTCATCTCCGTAATTTTTTTTATTTTCATCTTTTATGAAAAAGCCTGTTCTTTCATGTCTCACTCCATTTTACGCCTGCAATCCAATCCGTTTCTTGATGACGGCATCGAGACAGGAAGAAAGCATTTCTCTAAGACTCTCAGCTATACTGCATTGGGTTTGTAGTGGGCTCTAGTACAGCTGTGCCTGCATTACTATCTGTCACTGATAATCATTTCTAATATTAGGAAGGGCGATAGTGCCTGTGGCCGACCAGTACCAGAAATGCCACACAGCTAAATGCCTGCTCCTATCTAAAGACAGAATGATTGTTTCTTCAACCTTCCAGGTGTAAACACACGACTTCTACGAGTATTACAGCTTCTCATTAGCTCACAAGATTCGGATATATCTCTCCTGCAAGCGGCTCCGGGCTAAGCATGAATGAGCCAAGTGTGCTCAGGAATCCAAAGTCCCACGTTTAATATGCTTCGCAGATGTCGTGCGCCACGCTCACAACCCGCTTCGCACGGACCATAGATTTTCAATCCGACACATCCCGTCACGTCCTGTGCATTGGATACGAAGGATGCGAGGATTGAGAGGATGTGCCAACTCATTTTGGATTCACACTTTGTAATGCCAATAGCCTTATAGTGACGCCAGAAATACCCCTTCTTGAACAGGTCAAAAGTCAGGTAGCCGGGTGCAAGCCAGGTGCATGGTGCGCGGTAAGTGGTGTGCTGCGAGTTGTTACCGCTTGAAGATGTGGAGTGGCATGATTTTGGCGGGGGAAAAGCCAAATTCCAGGTTGTCTTAGTTGTTAACGGCATGGTGCCATGGCATCGGGAGCAATTGCCTCTGTGCCGCCCTCCAGTCAGCTTCTAGATGCCGAACCTCCACCTTGGCTCTAGCAAATCTCATTAGGTTTACAAGGTTTCATGCCACTCCTTTAGCCTCCTTGCTTTTCTCCCGTTGTTCCTCAACATGAACTTGTAAACCCCAGCTCATTCTCCACAATGGCCGAGACTCGTTCTCGTAGTGCAACTTCTTCACCAAAGCACTCCGCAACCCCACCGCACCCTGCGCCCTCTCTCTCCGATTCTGCTATAGGCACTCAGTCCACTCACCAAACTGAAACACCCCACTCCAATATTCTCCTCGAGGTTGATTCCGAGGTATGCCCTGCTCATCCGAACTAACTGCTCGCCGCGGTTAACCCCTTGAACCCCTTAAGAATACCGAATCCGATTCTGCATACGGAGATGAAATGTACAGCTTGGATTTCTCAATTCTAGCACCCACGTTAACAGTCGCTGCTCAGATCGCTGTTCTCTGTATCCATAACCTCCAGTGTCGTTGATTTTCAAGAAGAGAATGGACGTCGTTATCACGCATATCGAAGAGGCCGTATGTGCAAACTCTCAATTTCAAAGCAAATTCGGCATAGGGTAAGCTGAGCTTTTCCAGGATACTTGTTACCAAACGACGATATCGAAAATGAGCGACTCGATATACATCACGAGCTCATGCTAGCAGTGTTAAACGGGAAGCTGCATTTGGCGCCAATCCCAGAAAACATTCAAAAAGCAATTGACTTGGGAACTGGCACAGGAATATGGGCGATCGATTTTGGTCAGTTCAATTGATCAGCGCAATTAAGCACGAGTTACTTACCTCAAAATAGCCGATCAATACCCCTCCGCGGAGGTAAATATATAATCTCCCCCAACCCTACGAGTAACCTACTAAAACCCATGCAGGTCATAGGTAATGATCTCAGTCCTATTCAACCGCCATTGTACGTTTATTTGCTCTTTCTGTCCATAAGATTCTAAAATTTCATAGTATCCCGCCAAACCTTCAGTTCTACGTCGACGACATTGAAGATGAATGGGGCTACGAAAACACACCCTTGGATTATATCCATGCACGTTTCCTTGCCGGAGGAATTTTGGATTGGCCAAGGTTAATGCATCAAGCTTTCAAGTTCGGCCTCTACCCTTAGTCCCCCAATGCCATTATGTTGCTAGCAAACTAATCAGAATGTCTGGTCAGATGCACCAAGCCAGGCGGCTGGGTGGAATTTCAAGATTGGGATACGACTTTATACTCCCCAGATGGTAGCCTGAACCCGAATCACTCGATATACCAATTCCACAAAACCACGTCCGAAGCGCAGGAAAACAAGGGTTACAATATGCGCCCAGGCCCATACCTGGAACAGTGGCTTATCGATGCCGGGTTTACGAACGTGCAGTGTTACAAATTCATCTTACCACTGGGCACATGGCCAAAGGACAAGCATTACGTAAGTGTTAACGATTTGTGGTATTGTAGTGTACCGCCCTTTCGGCCATTCTTATTGCCCCAATGCTTTCGTTAGGCGAGACTAATTCGTCGATCTGGATTTTACAGAAACAAATAGGGGCGTACAACTTTCTCCAAATGCAGCAAGGTCTTGAAGGTATTGGACTAGCCACGCTAACCCGCTCTGGTGAGTGGACACCTGAGGAAGTGCAAGTCCTCGTAGCAAAGGCGAGGCAGGATCTAAGCAACCCAAGAATACATGGGCAGTATGATTTGTAAGTACTAGATTTACGCGCTAAGGCTCGAGAACGCTAATGTGGAGAAGTTATGTTGCTTACGGGCAGAAACCGGAAGTTTAAGTGTGATTGATGTTTTATAAATTCGGCGTAAAACGTGTGGAAATACCTGCAGCTTTTTCTGCTCAGTGGATGAGTTTCTTAAGCATTTAAATTGTTCGTGTGCAGATTTTGGAAGACTAGAAAATGTCGGGTCCGCTAACTAGGGCTGACAAGGGAAACCTGCTTTCTGCTAACCTTCAATAAAGTTCACCTTTTAGGGTGATGAATTTTCACCCTTTAAATTTCTCAACAAGTTGCAGGAAGCTTTAGGCAGTGATGACTAGATTAATAGCTGATAATAATTTGAATGCACAAGCGCGGACCCCTAACCCCGCCTCGCCCATTCAAGACATCCTGATAGTCCTTCAATCCTTGCAGGTGCAAGGATTGGTCAATCGAATATTTGATTCAAAGCCTATCGACTCCTACTCCTCCTTCCGCTGCCCCTAGACCTACAAGACCATATTGTCCGATCCGTACGCCAGGGCAAATACGCCCACTTAAAGGAAATCACACAAGCCGCTTTTCGCCTCCGAAGCTTAGTATGCATGCCTGCAGGGGTCTGCGCTGCGCCAGCTACTTCGTCCCCACTCGCCCTCTTCCTTTCGTTCCTTTGCTGAGATGTACACAGGTCGGAATGCATCCAAAAGCACAACTTTAAGAGTCTACTACTTAGCCTGCCATCTTATTACGCACTCCGCCTTCTGTGTACTCTCTCACCATGTCTGATCCTAGGCCTTCAGATGCAGGCCCTTACGCCGAGGAATGGCTCCAAGTATACCTACACATTCTTTATATCACTTAGAATGTAAAGGCTTACTACTTTCTTTTACACAATTTAGGTTGAACAAATGATGGGCGGCCGTTTCGCCCTCACCGGTTCTGTGCATGACATGCGGGAGCAGTTCACTAGCCTTTGGCAAGGCCTAGCACCTATGCTACCGCCTCCATCAGATTCAGTAAATGCTGGTACGCCAATTCACTATCTATATATATCTAGTATGCTTAGGACATCAATTGATGTATGGCCGAGCGTTTAGAGGATGTTCAATTACCAGACGGCGGCCCTCGCGTACGGGTTTATAAACCCAAGCAAGATGCACAGGATCTACCAATCGGACTATAGTGCACCCTCCAACTCTATAAAATGAATAATTTAAGCCTGAAGCTAAAAGTTCATAAGCATTCACAGCGGTGGTTGGATGGCAGGCTCCGTCGAGGGCGAAGATCGTGCGTAGCCCACCCCGTTTACGCCAACTCATAGCTCTTTTGGCATTAATTGAAAAACCTCAGATCTTATACGCGATATCGCAGAGCGCGTTCCCATGGTCGTGGTTGCAACCTCATACCGCTTTGCGCCAGAAAATCCCTTTCCCGCAGGACTGCACGACTGCATAGCAGCGTACAAATGGGTAATTCACCTCTACCCCTCCACTCCACCCCCTCTCCCCGCTTCCCATCTTTAGCAGTTAACCAAACCATCCCAGATGCACGCCAACGCGTCTTCCTTCCCTGCCTCCCCGTCCAAAAAGATCATTATGGGCGGCTCCGCAGGCGGGAATCTTTCCGGCGCCGTAGCGCTGAGTTTTACCGGCGACGGGGAGCTGAAGCCCAAGGGACTTATCATGGCGTGCCCGTTTGCGATCGAGCCGAGCCAGCTGCCGGAGGAGTACAAGGGCTGGTGGCACCCGGAACGATATCTGGACGCTGCGATGCTGAACCGGGAGGCGATGACGCCATGCATGGGTGCGTTCTTCCCCTGACCATCCACTAATACAACTAATGCGCCCTCCATTTCCTAGCCTCCTGAGTTTTTTATCTCTTTTCTTGCGGGTTTCAGCCAAACACATCCTCACGTCTCACGTATAATTTCGCTCTTTTGAGTAAATGGGCTTCTGCTAATCCACGCCCTACCAGACGCGTACGGCGCGGCCCCTGACGAACCGCTCTGGTCGATTCTCCTTCACCCGTCCCTCTCAGCCTTGCCGCCGACCTATCTGGCCGCTTGCACGAAGGACGCCACGTATGATGAGACGTTCATCCTGTACGATAAGCTCAAGGAGTTAGGTAATGATGTAAGCCTTGCGGTGTGGGATGGGTATCCGCATTTCTTTTGGATGCTCCCGATGCTGCAGAAGAGCAAGGAGTTTATGGCGAGGTGGGCGGAGGAGGTAAGAAGGCTTGTGAAATAGTCAGAGGAGAGGAGCTTCCGGCATCTTGAACTGTTTAGTGAAGACTTGTGTGATGAGTTCCACACTCGTGTTATGTGTTCAAGCTCCTTAGCTTAGCCGTGATGAATCAAAAACCCTTTTCTAATACACCTCACGCTCATGAAATCGTACATGATGCTTATAGCGTCTTACCAACTCTCAATAACGTCATCAAAGCCACTTTTGAAACCCTGTCCCCACCCAGACCGACTCCAGACACCAGAGCCCCCGCTCACCACGCAAACTCCATAACCGTCTTCCCCAAAGCGGCCATAATCCTCATCTCCCCCCGCTCATCCTCAACAAACCGCACACAATGACTCCGAAACCTTTCCCCACCCCTTTTCCCCTTCGCCACAAACTCCCTTAGTGTCTCCCCCGTCCGCAGTGAATACACGCGCACAGCCCCATTCTCGTCGCCCGCCGCCACCAGCCCCAGCTCGGGCTGCACGTCCAGCCCTAGCGCCGCACTTGCCTCGTTCGCGTAGTCGAACGCCAGGACAGGCAGCGACGGCGGCCTCGGCCCCCGCGCCGTCGGCTCCGCGCGCGGCATGCGCAGGTCCAGCAGCGCGAGCTCGCTGCGCAGCCCCGCGACGACGAGGCGCGTCGCGTCGTCGGCGCGGCGCAGCGCCGTCACCGCGCTGCGGTTCACGAGGCACAGCCGGTGGCCCCGGCTGCGCGCGTCCCAGAGGTGGATGGAGGCGTTGCGGAGGCCGAGGGCGAGGGTCGTGGGGGAGAGCCAGGTCAGGGCTTGGGCGTCGCTGGGGAGGCTGAGGGGCTTGGCGGTTGTCCAACCGGCGCTGGAGGTGCGGGTGAGGGTGAGGAGGGCGTTGGAGGTGCCGACGGCGATGGTTTCGGTGGGTGCGGAGGAGGGGGACGGCGCGGAGGTCCAGATGGTCGTGATGTCGTGCGGGGCGTAGAGTTCGGAGATGCCAGTGAGGTCGGTGTGCGTGGTGAAGTGGATTATGGGGGGCCTTGAGGATCCCATGGTTGTGGTCACGAGCGTTCCGGAGGCTGGTGATATGTTCATGGAGGAAATTATTGAGTTCAGAGGGTATATGCGTTTGGTATGACAATAATAGCTTGGTGGGCTGTTGACGGAGCTTGTTGACCGTTCATTAGATTCGAGCACATCTGAACCAGTCAAGTCTGGATATTTGTTATATTTTGGGAACATAGATTCTATCCGGTCATTTGCCCTTCCAACTACCAAAGATCTTGTTACAGGGTCCACGTCAAAATGGAGGATCTCGGAGTCGTCATCATTTTCGTCAGTTACTGCACGGCTTTGAAGTCCATGAGCAGAAGCTTTGGCCCAGTCATGCTTTCTTTGACTATGATGTCCACGCCTCCCTAGTTCTCTTTCTAGAGACCTAGCGATAGGTGACTGGAGGACGATTGATTGCTGAACCTGCTGCTGACGTTTCTGGTTTGCGAAGGCTTCTGAGAGTTTGCGCTTCTAGTTCCAGAATTAGCAAATTACAGGTACTATAGAAAGGTGTATGTTCTAAAGCGCAATTTTGTTTTCGGTTGATAGAGCTAGTAATGGGTGGAGGAACTGGAAAAGCACCTGGCTTCTCTCACGAACAACCGATACGAACTCCAAGAAACTTGAGAACCTCTGATTACATCGAAAATAACACTGAAATCAAATTCCAAATGCCCTGGGAAAATATTGCTATGAAGGATGCACTTATTAAACCCCCGGTCCGTTTTCTATCCGTGTAACTACGTGCTCCACGACTTTCAGCTCCAAGTGCACAATTATGTATAAACGAAACAACCATGAAATAAAATTAGATAGCAGCGTATTGCCCAGGAAAGTGAAACTTAGCAAAATGGTCTACACACTTTTGATTCTTCGGCTCTTTTCTTGATATTCTCCTTCGCATACTTAGATCCTGAGGGAGGCGCGTGATGGTTTGGGAGGATTCTGAAGTATTTCTTCCGTTCCTGGTCTTCTTCGAGATCAACTTATGATCCTATAATATATTTATACGGGATTCACTTACCGTAGTAAAAGCCTGGAATATTTCCTCCATCCATGGCTGTCTGTGAGATGTGGTGCAAATAGAGGTTGACGTTCCGGCGAAGTTACACAATACCGTTTCGGAAATTTTCTTATCGATAACATATACTTATCGATAACGCATACTAGTTTACAGTATCCTCGGCATGACGACAGACGAAAGCTCAACACCAAACCTCTCCATACTATTGCCTCTCTCTTCCGTCCTGCCACTCCTCCCTCCCTCTAGAGATATCCTGGTTCCTTTTCGTTCTTTTGTATATGCTCTCCCGAGCACTCCCCCGTCACTCCAAACCCTCCCTCATGCGCCTCGCCAAAATGGGAAGTCACCTCAGTAATGGCAGTAATACTATTACGAATGGCACATCCCCAAGCTTTACTTTACGGGATCTCCCTAAATCAAATGTTTTCACTTCGAATCTTCCTCCAGACCCTGCTTTCCCTACCCCAGCCGACTCCCACAAAGCTCCACGAGAGACTCTCGGACCGCGGCTGGTAAAAGGAGCGTTGTATACATACGTTAGACCGGAGATCACACAGTCACCAGAATTACTGGCTGTCAGCGAACGAGCAATGAAGGATTTAGGATTGAAGCCTGGGGAGGAAGAGACGGAGGAATTCAAGCAAGTCATGGCAGGGAACTTGATAATTGCTTGGGATGAGAAAACCGGGAAGGGGATATATCCGTGGGCACAATGCTACGGGGGTAAGAATCATATATGAATACATTGGAAAGCCGCCTTTTTCGCTAACGAATTCAGGTTACCAATTGTATGCTCCATAAATTACTATTATCAGACATTATTGACGAAAACAGTGGCCAATGGGCTGGACAACTGGGGGATGGCGTGAGTTCAATTAGAACTGTGTTATGAGTCGGATTAAGTACTAATATTATCAGCGTGCAATGTCGCTCTTCGAAACCACCAACCCAGCCACCAACACCCGCTACGAAACCCAGCTCAAAGGCGCCGGCAAAACACCCTACTCGCGCTTCGGAGACGGAAAAGCCGTCCTGCGCTCCAGCATCCGCGAGTTCATAGTTTCCGAATGTAGAACCCCTCCACTTCCCCCCAAATCTTGTCAAACACAGCCCGCCATTTTATCTGCAGTGCCGATAGCACCCCTGAATATTCGCTGACCACCACTACCAACCACACAGACCTCGACAGCCTGCGAATCCCCACCACCCGCGCCCTATCGCTTGTCCTTGCACCCTGCGCCCGCGTCCGGCGCGAGCGCATCGAGCCCGGCGCAATCGTGGCCCGCTTCGCGCAGAGTTGGCTGCGGCTCGGCACCTTCGACCTGCAACGCATGCGCGGCGACCGGGCCCTCCTACGGCAGCTGGCCACCTACGTCGCCGAGCACGTGCTAGGCGGATGGGAGGCGCTACCCGCCAAACTGTCCCTGGGCGACCCCACCACCGTCTCGCGCGGCGTGCCCGCCGCCACTGTCGAGGGCAAGGGCGAGGGCGAGGGCGCGGAGGCCGAGAACCGCTTTGCGCGGCTGTACCGCGAGGTGTGTCGCCGCAACGCGCGCACCGTCGCCGCGTGGCAGGCGTACGGCTTCATGAACGGGGTGCTGAACACGGATAACACGTCCGTCATGGGCCTCTCGATCGACTTCGGGCCCTTCGCGTTTCTGGACACGTTCGATCCGGCGTACACGCCTAACCACGACGATCACGCGCTGCGCTACTCGTACCGTAACCAGCCGTCCATCATCTGGTGGAACCTCGTGCGGTTCGGCGAGGCGCTGGGCGAGCTGCTGGGCGCGGGGGCGAGGGTCGATGAGAAAGAGTTCGTGGAGCAGGGCGTGCGGGAGGACTGGACGGAGGAGCTGGTCAAACGGGCTGAGGGGATCATCGAGCGGGCTGGGGAAGAGTACAAGGCCGTCTTCATGGCCGAGTATAAGCGGCTCATGACGGCGAGGCTGGGCCTGAAGAACTTTAAAGAGGAGGACTTCGAGATGCTGTTTTCGGAGTGGCTGGATCTGATGGAAGCACATGATTTAGACTTCCATCATTGTTTTAGACGGTTGGGCGGTGTGAGGTTGGGGGATTTGGAGAGCGAAGAAAGGAGAAAAGAGGTTGCGGGCGTCTTTTTCGCGAGGGATCAGCCGCCGACGCAGGAGAGTGCGGCGAGAGAGAGAATCGGGAAGTGGTTGGAGAAGTGGGGAGGCAGGGTGAGAGAAGACTGGGGCGAAGGAAAGGACGAGGAGAGGCGGGAGGAAATGAGGAAGGTAAACCCAAAGGTTAGTATGTCCCAGATGAGAAGTAGTGAACTTTTACTAAGAGCTATAGTTTATACCCCGCTCTTGGGTCCTCGACGAGGTGATTGAAAGGGTTGAGAAGAAAGGCGAGCGTGACATTTTGAAAGGCGTCATGAAAATGTCGCTGAACCCCTTTGAAGAACACTGGGGTTGGGATGAAAGTGAGGAGGAAAGGTTCTGCGGCGATGTTCCAAAATATAGAGGGATGCTGCAGTGCAGCTGTAGCTCGTAGATTAGGGGATTAATGTATCATAATGTATCATTAATCTCCACTAAGTGGCAAAGCTAGCTTGATGAGAAAGAGATGTAATTACTCAGCTCCTCCAGCTAAATACTCAGCTATCTCGAATCCAACACTACGGCCAAGAGTTGCTACATAATCCCACCCAAAGTTGACGCGCCATTTACATCCCGGGTCCAGCACATCTGCTCCTGCTGCTCCGGCTCTAACGAGGAGTCTGATCGATGATAAGGTGGCGATTTGAGTATATATATCTGCTGTTGGAGTGACGGAGTGCGGCAGTATGGCGTGAAAAATAGCAAGAAGACGGTCTAAGGGAAATGGTGAGGGTGCAAGAAGATGACGGGGTATCTAGTGATTCTTAGATCGGTATGCATTAAATGGATTGAGTCGAACTGAATACCTTTCTATGTTTGGCTCCCCTACCCGCTCTTCTTGCGGCAGTGCCGCCACCTTTCTTCCTTCGCTTCTTCTCGCTAGCTTTCATAAAATAAATGGCGTCTTGGCGAGCTGGGTTATATGATGCGAGATATGCCGCGCAGAGGAGGTATTTTGAATAGTATGGTAGATCATGAGTAACTACGCATGTAAGAGAAGCTTGAGATATTGTCCTCGAGAGAATAAGTAAATAATTACCTTTTGATACAGCACTTGTTGTCGCCCCCTCGACCTTCGGAACCACCCTGTCTAGTAGCACATCTTCGCTCTGAAACAATGCCCTTTTCGCAACCATAAGCCTCGAAAAATCTCTTGTTCCAAACGTGCCATCAACAATCGGCGCAACAAAAGGCCGCCATAGCTTTTCTGCCACAGAGCGAAAGCTCAGGATATCTCTTGCCGCTCCTTTCGCCAATGCGTCCCACACCGCAGCGAGGAACCGTGTCCATACCCAGGCATTATCCTCTTCGGCAAGTTCCTCGTTGTATTCTGGAGACTGGTCTGGAGATTCGAGAAAAATAGGTGGAGGTGATTTAGATAGTATTTGTATAGACTCGTCTTTGGTGTACGCAGGAAAGTGGATGTATGGTATGCCAGTCGCATGCAGAAAACGAGGTCGCGGCACAGATATGATGAAGATTATGCTGAGGCTAGGTATCTATAAATCACATTTAGCGGAATTTATCCCATAGATTCATTATTAGGCCTACAATTTCCCCAAATCGCGCTAACGCAGGCAGTAACGTTGGAGGGGTCTCTCGTTGTCGGTCAATTCCATCGAATACTAAAACGAAGCGCTCCCTGCCGTCTAAGAGTCGCTGTAAATGTATAGCTAGGGTGCTAATGTTCTCGCAGCGACTGTACGGTTTCCGATCAACTTTGATATCAGAGCACTCGTCGACCGCGTCTAGACAACTTGTGACAGTCCGTTCGAGGAGATGTCGACCAGTAATACATTCTCGAGAATTGATGATGGTGTGTGGAAGATTGCTAGTTTCAAGGACACTCTTGACAATTGAGCTCTTGCCGGTTGCTTCGAGGCCGTGCACAACAATGGCCGGTGGGCTGGGTAAGAAGGGCTGAAGTTCTTTAGCTGGAGTATTGAGATGCGACTTTAGGGCGCATACTGAGTACAAAGCAAAGAGTTGACGGATCTGTAACTCCCTGCACGGATACTGCTCATTTAAAGTCCCAAGAAGGACCTCTTCGGGTAACATTTTGGCGCGTGGGTCTTACCTTCGAGAAGTATGCGAAGTTCGCGAGAAGACGCGATTTGCGATGGTTGGGTTCCCGGTGTCACGTGTTTGTCATGTATTATTAAAGATACCAAGTAAATGGACGTTTTGTGGTATTGGAATTATTATCCTGCTAATCTATCCAATTCACGCTTGTATGGAATCATCGACGCTTGGAGCATCACCTCCTTCCTCACTTGCAGATTCCCACTCCCAAGCCAGGAATTTCCAATTGAGCTCGGAAGGCCGCCAGAAAATACCATATCCGAGTCCACTGGCTGAATCTGCTGAATGTGTGCGCCCATCCTTGGCCATTTCAGCCGTCAACCCACCCGTAAGCGACATCCGGCGGGCGAATACGCATCGTCTGAAGCGGGAATGCAATATTGCCATTGAACACATAACACATGGTTCATGGGTGACATATATATCGAAGTCCATGCAAAGATATCCTCCCGGTATTATGTTGTCGGCGGTGAAGACGCGCTTCTCTATAGGCGTCAGCGGTGTGTCGCAAAAGGCGTTCTCCGAAGCCTCAGGCTCTGCTCTTAATCTCTTCTTCGCTACCATTCCAATGGCTCTCATAACTGCATGTGCCATGACATTTCCAGGGCCCTCCTTTCGTTGGACGACAGTACCATCTGTAGAGCACCAGCGCGCGTCTCCAGCTACGGCTATAACTTTCTGTTCATTTCCGGCCTTTTCTATAATCACGCAGCCTATTTCTTCTCCCAAGGCGTGGAATTTCGTTTGTTGGCCAGCAACTCGAGCAAGCGCAAGCCAGGTTCCAGCATGGGTTTCAATGTCAGCCGCAGCGTGAGCTAGAAAGCTTGGATGCGGACCATATGGGTTGGTGTTCTTATAGGATATCGACCAGTACTCTTCAGTCCATTTAGCAGCTTGCTCGGCAGATGTGGGCGCAAGAGCTGGAACAGGAACTGTATGAACATGAGGGGAGATTGCAGAGTTCAGGAAAGGGGAATTTTGCGCCAGACATCCTTGCAATTCAGCCTGGGAGATGAGAGACGTTGGGGCGATGAGGAGATATCGCAGTTCAATTGCGCGTTTGCCGCCGTCTTCGCTTTGCTCACCGACGACATGGCCTGTAGTAGAGAGGCGATCCCATGGCTGAGCGGATGACCTAAATTTATCCTGCAGGTACACAGGAAGAAAATCAAGCTGCACCACTCGGCGAAGATGTTGGAGGTTCACAGTTTTCAAGTCGGGAATAGCATTTTTGACTATGCTGAGGGACATAAGTATAAGAAGGCAAAAATCAAAATCAAAACATACTTTAAGGTTGCTCCAGCATATACAGCGGGGACTTCAATCACATATACGTCAACTGAGGTATAGATTAGAAGCTGCTCTAGGTTGCAGTGGAATGACTTACTTGTTTCCAGAACAGCTCGAAGCTCATCTTTGGTTTTCAGGGCAACAAGCCGACCTGGTATCGGGGCGATGGCGAGCTCCCGGAGCTCCAAAGGGCCATTGAAGACTTCATCTTGCACGGGTTGCGGTGTTTTCATGACATTGTAAGGTGCAGACTATTTCACACGCGAGTCAGAAAAGTGTGGCCTGTGGGATACGGCAAACCTTGGCATGAACCTTGGCACAGTCAAGGTGCTCCAACAACCTGCCGAATCTTATCTCATGAATCAGACCCGATGAATCAGACCCGATGAATCAGACCCGATGAATCAGACCCCCGGTGGACCGTTGGTATATGCACTACGCGCACGTGCGGGCATACTGCTTTTCCACCGAGGGTCTGAGGGCAACGGAGCGTCAAAATACACCAAAAATTACCCTTTTCACTGCCATATCTTGACCCTTCTACAACGTCTAGATACTGCAAAAATACTACAAGGTAGGAGCTCTTTAGCTTCTCTATTTATTGCATTAAATGATGACGTTGTAGCTATTATATAAAATATTAGATATGGGCAGTCGGTTAGTTTCGGTCGGTTCCAGTCTAAATCTACGAAGATTCTGCTAAAAATCTGTTGGTAGGGGGGGAATTGGGCAGTCTCTTTAAGCTCAGCGACTTGTCGCGTGATAGGCCACGTAACAGCGCGCGGGCCATCTTGTAGATATCTTCTCGGGCTCGGTGCACCAGCCTACTCAGTAGCCTGACAAAATCTAACTTTACGTTTTATGACGATGTATCTTGCCCGCTATAGTATATTATTATATAGATATAATTACCTAAAGAATCTATTATATCAAACATATATAATATAAATATCGTGGTTAGGACATATCTCGTAGAAATATACAAAATTTAATTCCTAAAATATTCATTTCTTACCAAAGCGATGCCCATAAGCTCTTAAACCCTCCGTGACGAATTTTAAAAGATTAGGGAGCTGCCCCGTAACTAAGCACGTGCTGATCTAACCAAGTTCGGTTAAAATTCCACTACGGAGCGTCTGATTCATGAGATAACCGAATCATGCTCTGCAGGTCAGCAAGTCAGCGGGGCCCCGTAAGGGATACAATTCATTATGTATCAAAGCCTACATTTCAGAGGCTCCATTGAGGGGTTCATTCGAGGATTCATTGGAGGGTTGCCCCGGTCTCAAACTCATCTGCCGAAAAATAGCGTCGGTAATTGAGAGCGTGGAGTCTGAGGCAGCACGGCATATACACCATGCGTACCATGCGCACATATATTATGTTGACCTTACCCTGCTGGGGTCCCCTGGGGAGCTCCTCGCCTTGATTTGAACCTCCTCTACCTCTACCTATACCTCTACCTCTCCTTCTACTTCTCCCTCTACCTCTTTCTTCCCACCTCACCTTTTCTCTTTTTCTTCATTCTTATTTCTTATTTCTATCCTCTTGCTTACCATGGATAATAAGGAAGATGTGCAAATCGAATCGGCCCCTAACCAGGACAACCACAATCATCATCACTATGGACATGATGCCCGTATAGTTCCTATCCAGCAGGAAGCTGTAGAGGGTGCTAAGCATATAAACCTATCATGGCGATCGTGGCTTGTCGTGTTTATCACTTGCTTCGCGTATGAAACCCCAAATGATTCTGTCTAGGCTTTCTTCAATCATATCTAATTGAATTTAGCATTATGGCACAGGTATTTGTTGTGGTAGCAGCAGGATCCGTAATTGCCTTCATCATTCGAGATCTTGGTGAGCCCTCGCTGGCGGGATGGATCATTCAGGTAAGTTTGTCCTGCATTCTATACCGGCCGTAAACTTACCCCTCCGCTTAGGGCCCATTGCTCATGCAGAGCGTGCTTTCTCCCATTATTGGACGCCTGTCAGATGTCCTTGATCGAAAGTACCTTGCATCAATACCGCCTGTCGTTGCATTTGTTGGCGCTGTAATTTCAGCAAAAGCAACGTCGATGAGCATGCTCATCGGTGGTGGCATTCTGATCGGAACAACTCTTTCGACCATATCGATAGTGCAAGCCATTCTATCAGAAATTCTCCCATTGAAATATCGTACCCTCGCGAACGGTTTCGCTTTTATAGGTGGTGCCATTGGTGGCCTGTACGGTTTGCCTTATCCACAATTTAGCTCAAATGCTGACTGACACCCTGTGTAGAGTGGGTAGCCTCGGAGCTGGAGGAGTTACCAATGCCAATGCATCTGGCTGGCGGAATATTTTCTGGATGCAAGCAGCTTTCCATCTTGCAACCGCTGTAGGCCTTTTGGCTTTCTACTGGCCACCGCGAGCCTCAGATTACCCAAAAATGTCCTTCATGGACTATGTTTGGGCATGCGACCCTATCGGTTCTGGATTATTTATCAGTGCCGCGACGCTTCTGCTTCTTGCCTTGGACTGGGCCAGCGGAGCTTATGCATGGTCGAATCCACACGTTGCCGCTCCTCTCAGCATTGGCCTTGTTCTCCTGCTTGTATTTTGTCTTTACGGTGAGTTTTCTAATATAGGCCTTGTGATATACCCTTTCTAATCATGCTACGTTGCAGAATGGAAAGGCCGTGAAGATGGTCTAGTGGCGCACGTCTTCTTCCAGGGTAGCCCTAATTTTGCTCTCTCGGTCTTTGCGTTCGCTGTAGAAGGGTGAGGAAGGAAAAAAAAGCTCTTGGCCTACCAAATCGGGATATTGCTGACAACCCCTATCCTGTAGTTGGCTCTTCTACTCCGCCGTCAACTCCGTGACACCCCAAATCGTGCTCAACCTAGGCTTCGAAAGCAACGCCTGGGCCATTTCCGTCCGTCAACTCAGCTTCACACTCACCATCCTCGTCGTCTCCATCCCCATCACCCTCTACGCGACTCACTTCAAGGACATGAAATCCCCCCTCATCATCACCTTCGCCATGTTCCTCATCGTGGCAATCTGCTACGCTACCATCAAGCCGACCTGGAACAAGCCGCAAATCGGCTTCAACGTCATCTCCGGCATCGGACAGTCCGGGCCCTTGACGCTGCTAGTCGCCTACGTGCAATTCACCGCGCCCCACGCCTTCCTCTCGACGGCGACCGGCCTGGCCTTCTCCGCCCGCGCCATCGGCGGCGCCTTCGGCTCCGCCGTCATCAATGCCATCGTCGGCGGGTACCTTAACTCGCACTACGCGGGCGCCGTCGCCTCGGCCGCCATCGCCGCGGGGCTGCCCGAGTCCTCGGTCGCGGGTCTGCTGACCTCGATTGCGGCGGGAGGCGTCGAGCCCGTTCCCGGCGCGACGCCGGAGGTGTGGGCGGCAGCGATGGACGCGAGCCATTGGTCGTATGCGCATGCGTACCGGTTGGCGTGGGCCAGCGTGATTCCGTTTGTGGTGCTGGCGTTGATTGCGGTGGCGTTCTTGAAGGGTGTGAAGGAGTTGATGACGGAGAAGGTGGAGGCGACTGTGGAGCGGGTCCCCGAGGCTGAGAAGGCTGGTGCTTGATCAGATGATTAAATGTTCTTAGGGATCTAAAGGGGAATTGGGTTTTGATAGAGGTAGTCAAATGGTCAACCTGGTATGTCTAATGCACACTGTTGACGTCGTGTATCAAGTAGTGAATATGCGCATCAACTAAGTTGTTGAGTTTGCCCTACATCACTGCCCTCCAAAATGTTGTAGGTATCTATTCACATAACAGCACCTTGACAAACGTGGTTCCTAGAATCCCACCATTTACACCTTCATCTGCCTCCATATGTGGTAAATTCAAAACTAAGCAGCTCTGAATCTCTTAGAAATTCGTTTAGCTAAATTCTTAAGTATTCTCCTTTCGCAACAGTCTTTCTTGTAGCCCTCTATATCAACATGATGAAAGATAGAGCATACTAATAGAAATCCCTACGAGAATAAAGGCTGGGGGAAAGTTTGGGGATTGGTTCAGCCTGCATTGAAATCTTACTTTTATACAGGTCTATACAAGCTTCCAGAGGCTTTTCTCCGGCGTCCGCGGGTTGTGACGAGAAGAAAGGGAAGCCAAAGATAGTGGGCAAATTTTAATTCCTGCAATGGCATTTGAGTACATTTAAGTAGTTTAATTGCAAATGAATGTATAGCGTCCGACGGCCCCATTGCGTCCTTAGGAATTCCAGACGCGAAATGTAATATAAGATGTGCCTTTACCCATACCTACAGATACTGTACATATCATCAACACCATGTAATGAACCACCAACACCGGGTTGAAAACGCCACATAATCCGCCAACCCTAGTGGGTAATTTTGACAACACATACGCCACTAATGCCACAGGATAGCCGAAATACACCACAAGCCATTGCTAAACCCAGACATAAGATTTTACAATTACTCCGGCAAAAAAGCCCAGCTTGCTATCCAGCTCTTCTAAGCACCAGTTAGATTATGCGGCAGCTTATCCTTCAACTCCAGCATCTCTTGCCGTACAACCTGTGCCTCTTGTACTTTGCCGTGCTTTTCTAGCGTGTCCACTAGCATTCCATCAGCAACACAGATCCACAAGTCATCTTTACATCTTTTCGCCAACAGCCTGCCGGCGTTCGCGCTCTTTTCGGCTTGCTCGCCCATAATATCTGTGAAGAACATGGCTGTCATGAGGTTCATCGAAATGCAGAGTAGTTGTTGATTGGAGATACTCTTGGCTGCTTGTAAGGCTGACTTAATGCACTGTTTGGTTTTCACGATCGAGTCCTTAGAGTTGGTAGTTGCTTTGATAAGGTGGAAGGCGGAGACTATGCTTTTGTTTGGATGCGTGAGGCAAAGCGGTTCAATGCCAGCAAGGAGATTTTCCGCAACGTGGTGTTGCGGGTGAGAAGCATCGCGGATGATAAGTAGTGAGTTCATAGCGGCAAGGATTGAGACATCAGTACGTGCATCAGATGTACGTACATTCGAATTGGGAAGACTGAGTATAGGCGACTGATAGGTCGATAGAGCAGAGGCTGTTGACCCTTTTCCCTGCTCAATGACGCCGCTGAGGTAGGTTGCGAATCGCGCCAATGTGCCCGAGCTGTCAATTGAAGTATTCGTAGCAATCTCACGTAATGACTCCAGTGCTATCTCTGCAGAAGACCAATCTGCACGGCTGCAGGACATGAATGCTAGGTGTAATCTGATGTGCCATTCAATTACAGTTCTCCAGCTCATTCGACTTGACGCGCTTGCAACGGATTCAGGCGCCCCTTCGCGAAGGTCAAAACTCTCTAGAGCCTAGTTAGTTTTCTGAAAACACTAGTGTAATATAGAAATTATTTACCACGAATCAACTTGAGTCCTTCTCGGAGGTAGTTCTCAGCCTTCCCTTCATGTTTAAACTGCGATGTCACCCCACTTAAATAGTAAGCTAGGGAGTATAGATCCCGCCGGTGAATCCAGGAAAAAGTGAGCCGATCTCGACCATCTACGGTCCTCTGGAAAATTCCGCCCGTTGATGCAGTTAACTGTCCACCAGAACTTCGGTCGAGGAGCACGGTAAAAGTTCCATTATCCATATCTTTATCCTTATTTGGTAGCACGGCTTGATCCATTATTGCCTGCATGGTTGCCATTTTCGCTAATGCTTGATCCGGAATATAGTGTTGTAAACTGCACGCAAGGTCCAGAAAGTCAAGCAAGGCTACAATCTGTCCAAGATCTCTGATAGACGTCTCCAGCTGGAGGCTCCTAGCCGAGGCAATTGCTCGCTGGGCTTGTTCAATGCTATCTGATCCTGGAGTTCGTAAATGTACCATTGCTTCGAGAGCTGCACACGTGACATATATGGCCTTGTCTCCTTGCCTTTCGGCGAGCGCAGATATGCTATGGAGGTTTTGAAGTACTGATGAGGTCTCAGGATGTGAAGGCATTTGTAATGATAGTGAGACTCGCAAGAAGCGGAACGCATATATCCACACAACGTGCTGATATCTGCAGTTTATTAGCCACATACTAAGACATACGAACATACTTACGCTTCGGCCTCCGGTATGACATTATCTAGTGTCTTAAGAGCGGCTCTAGGGCTGGTTTTGAACAATACACGGGCAAGGAGGTGTTGCATGCTGTATTTCAAGTCTAGCAATCGGTTCTGTGAAAGTTAGACATATCCACGCCTTGCGTGATGGCCACTACCTACCCTTTGACATAATGTAATCTTCGCCATATTAGTATGTTGTAGACGAAGTTGTAGGGTTGATAACATACCCCTTTACTTAGTACAGTCTCTGCTACAGTGTTATTATCCGTCTCGTCGTGAAGCAGGCTTGCATATCGTAGGCTTAGAGTGGCCTCCACACGGGGATGCAACCTCCAGTTCTGTTTTCTAATCAATATCGTCGATCCCCAACGGGAACCAGCCATCAAACCTTTAGGACTGACTCCATGCATCCTAGCCCCGTCGCCATGAGCTTGTAGTATTTCCCTAGATCTTTTGGCCTTTGAGCTAGCGCGGCGGTGGAACCCATCCCATGCGCCGCAGCAATATATTCCTCGGCCAGTGAAAGTAATAAAAATTGGTAGCTAACAGGTGAGGCTGCATCGGTAGTTGCGGCGGTCGCAGGTGTGGAAATAGAGGGGGTGGCCAGAGTAGGAGGAGATAGCTTCGGTATCACGACTTGAGGATACAGCTGGGCTTGCGTATGCTGTGGCTTTTGCGGAGGTTGCGGTCTTGGTACAGGTGTTTGAGGTTGTATGTATTGAGGGTGCCGATTCGCATTTTGTTGCTGGTTCTGCTGGTTGAACTGACTTGAGCGCTGCGGAATAACAACCATCGGATGATTCTGTACTTGCTGAGGCTGCGGATATGGTCGTGGCATCATCTGAGGTGGCATATTGGGTAAGGCATAGGCATTCGGAGGATACCCTGGTGCTGAAGCAGGAGGCGGGTACTGGCCAGCCGGTGGCGGCTGTTGGGAGTACTGATATCGGTAATCCATAGCGGGCCCTAGGGAAGAGGTAAAGTGGTCGTCAGACCCCTTCCTCTATTCACTCCATGCTAATAGTGAAAGACGATGAAGACGGTCGAATCAGTCGCGTGGTTAGTGTCTTGGCTTGTAGCTCATTGATTGGACAAAGAGGCGCGACTGGCGGACCGAGGCTCATGAGATATATATCTTCTGTTCGAACATGCGGTAACCGTAAAAGCTTTTGGCCTCCTTCAAACCCATTGCTACAGTATGGTCGACCTATCTTGGATCCTTGGACATGCCAGAATCTCGTTCACCCATGCTCCGAATACCATTAAACTCACAACCAAAGCTGGTGCCCACGTCCCACTCTCCGACTTATGTGAGAAGACTACACCACCATGCTATTTGAACCCTTTACTATTTAATGGGCATTTGCAAACTGCCTGGACGGCAGTCAAAAATCAAGACGCTCCAATCATCTACAAAAGAAAAATATTCGAATCGGATGAGCAGACATACCCAGGAATCTTTGCTGTCGACTTCGTGGTTCATTCGCCAAGTGCGAAAGATGATACACTACCGGAGAGGACCACCTACTTCACTGAAGATGAGTCTGGAAGTATTGGATCACTTGATAGCAAGCCTATGCTAGTCACGCTTCACGGACTGAGCGGCGGCTCGCACGAAATTTATTTGAGGCATGTTTTGGCACAATTGGTCACTAAAGAGGGAGGATGGGAAGCGTGCGTGGTTAACTCAAGGGGATGTGCTATGTCTAAAACCACCACTCCCTTTCTTTACAACGCCCGGGCAACCTGGGATGTCCGGCAGACGGTCAAATGGCTGCGCAAGGCATTTCCAAATCGACCCTTATTTGGGATTGGCTATTCATTGGGAGCTAATATCTTGACTAACGTAAGTATTGGTTACTTGCAGCTTTGTTATTAATATGAAAATCATATTGACTAAAGCCTTCAGTACGTTGGTGAGGAAGGGCTAAGTTGCGAGTTGAAGGCTGCTGTCGTCTGCTCGAATCCATGGAACTTAGAGGTTAGCTCTTTGGCGTTGCAGAGGTCATGGATTGGTCTCGAGGTATATTCAAAGATAATGGGTGGGAATATGAAGAAGCTTTTTGATACGTAGGTTGCATAGGTTAGTGTTTTAGCGAGATTGAGGCTAATCAGTGCAGACATTCCGACCAGATTCTGAAAATCCCCAATATTGACGTGGATAAAGTCAACAAAATAAAATACCTTCACGAGTTTGACAGGTGAGTTCCAAGGGTCTAAGGTCGAGTCATCTTTTGCTCACGACTCGTTCTTGTAGATATATTCAAGGACCAACTTGGGGATACCCTACAGAAGGTGCATACTACCGTGATGCGGCGTCCACAGATTCATTGCTTGCTGTTAAGATACCGTTTTTTGCTATCAACGCTGAAGATGACCCTGTAAGTACCGTTTCTAATCCCATAGAATTGATGCTCTCCTAAACGCGCTCTCCGAAGATTGCCGTCAATGAAGCGATTCCCTATGAAGAGTTCAAGCAGAACCCATACGTAGTTCTCTGCACCACATCACTCGGCGGTCACCTAAGTTGGTTCCAGCTGGGAGGTCAAAGGTGGTTCGCGAAGGCTGTAGGTTAATTTGCTATGACTCATTCCTGGATGTTTTCTGATAGCGAGTAGGTCGTCGCCTTTCTGATGAAGATAGAGGATGATATCGATTTCGAATCTTCAAGTAGTGAGAATATCGGCTCCAATGGTACTCTAGTTCCATCTGGGAAGGAGCCAGTATTTGATCCGATGCATAGAAGGCTGCATATCCCATCATGAATAATTCATGACTACTTTTTCAGTATAATGACCGTAGAGACCATAGACGGATATAGATATGATAGATATGAATCAACCGAAGGAAACACTTTTTTTGTTGCCCTTCGAGGACTTCGGTAGCATGTTCTCAACATCCTCTTTCAATGCTGAAGTATCGCTCTTGTGTTTTCGCTTCTTGCGGAGAGAGTCCTTGGTTTCCTCCTAGCCGGATATTAGCCCTTTCCATGCACTGATATATAGTCATGCGATTACCAATTTAGTATGCTTTTGTTTTTGACGAGCTTCTGCCTCCTTCCGCCTGGCCTCCCGAATTTCTTCCATTTGCCTCTGAGAAAAAATATTAACTATAGAAATTGTGCTATGATAGACATTCAACTAACCGCCTTCATCATCTTTGATTCAATCTGGCCTTCCTTGTCCGCGTTCACCATAGCCAAAATTGTCATCATGCTCTCTTGATCATCCACGAAAATCTTGCCTTTCTTCTTTCCCTTGGGCTTCTGTACGCCTGCTGGAACAATCATATTCAGCTTCGGAATTCCAAGCTCTTTCTCGGTATAGACTTTCTTCTTTTTCTTTGGTTGGGTTGCACTCGAAGGCTTTGTCTTTTGCGGCCCTCCAGGTTTTGCCAAAGCTGCTTGTTTGGCTTTGCGTTTGGATATACCGCCGTTCGTGGAGGGCTTTGACGTCTTCTTGCTAGCACCAGCTTTCATTTTCGACTTTGATGGTTTTGTGAGCGCCATTGTTAAGTGCTCGTATATTTTCGAAATCGCCAGTGCAAGCCGCAAAAAGTTTGGAAGACAAAGTCGCGAGTTTTTAGTCCGTGCAGCCTTGGCAGGCTGCTCTATGTAGGGTCGCGCCAGGCGCTTACGAGACGACCTAGCTCCGCCTGCAACAACGCCGTATACAGCTCCCCTCAGCACTCCAAATCCCACCACGATACAGTGTCCCTACTACATCCTTTCGCCATGTCTTCTCATAGGCTCTTCCGCTTCCCGAAACCACAATGGCTTAATAGTGCCAATACTCATACGGCAGGCGTCTACACAGCCGGCGCACTGGTATGCCTCACCCGCCCTCGCTCGAGCATAGTCACAGACCATATATACCTCGCCATTTTAGAAGTAATCTAATTATCTTTTAGTTTTCCCTCGGCTTCTATATGTTTATCGACGCTGCCACCTACTCAAAATCAGCACTCAACGGCTCTGATCCAGCTGTGCACATCACCTTCGTAGACTGGATTCCCGGCATCTGCAGTGCGCTGGGCATGCTAGTCATTAACTCGATCGATAAGTCGCGACTCTCCGCCGATAGCTTCTCGTATAGTGGGAATGGAGTGGCCTGGAAAGCCCGCTTAGTACTGTTCCTCGGCTTTGCGCTGATGGCAGGAGGACTAGCAGGCGCAGTGACTGTTATGGCGTTGAAATATGTGGTGCCGGAGTATGTGTTTCCCACACTGTGGATGGGAGTTGCGAATGTCGTTGCGAATGCCTTTATTATGCTGAGGTAAGTTCATGCTCGTAGACTCATATTATCTGGCAGACGGAATTTATAAGATGGACGGCTAACCACTTTTATTATAGTTCTGTTGTTCTCTGGGTTTCGCAAAACATGGAGGATGATTATACATATAATTTAGCGCTTTAATGCCTCGGAAGGCCAAACAGGCAGAGAGAGTAGGAATTGGGCATTGTATTTCCTTATAAGCGTATTCCCATTATTTACATGTAAAATAGCTGGCGCTTGGGAGTATTCGATCTTACATAAATCCATGTTAACATGTACACATCAGGCCGTCCAAACTCGGAAGTAGGTGGACTTGATGGTTACAATATATTCTTGGTATAACGCTACATGAGACCCCTAATTGAAACCGGAAGTACTCCTTGAACCGAGCAACCAGGACTCGAAAATAATAGCGCAGTATTACCCTGGAATTCAACAAAACTTCTTAACATGACTGGCTCTACTGTACATTACACAGCCTGAGCCCCATCCTCTCACTTTCTCTACAACACCATCATGCACTACACCATTTAAAATTCCTGTTCATCTTGAAAGAACATGGTGAAACTGATAATAGTTCCATAGATCAACAGTCCACCAATGATCGACATGACCATTGCGGGGGTCTGAATGACAGCACAATGGGCCAGAAGCGCAGGTAAAGCTATAAGTTCCCATTAAATTAGTATTCATTCCCATTCGTAACGTTTACCAATCAACAATTACCATGTCCACCCTACCACGTGGTTGGTAACCTCGGCAAACAAGACAGGCAGAACATACCAATTCCCATAACGACCAAAAAGCCCGTTAAGAATCTTCCAAAGTCAAGAACACCATTGCCTGAGCTCTCCATAAAGTCATCTGGGTTCGCGGCACGTCCGCATATCCAGTTGGGGAGTGGTGCAATTACGTAGGTAGCCACGACCAAGAGGGGGTAGAAGTTGTGCCATAGGGCTGAGGAGAGGATGACAAGGAGGAAGCCAATCGCTAGAACCTAAAGTATGAACGATTTAGTATATACAAGTGGCGAAGGGTGGATTTCGGTTGTGGAGAGCCCTACGAAGGACAGTGCTATGATGGTCTTAAGACCTGCCATGGTTGGGAGGCGCAGGGGGTATTAGGAGATTTGGAGCAAATGCAGAACCGTGCGTTATGTTACTGGCAAGAGAGCAGAAACAGAAGTGCACTATAGAGTAGTAGAATAGTGTCGTATAAGGAAGTTGATATTGCCCACAAGCTGACGTTGCGGAGGTTAGCGCCTGGAAGGTTGGGTGTTGCGGCTCAAGTGGCATCCCTGCCCATGAGCTTACCGGAAAGAGCTCACCAGCTGTGAGCTTGTCCGCGTCTACTTTGCTGCCTCAACCTCAACTTCACCATTATATCCGCAACGAGGCCTTTACTTACACAAAACTCCCCCAACACTCTCTAGATCGCCTCGAAATATAATCACAATGTTCCGCAATAACTACGATAACGACTCAGTGACTTTGTACGTGTTCCAAGCGCTCCCATGAATTCACAAGCTAAAAGCTCTTAGCTCACCCCAGGGCCGAATATTCCAAGTCGAGTATGCACAGGAAGCTGTAAAGCAAGGTTCGGTTGTTGTGGGTGTCGTCAGCAAAACGCATGCCGTACTGGCCGCAATAAAGGTACTCAAACTCGCACCTCTTCTCACCCAGTTCCTAAATTCCTAAAGTACTCACATTGGATCCCAGCGAAATGCAGAAGAACTTTCCTCCTACCAGAAGAAAATCATCCCAATAGATTCTCACTATGGTATCGCTCTCGCCGGCCTCGCATCCGATGCCCGTGTCCTCTCCAATTTCATGAAGCAGCAATCTCTCGCCAGCCGTCTAACATACGACCGTGCCATTCCGCTCTCCGAAATCACGACACGGATCGCCGACCGCGCGCAGACTAACACGCAACAATACGGGAGGCGGCCATATGGTGTTGGGCTCCTAATCGCCGGTGTCGATGCTAAGGGTCCTCACCTTTTTGAATTCCAACCGTCAGGTGTTACACAGGAAATGGTGGCCTGTGGGATTGGTGCGCGTAGCCAGATGGCAAGGACGTATCTTGAGCGGAATTTGGATGAGTTTGAGGGTGCGAGCAGGGAAGAACTCATTAAGCATGCTCTGAGGGCCCTTAAGGAGAGCTTGAGCCAGGATAAGGAGCTAACAATTGACAACACGAGCATTGGTGTCGGAGGAGTCGATGAGAACTTCAAGTTGTATGAGGGCCAAGAGATCGCGGGATGGTTGGAAACGACGTTCGAGAGTCGGGAAAGTGCGCCCGAAGGTGGAGAAGGCATGGAGGTCGACTCATAGTGTAATTGAGTTTGCGGAAGGCCTTATACACATTTTAGAAGATAACGGCTATGAGGTAAAGGCATGTCGTTGGTGTCTATAGACTTAGCCGGGGTTCTAAGCTAGAATATCTGCATCAGATAATGTAGTCTAACTCCGTTATATTAGACACCTTTTATCTCCTTTGCTGTTCCTAACACTTATTGTGGTCTTTTGGTTTCCTATTGTTACCCTAGTAATCATAGCGTCAGCCTAATAAGAGGGCTCCCAATCCAGATCGTAGTCTAAAGGGTATCTAAGAGCAGAGTTAAGGAAGGGAGCACATATGATGATGTGCTTTTTTCACATTGATTACTTGGCTTTCCTCACTCTTAATTTAACATATTGGGATTCGAATATCCCGGGATTTGGCAATTTATTCTCTCCTCATTCCAGGAAGTGGGTTCAGCCTTTCTTTTCTGCTGTGCGCATTTGATTTTCGCGATATAGATACATACGAGCCAAACCACACGTGAATTCTAATTAGATATGGTAGAAGCTAAGCCAAATCAAGGGAGGTGTGCGTATCAATTAGGGGGCGTCGATCTACCACGGCCCTTTTCTGTATGCAAATATAAATAATTTTGGACCGTGCGCAGAACACCAAACACCAAAATCAATTTGACCTCAAAATCAACCCCAAAATCTACCCAAATCTACCCTATTATATAAATACACTATAATCCATTGGTAGTTCCTTCCAAACCTTCTTTGAAAAGGTAATAACCCCCCGTAATGCAGCCTTCCTTTCCTTTACCCTCTTCTCTTCCTGCTTCTTTTAAAGCTTTTCCTCGTTCTTCTTTTGTGCCTCTGCTACTGATAAAACTTGTGCCTTCCTATAGGCAGCTTTTGTCTTACTAATACGCTCCTTCTTCTGTCTTTTAAGAAGCTCCTAATTTGTTCGCTTAAGGATTATATTATTAGTAACCGTACCTAATATAAACTGCTAAATATTATGCACAACTTGAGAATATAGGGATGATGCACCTTGTAAGAGCTGCCTAAATATTTTAGTAAGTCTCTCCTTTATGGAAGGAGACACGGGTATATTAAATTGGTGGCTATTCTTGTCTGTAAAGCTTATATAGGAAGGAGTTGTTGGCTAAATCTTTTCTAAAACAACTAAAGGATCGAACGGTAGAAGGCTAGTTACCCACCATGCACTTGCTATATTGGTTAATAATATAGCTTCGTGTTGTGCAGCTTAGTAATACTTAAGGAACTTAGGCTTAGTAATATTAACAGCTCTATAGAAGGCGAAGTTATAGAGGCGCTTTTAATAGGCTTTTAATAAGGGGCTAAATATACTAATATCTAGGGGCTGAAGTAGGTGTGTTAAATAAGGTGGTAGACAGAGAGGGATAATCTTGTAAGCCTCGCAATACTTAATAAACTGTATTAACATGTAGCTCTTATGTCCGTTAATAATTAATAAGTGGTAGATTCCTTAAAGGCGTGGCTTTATATATTGGTTAAAGTGTTATAATTAATTAACTGTAATATCCAAATTTGTCCACCCTAAATCACTTACTTAAATTACTATCTTGCGATTAAGTCTAGGTAATATCTAAGATTATTACATTTACTTCTCCTAAAAGATAAGGTAAGGAGGGAATTAATATTAACTTCCTAATATGCACTTAATAATAGATACCTAATTGCAATTGCCTGGCTCTATAATAAAGGCTTAAGCCTCTAATTAAGGAATAAGCACCTTAACCTTATCGTCTAACCCTATTGCAATTCCTTTCTTATCCATATTGTATTAGTCGCCTAGGGGAATTATATACTTAATAATAGTAGCTTTATAGAGATTAAACCACTCTTTAATAATCTCTGGATCCTTAGTATCCTTTTGTTTTTAATTAAGGCCTTAGGCAAATTAAACTTTAAGCTCTAGGTGTTGGGTAAGGAAGTTTTTATACTAGTGTTGGCCAAGCTCTAGAGGACGCTTTTTTGCAGTAAGGATACTTTTGGCTATAGATTTAAGGTATTAAATTTAAGGTGGCCAATCCCAGGCTCCTATTGTATTGATCTATTTAACTAGGGAGTCCTCCTTAATAACTAAGAGCTTTTAAAGCCTTTGGTGATACTCCTTGCTTAATTGGTGGCTGTTGCGACAATGGTAAACAGAAGAGGGCGATAGACTGTATATTCGGGCAAGCAAACGGCCAGATTAATTAGGATTGGCCTCCAATAATTAAAAAACAATTTGCATTTGATCTTCTTGGTTAAGTAATAGCAATTAAGGGGTAGTAGAAGATATAGTGGTGGTGTAGTAGGGGAGTATTTTAATGTTTTAATTTTGATTTTCCTAGGAGGCCCATACACTATCTTAGGTGGGTGGCCAGGCTTGTGGAGGATAAATTATCCTATCTAGTCGGGCGGGTAATAATCCTATCTGAGGATAGCCCGGATATTGGATAATATCTGGATAATATCTAGATATCCGCAAAATTTTAACTATAAGCTAAACCTTTACCCCCTATTATACAACGCTATAAATATGGCTAGTACTAGTAAAATTCACTCTAAAAACTTTAATAATAATAATTTCTTAAAGGTTAATACACTTTCCGCTCTTTTAGGTAGCGTTAAAACCAAAGCTAATACCAGTTTAATCCCAACTACTTGTATGATACAGACCTTAAGATAAGTCTCCTTAATTTATAAACATACTCATATAGTAACAAAGAAAGAAAAATCTTATACAAAGAAATGCTACTTTTATAAATACTATCCTCCTTAAGACCTAAAAGGACACTATTCCTTAACCATTAAATTACAAGGCTATTTTAAAAAACATAATATTAAATAGAGTTTAGTAGAGAATTAAAAGCGTATAATAATAAAAGATTAGGGGGAGAGAACTCTTTTAGAACTATATTAAAAGCTTTTAGTAAAAGGAGAAGTTTAAGGTCTTAAGGGCGAGGTTCTAAAGCATACGGTATATTAAAATACCGTAAAGCAAGCACTTCTAGATCTAATTATCGTATAACGGCTTCCCTTCTTATATATGGAATAGCTAGAGTTTTATGCTTTTATAAAGGCATTAAATTAAAAAGCACCCTTAATTATCCCTATATACTACTTAACAATTATAGCCTAGATTCTTAAACACTTTACTAAGAGTTAAGATATTATATAAAAAGTACTTTAATCTATAAAGACAAATATTTACCTTACTATGGACATCTGGACCTCTCTAAGTTATACCCTTCTTTCTGGAATCTGTGCTAGCTTTATTAATATCTAGGATAAATATCGGAACCCCTTAATTGCCTTTTATATAGTATCTAGCTAGAGTAGTATAGATTAATGGGAGCCGCTTTGTCCGGTTCTCATTATATATAGTATTAAAACAAAGATTAGAGCTCTTGTTAGTGATAATACCAGATTAAATAATATCCTCTATTATATAATTGGCTAATAGCTTAGCCTTAAGTATAAAATTAACTAGATTGCAATATATTAAAGAATTTGCTATTAGGGGCATGTTATTAATCTTATTGTTTAGGCCTTTCTATTTAGTTTAAAGAAGGATAAGCGGCTTATAAACTTATATAATAAAGAGGATAAGGAATAGGATAAAGAAGAAGAAGAGGAAGAAGAAGAAGTTATATAATAAGCACTGCTGCTAGTTAAAATAAAAGATAAGAGGATAAAGAAGGATAAAGAATTAGAGCTAGCATTAGATAAAAATTATAAAAGAGGTAAAAATATTTAAAATATTATGGGGCCAATAGGAAAGCTTTATAACCATATTGTTTATATCCGCAGCTTAGCTAACCATATAATATAGTTTATTAAACATGCTAGTAAAATAATTCCTCTTAATAATTGTGCGAGGTGGAATAGCTGGTTTCTTATATTATATATAGCTCTAGAGGATAAGGTAAAGGCTAGGCTTTAACTCTATATAAAGTACTATAAGGATAATTTCTTAGAAAATGATATTCTCTTAATAAGTAAATAGATACATCTTTATATAATTTATAATTTCCTTTAGTCTTTCTATAAAGCAACTCTATTTCTTTAAAGAAATTATATAACACTAGAGAGGGTTTTAGAATTAGTTAATATTTTTAGGGATATAATATAGACCGTATTAGTATATTATATAATACTCTTAACGTTTCTTTAGCTAATTTTTTCCTACTAGGTAATAGCTACTAAGGCTAAGGACAAGTTTATAGCTCCTTAACTCCAATATGCTAAAAAAAAGCTTGTAAAGTATATTAAGAAGCTAGATAATTCTCCCTACTATTTAGCGGCACAGGTTCTTAACCTAGAGTATTATACGGCTTTCTTAAAAGATTGGAATAATTATATTACCGTTAAAGGAGAAAAGAAGCTCTTTAGCGTATAAAAGCTCTAGGAGAGATTCCGTGAGAAAGTAATACTTTTAGGTTTAACTATATTGTACGCAACTAAGAAAACTTAAAAGTCGCCTTTAGAGTTTAAAAAAAACCTCTCTGCCTTCTATAAGGCTCGTCTTTAGCATTATTTAAAGCATACTCGTCCACAGAGTCTAGATAAGTTTAATAGCTACATCAACAAGAATCTAATTCCGCTTAATAGCCGTACAACAGCTATTTAATAGTGGAATTAGCCTCTTCAGTATATAAGATTTCCATAACTCTTACAGCTTATAATTAAAGTTCTCTTAATACCTAAAATAAGTAATAAGTTAGAGAGAGTATTTTTAGGTTCTTAACGTCGCGTTCTATGGGATCGTATAAGAACTACTCTATAAATACTTAAGGCATTAGAGTGCGTAAAGGACTGGGCAGCTTATAAGATTCTAAGTATTCTCTTATAGTTTTTATTATTATATAGTAGCTAGAGAGTTATATAAGGGAAGGCATATATTATACAACACTAAGCACTAAAGGGTATAGGATATATAAATAGAATACTTTTAGGTAAAAGCTAACCACTAAAGGTGCATAGGTGGCGTAGGTAAATATATACCAACTTTAAACTAAATAGATTATAAGTTTAAATCCTACTAACGTCATCCTTTATTAAGAATTAGGAAATATAATTATCTAGTATACTTCTTGTTTTATTATATAAGAGATTCTCTAGCGATATTACTATACTATAAGTAACTCTCCTCTCTATATAATATACCTATATAACTAACTACTTCTAGGATAAGTAGAAGAGGGTAGAAGCTTTACTAGCAATTAATATAGAGGCTTAGGTAGGGGGGTATTAAAGAGGCAGGTGTAGATAGGGAGGCCCTTATTATAAGGGATATTATTACAGTCACCTTAGGTTGCCCTTAGGACAACCTCCGGACGCCCCTTAGATAGTCACCAGTTACATGCCGGAGGCACGTGCCTGTAGTATATAGTCTCCACAATCCTAGAGGCCTTACCTCCTTAAGGATTTGTCTCTCTTACTAATCTATCCTATTCCACAATTGTGTCCTTATAGCCCCCTGTCTATAAAGTCCCCTTACATTTAAATCCTTCCTACTCCATTTTGGAAGGGTAGCTGGCTTTAAGGACCAGATTATTTATTTATATCTTTTATTTACATCTACTATCCTCCCTTAAAATCTCGTAATAACCTAAACGGAAACTCTATAAATACCTTATAGATAGCCGTCGCATTAAGGTAGAAAGGTCCCTCTAACAGCGAGAGATTGCGACAATACAAACCTTAGGCAAGACGGCTAAATAAGCCCTAACACCTAAATGCGCCAAGAGCTCGAAGACTCTTACACACCTGTAGTTACCGCTAAGGAAAACGCAGACACCCTCTATGACAGACACAGCGCTGCTAGAAAGTAACTGGAACCCCTCTAGTCCTACCCAGGCCAATTAGAAGACCAAGCGCTAGAGGTAATACTAAGATCTTTCCCTAAGCTAGAAATGCTAGAGGAATACACTAATATGTTTAACTAGGGACCTAACTGGAACCCTCCTAGAGGACCACCAGCCTATAATTAGTATAGTAGCGGTATATAAACTACTTATAAGCTAAGTGGGCCTACCCCTTTAAGTAATCTAATTTAAATACTAACTTAAGACCCAAGGCTTATTAGAAAACCCGCACTAGTTATTAGTATTAATACTACCTTTATAGCTAGAGCTTCCCTAGGCCTAAGTTTAGAAAGTTAAGAGCCCTATACTAATATCCTCTAAGACGGATATTAGGAAGCTGTTGTAAGGCTCTTAAAAGCTATACAGGAGGAAGCTACTAATAAATATATTAAAACCCTTTAAGGGCAAATTTAGATCTAGTAGGGTTTAATCTAAGCTAGATAGGTTCTTTTATAACCTAGCTAAAGCTAAGGGCTTTTTAAGGGCTACTTAGTACCTTCCTAAGGAAGTATAGAAGACTTAAAGAGGCATTTATATAACAAATGGAAAAAGGATATAGACTAACTGGCTAAGGCCTCTAGTAGTCTAGAACTCTATTATAGACCTAGTGCCTAATAGTTAGATAACTGGGTTTATAAAGTAGACAACTTCTTTAAGATACTAATAATATAAGATAATACTAAAGAGCGTATATAATGGATTATTAGTAGGATTGTTATGGGACACCTCCATAACACCTTATACACGTCCACCTGTTCCTACCTGTTTCCACCTGTTTCCACCAACGTAGCAAGAAGAGACCGACCGCGAGATGACAATCTGACAGCAATCTGCCGCATTCTGCTATATTCTGCCAAGTCCACCAAATCCTGCCAAGTTCTGCCAGGACCGCTACTCAAATCCTATTCTGCTCTGTGTATGTATTAACCAAGCAACCAAACTAACAATATATACCCTTTCTTCCCATTTCCTTACCTTCTCTCCTTATATAACGTCTTAACTTTATTATATAGTTTATGTACATAGCTTAATAATATCTACTTCGCTATATATTATTACCACTTATACTTACTCCATAATACTATATTGCGTTAAAACCTACATTTTACCCCACCCTATTTAAAATGTAGAACAACCTTAAAGCCCCTATAACAGCCGCCAACATTATATCCGCACTCTAGAAACAATTGGTAGATATATAAAAGTCCTTTATAGACGCCCTTACATAAAACCAAGCTGCTATAGCTTAACAGCAAGCTAAACAAGAAGCATAGCACTAAAAAATAATTAAGGCCCTCTAAGAAGAAATCCGCACCCTTAAGACGCCCACGCTAAGCCCTTAAGACCGGTCACTATTACTAGAAGCTAATACGCAGAACGCGAGCCCTAAACCAGCAATAGTTATCCTACCAGTAGAACCAACTACTACGCTATAACAATCTAAATAATTACTAGACCCTCTAATATTTACTAGTAAACAATAAGAACTCTAATTATTCCTAAGCTGGCTTAAAAATAAGCTAACTAGTAACACTAACCGCTACCTAACTAAAGCTAACTAACTCTGTTATGCCCTAAGTTAACTAGGAGGAGATGCAGCTAACCTTATTAAACCTCTTTAACTAAACTTAGTACTAAGCCTAATTATACTTCTTAAAGCTATATATAGTAACCTAAACCGCTAAGCTACTACCTAGAGAAAAATAAACTATATAACTTAAGGAATAAAAAGCTTTCTAGTATACTTCTCTAAATTTAACCGTTACGTAAAAGAAATAGGCTGGAACAACTCTGTACTAATTAATAGCCTTATTAAATCTCTAAGTTCTAAACTAAAAACCTCCCTAATAGGTATAGACCTACTAGGAGCCCTTAACACCTACGCAAACGTTATTAATAAATAGTACAATAATATACTACGCCTAACACTAAAGTCCACTCCTTAATATAATATAACAGCCCTATAAACGTCTATTAAGTTATTATCTCAGCCTAAGCACCCTAACGCCATGGATATTAACATAGGGACCCTAGGATACGCTCTACTAGGGTCCCCTAAATAAGAATAACGTATTAAGCTAGGCCTTTACTTTAAATATAGAAGTAAGGAACATATTTTAAAATACTGCTCCGTCCCTATACCCTAACATAATTTATAAACAGCTAATACTAACAACTGTTTACTATATTAATCCTCTAGTTACCGTTTCTAATCTTTACCTAGCTCCAGCCCTGCGTCTAGTAAGTACTACTTATAAAGACAAAGTTATAACTAACATTCTATAGGAACCCCTTCCCGCTCGCCACTAAAAGGCACGTCTTGGAGTTAAGTTGCTCTCTAGGACAGCTATATTACAGGATCTTATTAAACACATTAGATGTTGCAAACCCTAACTCTTAGGATTATAGTATAACTATTAACTGCTGTCTTTAGCAGAAAAGTTAATAGGCTAATACTTAAGTCCTAATTACAGTGCCTGGACATTAGTTTCCCGACAATTGCAAAATTATACCAAAACTTACCCTTTTTATCTTTAATTTTCTCCACCACCATATTATAATAAATTATAAAATTTAATTTATATATAAATAAATGCTACCTTTTGAATAATTTAAAGTTATTATTAAAAAAATTTAATAACTTAAATAGTTATTTAAGCAAGAAGTTCAACAATTTTGATTTTCTACGTTCTCGCTAAGAAATTCTTAGTAAAACCTAAAAAAATTAAAGTTATCCAACTTCCAGCTTAAATAACTTTTTAATTTATTAAGATTTTTTTAAAATAATTTTTGATTATTTAAAAAGTAGCATTTCTTTATATATAAATTAAAATTTATAATTTATTATAATATAGTGGTGGAGAAAATTAAAGATAAAAAGGGTGAGTTTTGGTGTAATTTTGCAATTGTCGGGAAACTAATGTCTAGGCACTGTAACACAGGAGCTAGCGGTATAGGATTTATTAACAAGATTTTCGCGTAAGATAATAGGTTTACCCTAATACCCCTTAACTAATATATTAACGTATTTAGATTTAATAGCAAACGCACTATCTTAGGCTGTATTACTTATATAGCGGCCCTAAGACTCCAATACCTAAACCATAAAGAATTAATTAAGCTCTTTATAACTACCCTAGGTTACCTAGTAATCCTTAAACAACCCTAGATAAAGCTATATAAGGTAACCATTAATTAGGACAACCTTAGGCTTTTATTTACCACCTTTTATTATAAGTAGAAGTGCCTTATAACTTACTGCTTAGACCCTAAACTAAAATCTAAAAAATCCACTAGGATCTACCAGTCTAAAATTTCTACTAATATCCACCCTATACCCAAAAAGTCCACCTAATTCCACCAACCCGAGAATTCCACTAAATTCCACTAATATAAGAATTCTACTAACGTCCACTAAGAACCCGGAAATTATACTAAACTACACAAACTAACTCTAACCGCTGTACCCCAAACTAAGTAGAAGCTTAAGCTTAATATATAAAGGTACTAGAAGAACTGGTATTCCACTATAAAAAGGATACTTAAAGAACTTAAACCCAAATCTAATACTAACTCTATACCCAACACCGAACCTAAAACTATATAAGAAACTAAGGATAATCCAAGCCCGCTTAACACCTTAGATATCTATATAATTAGAGCTACCCTATTAGCATAACTTGTTAGGAAACCTAAATATATAATCTTCGCCATTATAATAGCCAATATTAAGAAGGCCTTAGCACCAAAGAAGCACACTAACCCGGCCACGAAAGTACCAGTAGAATACCATAATTATTTAAATATATTTTTACAAAAGAAAGCTAATAAGCTACCAGAACGCCGTCCATATAATTATAAGATTGTAGTTAAAGAAGGAAAACATTCCGGATTTGGACCCTTATACGGAATATCCCGAAACGAACTCTAGGTATTATGGAAGTACTTGGACAAATATCTAGATAAAGGATTTATTAGAGTAAGTTCTTTACCTATAGCTATACCAGTAATCTTTGTTAAGAAACCTGGCGGTAGTCTACGCTTCTGCGTAGACTACCAAGCTCTTAACGCTGTTACTGTTAAGAACTGATACCCAATCCCATTAATCCAAGAGACACTAAACTGATTAAGTAAGGCTCGCTTCTATACAAAGCTTAATATTATCCACGCATTTAACCGCCTCCGTATTATAAAAGGAGACGAATAGCTTACTGCATTTTGTACTTAATACGGATTATTCAAATACTTAGTAATGCCATTCGGCCTTATAAACGCCCTAAGTTTATTCTAACACTTTATAAATAACATCCTACGCCTATACCTAGACGTCTTTTATACTGCTTATATTAACGATATTTTGATATACAGTAATAATCTGGCTAAATACTAAAAATATGTTGAACTAGTCCTGCAAGCCTTGCGCGGAGCTAGCCTATAATTAGATATAGATAAATGCGAGTTCTATAAAACGGAAGTCCTATACCTTAGACTTATTATTTCTATAGATGGCGTATAAATAGACCTTAAGAAAGTTAAAGTAATTATAAACTAGCAAGAACTTAAGAATGTTAAGGACGTAAGGGCCTTTATAGGCTTCGCCAACTTCTATTAATAGTTTATTAATAACTTCTCCGCCTTAGTTTTACCCCTTATAGCCTTAACCTAAAAGAACAAAGCCTTTGTCTTTAATAAGGAATATAAGAAGGCCTTTACTTATTTAAAGGTTATATTTACCACTGCACCTATGCTTTAACACTTTAACCTAGACTAAATAAGTGTTATAGAAGCTAACTTATCTAATTATGTTACTAGAGGCATTCTATCTTAATACAATAAGAAAGGAGTATTATACCCTATAGTATACTTTTTAAAATGACTAAGCCCAGCTAAATACAATTACAAGATCTATAATAAGGAATTGCTGGCTATTATTAGATACTTTAAGCAATAGCAACTAGAACTAGAAGGAGCTAGATTCCCAATTAAAGTTCTTAATAACTATAAAAACCTACAGTACTTTACAACCACGAAATAGCTAAGCCACTATTAAGCCCGCTAGTTAGAATATTTGTCCTAATTCCGATTCTTAATTATATACTACCTAGGCGTTTAAGGCTAGAAGCCTAATGCCCTAACCTGACGTTTATAGGACATACCAGCTTAAGAAGAAGCGCGCTCCTACCGTAATTAGACCCTACTCCGCCCTAAGCTATTTAAACCTCCTGCTAAAGATCTCACGGTATATATCCTTAAAATAACTAATTGAACCATTAAACAGATTATAGTTAACAAATATCTAAACAATAAGTTCATCTAAGAGACGCTTAAGCTAATTTAAGATGGCGTTAGACGCTCTAAAAAGATTTCTCTAAGTAAATGCAAAGCCTGTGGAAACCGCTTGTACTACTAGAACCGCCTAGTTGTCCCTCATTATAATAAACTTAAGCTTAAGCTTCTTAAACACGTATATAATCTACTAGTAGCCAGCTACCCAGGCTGAGGAAAAACCCTAGAACTACTTTAATAGGAGTACTACTAGCTGAATATGTATAATATAATATAGAAGTACGTCTCTAGCTACCATACCTGCTGACGAGCCAAAGCTTTATATAAGACGTATAACGGCTTCCTAAAACCACTACCTGTTCCGGACCGAAGATAGAAGGACATTTTAATTAACTTTGTTGTTAACCTCCCTATAAGTAAAGGCTGCATAAATATTATAGTAGTTATAGACCAACTATTTAAGATAAGACACTTAATCGCCTGCCCTAATATATTAACACCTACCGTTGCCCAACTGTTCCTAGATTATGTATAGAAACTTTATAGACTCCCCAAAATAATTATCTCTAATAAAGGCCGCCAGTTTATTTTAGTGTTTTGGAAAGAACTAACTACCTAACTCCATATTAAAGCACTATTGTCTATAGTATATTACCTAGAAACAGATGGTTAAATAAAACATGCAAATGCTATAATAGAACAGTATATTCGGATATACACATTATATTTACAGGATGACTAGATAAACTGGCTTATATTTACTAAGTTTACTACAAGTAACTCCGTTTTAGAAACTATAAAGGTCTCCCTATTCCTGGCTAATTATAGCTAGCACCTGCGAATGGGTTTTAAACCCTTTAGTAATATTCCTTACCTAGCTTATTAGGCCTTATAAGTTGCAGAAGTAAATAAATTTGTAAAAAAGATAGAAGAACTATAAGAGTTTCTTACTAATAAAATAACATAGGCCTAGTCTATCTATAAAGCCGCAGCAAATAAGAACCAAACCCTAGCACTAGCTTACTAAATTGGTAACTTTGTCTAGTTAAACGCAAGAAATCTAAACACGAAATAACCTACTAAGAAACTTAATTAGAAGAACGCCGGCCCTTATAAGGTTAAAAAGGTTATCTCTCCTTATGCCTACTAACTAAAGCTCCCTAATACGGTTAAAATCCACCCTATATTCTATACGTTAGTCCTCTACCCTACCACCCCTATATTAGACGCCCTACTTAGACAGATCTAAGACCCTCCCCCACCAGTTAAAGTAGATAGTAAGGATGAGTACCTTATTAAAAGAGTTAACGATATTAAGTACAATAAACGGAAACGCAAATATATATACCTTATGAAATAGAGAGGCTTTACTAAGCCCTTATAGGAACCCGTTAACTCTGTAGGACTTATACAAGCCGTAGAAGACTTTCACAAACTCTACCCAGAACTACCACAGCCCCATCTCGCAGAAGCTTGAGTTTAAAGGGGGGGTACTGTTATAGGACACCTCCGTAACACCTTATACACGTCCACCTGTTCCTACCTGTTTCCACCTGTTTCTACCGACGCAGCAAGAAGAGACTAACCGCGAGACGACAATCTGACGGCAATCTGCCGCATTCTGCTATATTCTGCCAAGTCCACCGAATCCTGCCAAGTTCTGCTAGGACCGCTACTCGAATCCTATTCTGCTCCATGCACGTGTCGACCAAGCAACCAAACTAACGATATATACCCTTTCTTCCCGTTTCCTTACCTTCTCTCCTCACGCAACGTCTTGACTTCATTACACAGTTTATGTACATAGCTTAATAATATCTACTTCGCTATATATTATCACCACTTGTACTCACTCCGTGACAAGGATTAAAGACCAATTACTAAACCAGATTGCGCTTAATTAACTTAATAAAGAGCAAGTTACTATATGGCTATAGCTGCAGACCTTCCTAAAGGGTTAGACCTAAGATCCATAAGTTGTATAATATAATAATGTAAAACTATTCTGGAATGGGATATAGCTTAACCGCTATAATTTCCGCCAGTTTATAAACTTTATAGAAACTTATACTTAATTAATAGATGTAGAGCCCTTTAAAAATAAGGATGGTAGTATTTATAAAAAGGAGAAGATTGGATTTATTTAGGCTAGAATTAAGCTAGTAATTTGTGACAAAATAAAGCACGTAGGAGTTCTATTATAGATTACTATATATACGGATTTTAAACAAGCGGTTCTGAACGCTAAGGATACGGTAAGGAACTAGACCTCTTCCAGTAAGAAGCTAGGGGGTAACTAGAAATATAGGTACTCTAGTAGTAACGTAGGGTAGACCTAAGCTCTAAAGAAGCCGTTCTTAAAGAGAAATCTAAAATAGTTAAAGTTAGGGACTTTAAGTAGTGGGAAAGACTTCTAGGGCTAACCTAATACCTATTTGGTACCCTTATAGGAATACTCTAAAAAGTTAAGAGAAAACTTCTCTAGAGGTAAACCTAATTAGAAAAATAAGCAGGGCAATAACTACACTAATAATCCAAAAAAAGAAAAGCCCTAGTTATAAACCTCTTCTAGCTGTAACTAGGGCAAGATATAGAAGGAGAAACTCTCTATATTACTATTAAGCTGGAAATAGTACTCCCTATAGGAGAGGTATATTAGTTCTAAGCATTATATAATAGCAGCGCCGAAATTAATCTTATATAATATAATTTGGTAAAAGAGTATAAGCTTATCCCATTATTAAGGTAGCGGAAACCTACTATAGGGTTTTAGATAAGCATTAGATCAAACTATATAGTGCCCATAAGCTTATAGTATTAGTGGCCGACATGTATAACCACACTAAGGTAGTTGGCCTATAACCCTTCTAGACAGCTAACTTTATAGGCTATAACCTTATTCTTAGATACCCTTAGCTTATAGAAGCAGATTTTAAGATATACTTTAAGATAGGAGCCTTTAAATAGTAGAATAATAAAGAATTAAAAGGGCGTATTTTACTAATAAGCTTAAAAGATATCCTAGAAGATATAGCTTTAGGAGAAATAGTATATGCTCTATACCTAAAGGAGTATTAGATCTAACCCCTGTTTTATAGTAAGATAGGTATAAAGCCTAGCATAGGCGACAACCCTCCTATAATAGATACCCTATAGGGAACTACCAGATAGGTCGCGGAGATATTATAGGGAGGTGATGATCTTAAAGATCTTATAAGATACTTCTACCGTTATAGATTACTCTAGCTTAAGCAATATATAGAGAGCATACTATGGCACCTCAAATGCTACGTTAAAGAATTCCCTACCCTCTACTAGCTACTACATAAAACTGTTTAACATATAGTGGCAACTATATATAAATAGCCACTATAGCGCGCGACGCTACTTATAAGCGTCCTAAGAGAGCTCTAGGACCTACCCAATAATAATATAGAGGATAAACGCGACCCCAATTTATTAAACATTCCAATAGGCCTAAGGGACTTACTAAGGGTATTTTTAGGTAGGAGAGCTAAAGTCCTCTTATAGAACTTAGAATACAATTATATAATTAATCTAGAAGAAGGTAAGTAGCTACTAAACCTTTCTATCTATAACCTCTCCTATAAAGAGCTTAAGATCCTATAGGAGTACCTTAATGGCTTACTAGAAAAAGGATAGATATAGCCTAGTAAGTCGCTAGTAGGCATACCGATCCTCTTTATCCCAAAACTAGATAAAACTATAAGGCTATATATAGACTATTGCGGTCTTAATAAGATTATAATTAAGAACCGCTACTTACTACTATTAGTTAGTAAAATACTAGACTAATTATTTAGGGCTAAGATCTTTACAAAGCTGGATCTATAAGACACCTATTATAGGCTCCGTATTAAAAAAGGGGATAAGTGGAAGACCGCTTTTAAAACCTAATATAGCCACTTTAAGTATCTGGTAATGCCTTTTGGGCTAGCCAATACGCCTATAACATTCTAATTGTATATTTATAGAGCCTTAGGGGGACTAGTTAACCGTATATATATTATCTATTTAGATAACATTCTAATCTACTTAGAAGATAAGGATTAGCACGAGTAACATATCCGCGAAGTACTAGAACGTTTAGATAATTAGGGCCTCTATGCCAAGGCATTAAAGTATATCTTTAATACTAAGCAGGTTGAGTTCCTGGGTTACATTATAACGCCTATAGGCGTAGTTATAGACCTAGTACGGGTGTAGATAATTTAAGAGTGGCTAGAGCTAGAGAGCTACTAGGATATTTAAGTGTTTTTAGGCTTTGCCAATTTCTATAGGCGCTTTATCTATAACTACTTAGACATTGCCCGACACCTATCCAACTATATTGCTAAAGCTTTTTAAGACCTAACCTAGGGAGCAAAAAGCTTAAAGGTGGGAAGAAAGAAAACTAAGAAGGGACTAACTAAATAGTATAAACTATAGATATGGCCTAGAAGGGTATAGGAAGCCTTTTAGGAACTATATATAAAGTTTATAGAAGCTCTACTATTACGGCATTTTAACCCAGATTAGCTACTAATAATAGTTACTAATGTATTGAATTTTGCCCTTACTAGTATCCTACTGCAACCTAATAGGCATCTAAACGCTACCTAGCTCTACTAGAGACTAGTAGCATTCTATAGTAGAAAATTCTAGGGACCTAAAATTAGGTATTATGCCCATAATAAGGAACTACTAGCTATAGTTGACTACTTTAAATAGTGGCAATATTATCTTAAGCACGCAAGCCATACTACTTATATACTCTTAGATTATTATAATCTACGCTACTTTATAACTATAAAGGAGCTTATACCTTAATAGACTAGATAGGCAGAGGAGCTTACATGATTTAATTTTAAGATTAAATATAGGCTAGGGGAAAATAACCCTGCTAATAGACTGTTATAACAGCTAGATTATGCCAAAGGCTTTAAAATAGAAGAAGGAAAGTAGATAATAGATATCTTACTCCCTATATTATAGAATAAGCTCTATGTATAGGATGCTTAAGCACCTACAGCTTTAAGCACTAAGTCTTAGGTGGTATAAACCCTATTAGTTTCCACTAATGTTCCAGCTGGTACCCGGTTTATAGCCAATAAGGGTCTAAAGATACCTAGATAGGACGTCCCTAATATAAGTTTAGAACCTAGTAATATACTACCCTTAATTACTAAGCTATCCCCTTAAACTAAAAGCAAAGCTATAAAGCAATTAGAACCTAGAGCCCTATAATAACTAAAGGA
>Ga0307507_10001528_pt1 | contig 51536 bp, 51 predicted proteins | sample 7_EM_MG_FD_207223 | JGI IMG/M metagenome (GOLD analysis project Ga0307507, IMG submission 207223) | Populus trichocarpa ectomycorrhiza microbial communities from riparian zone in the Pacific Northwest, United States - 7_EM | ecosystem: Host-associated > Plants > Roots > Unclassified | place... | reverse complement strand
TAGTCTATGACTCAATATTTGACCGTATCCGAGACATACGAGGGTAGCGTCGATCATGTCTCGGAGCCTCTTAGGCGACGATCTTGTGTCTCAGCGTAGTGCTGGTGAACTGTTACAGTATATCGTTTATATACCGCTGGTACGTAGCTAGTCCGTTGGTTAGTCTAAAAGGGAGTACCTTATATTTATACGTTCTGTAACGGGTTTAAAATATAGTAAGCTTTTTAGACCTAGGGTCTATTCTAATTCAGTAAAAGGCCTGGCGGATATTAAGCTTTATAAAGACCCTAGCTCTACTTATTCAGGCAAAAGTCTTATTAAGTAAGGGTAGTGGATAGCGGTCCTTGCGGGTTATGTTATTTAGCTTATAGTAGTTAATGCAGAAGCGTAGTCCTCCATTTAGTTTTTTGGTAAAGAGAATAGGTAAGTTAAAAGGGGCTTGGCTAGGCTTAATAAAGCCCTTATTAAGGTTGTTAATAAGGTACTGCTTTATGGCCTGCAATTCGGCGATAGACTGTGGGTAAAGAGGGCTAAAGCTAAGGGTGCTTCCCTTGCCTTAATTAATCTTAATCTTGTGGTTATACGGTTGGTGAGGCGGAAGTATATTTGACACTACCTTGGAGAATACGTCCTTAAATTTCCAGTATTAATTGGGTAGTTTTTGTTCTACTAGTTCCTTATCTATAAGCTCACTTTCCTGTCCGCTAAGCTCGCTTTCCTTTTCCTTAAGCATTTAATTAATTTTGTATAGGCTAGTTATAAAGGCAACGGTATTAGGCTAAACCAAGTTCTAGTAGAATCCTATAGCGCCAATACAGCAGATATTAACTGGTAGGAGGTCCGTAGGTTTCTTTATAGACGCTTATTAGGCCGTATCTTGTAGTATAGGGTGTATAGTCTTCCTTAACTTATATTCCATTTTCCGTAAGTTATCCTTCCTATCTATTAGCTTAGTATAGCGTCTGATATCCCTGGTTTTCCTTTAGGGCTGCGTAGGGCCTAGGTTCTCTGTGGGGGGCTTAGCTAGGTCACTACTAACTTCCTAGGTCTCTGGTGCGGATAGCGTAATATATACAGTCTAGGGGCGGTATAGTATATAGATCCGTTAAGGATTAAGACGTATATCCTTCTTAAAGGCCTGGTCTCTGCGTATAGTATTAGCCTGGTAAATAGTATTAATCTAGGGCCGTATAAGGTTTTCCATTGTAATGCTGATTTCTTTTATAAAGGAAGGGGTTAGGGGTAGGGTTTTAGGCTAGATAAGCCGTCTATTTTATATGTTAAGCTGTAAGCCTAAATAGGCTAGCCATTTTCTCCCTATAATTATATTATGGCTCTTAAGGTCCGTAATAAGAAAGGGGACGTTATACTACCTTTATTTATTAATGCGGAGGTGAATCCATAAGATAGTTGTAATAGGTAGCCCTATTCATCTGTTATACCCGCGAATAGGAATTAGTTTAGGCAGTTCTTTAAAAGGTGTATTTAAAAAGTTAGCCAGCTTTACAGTATACTGGGTGTTTATTAAGGCAAAGGTATTTACTCTAGAGTTAGCTAAAGCAGAGGTTAAAACTTGATATCTATTACGGAATAAGGTATAAGGGATAGTGCAGCTTCTTCTACTAACTAGCCGACCTAGATTAATATGTGATATATTAATCCCTTTTAACCCTAGAGAGGAGTCTTCCTCTAGGGTTCCTCTTTTTTTAACTCCGTATTGTCCTCCTAAATTAATAGAACCTCGCCCGTTTTTGCCTTTATTTAGTAATTCTTTACAAAGTGGTCTTTCTGGCTATATAAGAAGTAAGCTCCTTAATTGCTAAGGGCCTGTTTATAAGGGTTGTTGTATGTAGGCTAAGTGTGCGCTAGACCTGTAGTAGGACTAGCTGCACGGCTAGCTGCTAAATTAACGGCGGGCTATACAGCTGGTGCTATAGGAGTTGCAGATTATGCTAGGGTGTTATAGGCCGTTTGTAAAGTACTTATAGTCTGGTTTAGAGAGTTTCTAGCTTTATACCACTTAGATTATGCCTTAATTCAACAAAGGCCTTAGTTAATAGCTAGGCAGTGGTCCGTAAGTACCTTTAGCGTCTATATAGTAGTAAAAACTGGTAGTACGGCGCGCTGTAGGTCTAGGGTAAGCTTATTAAAGAGGTCTAGTATTAGGTCTTTATGGGGAATTTAAGCTTGGCTAGCTAGGTGCAGAAAGTGGGTCTAGAAGGCTAAAAAGGTCTCCGTTGTCTTTATGTTAAGAGCTTTATAATTAAGGCGGGCGTTTTGTGTCTTAAAGGGGTCCTTATAAATGGAAGATAGGTAGTTGACCATCTCTTCTTTAGAGAGGAAGGGGTCTGTTAAGTCCTGGGCGTATCGCGGACGTAGATACGTCTGTGCGTCCCTACTAGTACGGCCGAAGATGTAGGCCATTTTAGCTTAGGTAGTAGGGAAGTGGTCTATATTAACTTTAAGCTTGTTTTACAGTTAAAGCTTCTAATTGTTAAATATAGGGTTAGTTCCGTCTGTAAGTAATAGGGGGTCCGCAACCTTTACGGACCGTAACGATGCTAATACTGTATATTAGGCTAGGGTCTTAAGGACTGTAGTAAGTCTCTGGGTGTCTAATAACTTCTCACTAGGTATAGGGGTGTCTCTGGTTTCAAGCAGCTCTTAAAGCCGTTTAATTTCGGTATTAGCTGCTGCGAGCTCTTCCTGGGGGGTTAAAATGGCGACTGTTTTACTATTAGAGGTATTTGCGGGTCCTACAGCGGCTTTGCCGGCTACTGTATTTCTTGGCATAGTAGTAGGGGTATTAGGTAATTTCTAGTGTTTGTTTATTTTCTAAGGGTTCTAGTCTATGCGTATCCTATTCTTAGGTTTTGCGTTTTGTTTATGTTCTTTTAGTTCTTAGGGGTCTATCCTGTCCTTATAGTCCTGGTAATGTCCTTAGGGTCCTATTCTGTGTCCTTTATAGATATATTTAAGTTCCTTCTTAGGAAGAAAGAGTAGTTAAGCTTTGGATAATGTTAGCGACTTAGTTAATTAAGGCACGAGCACGGCATAAGGGACGCGCAAGCCTGTATAATTAATAGTCTATAAACGAGGATTCAAAGCTAGAGAAAGGAAGGGAGAAGAATAGCAGCGCCATGCGAAGTTTTATGCGGTCCTCTAGTCACGTGGACTCACGTAACTCGGCGTCTACCATAACGTCTACCATAATCCACCGTTTTCCACCAGCGCCATAACAATTGTTAAGATCTATACAGACGACCAGAAGTACAATGGAGTGAGTGATAGCTTTAACTTTAAGTTGATTATCTTCTATAATATCTGCAAGAGAGCTGGTCTACCTCCTAAAGGCTATATAACTGTATTCCTAACTATGCTAAAGGGACTTGCTTAGGATTACTACTATTATAGCAGCCTTTTAACTAGATTATTTACTGAGGTATGCAACCACATGTGTTACTTTTTTAAAGGACTAGAGTACTATTAGAGAAACCTTACTAAATGGAACGCTACTAACTTTTAAGGAATTATTAACAAGAACCCTAATAAGCAAATTTATTAGAGTTTCCAACTACTTCTTAATAAGCTCTTAAAATATCGCTATAGATTATACCTAGAGTTTCGTACAGACCTCTTCCTTATAAATAAACTAGTTACCGCTTGCTAAGGAATACCAGCATACTATATTGCCATTTCCAACCCTTTTAAAGACCTCTCCTAGTTAATTAGTAAGTTGCAATCTTCTATAGTTATATAGGAGAAGGAATACCCTTCCTAGGCCTTAATAAGACCATCTTAAGGAGCCTACTTTACGGATTGTATATACCGCCGTGATATCTATAACAACTATAACCGAACCCGCTCCTATAGACAAAACACTGTCAGATCCCCAAAGGCTAAGTGCTACATTTGCCAAAAGGAGAGCTGCCGCTTATGGAAATATATAGAGGAGGAGCGGAACCATTCTAGAAATGAGTATAAAAGACGTTTTAATAATAATAAGGGCCGCAACAGTAACTTTAAAGAACGCTTTAGACAATACACTATCTACTATAAAGGAGACGACAATAATGAGTGTAATAAGACCTTTAAAGCTCTTGTGCTAGACACAGACGCTAATAAAAATACTGATAACAACAACAGTGAGGAAGAATTAGAAGACCCTAACGGCTACTACCTTATATTATTTAGGACTCTTACTATAGATAAAGCAACCTCTATAAGCGTAGAACTAGCTAATAAGGCTTGTGCTTACTTACTTACTGTAACCTCTATGGAACCTACTACGGAAACTAACCTGTTTAACTACAACACAATAACTGCCGCTTTATGCTATACTTCCACAGTATTTATGGGAATTATAATTAATACTGGTGCGTTAAAGAAGTCTATAGCTGGTTATGGATAATTCTAGGCACTATAGAACGCGGACTAATCTGTAAGACTTAATACCTTAACTAAAGGACAAGTTAACGTGTAGTTTGGCATTAGAATTACTACCTCTATTAAAACTGCGGATGTTGTTACCCCTATAGGCAAGATACAGTTTTATATTGTTTATATAGATACCCCCTTCTTACCCTGTTTAGCGGATATAGATAGACTCTAAATCTACTACAATAACCTCAGAAACGTTGTTATTACTCGCACTAAAAGAGTGCTAGTAGTGTGACGGTTTGGCCACCTATTCCTCTTATAGAGCTTATTACTATAGTTATATTTGTCTAAATCCTTTAACGCGAACCCCTGCTACTTAATAGATGTAGAGCTACGGCGCCTATATTGTTGATTTAGACACCCTTTAGTTAAGAAATTGCAAAAGCTATTCTATTATACTGGCCATGAAACTGATAGAATGGCCATTAAGTAACTAACCAAGTTCTGTTACTACTGTTAGAAGTTTAGTAAATTACTAGGCAGATTCCGCTTTACTCTATAAGATAATATTAATTTTAACTATAATATTATTGTTGACATTATATATATTAGCGGATTACCCCTCCTATATATTATTGATAAAGGAACGCGATTCTAAGCTAGTAGATAGTTATAAGATATTAGCGCCAAATATATATAGGACGTTCTACGGATGTGCTAGATTAATATCTATCTAGGGCTACTAGACCTAATTACCTATAACGCCAGAAAGAACTTTGTTAGTAAAGAATTTAAGTAATACGCCACCATTATAGGAATTAGTATAAAGGGAGTACTGGTTAAAGTACATAACTTCATTAGAATAGTAGAGTATTACTATAGTCTATTACGGCGAGCCTATTAGATTATTATAACTAAAATCCCTAAGATTGATAAGGAGATAGGACTCTAAATAGTGTTTAAAGTAATTAACGATTTAGCTGGCCCTAAAGGACTAGTTCCTATACTTCTAGTCTTTAGAGCCTACCCCTAAATAGTTAAATCCAACGCACTATCCCCTATGGTTATATAACGCGCTGCCGTAATTAAAAAGGCTATAGTAGAGATATAGAAGCTATAAGCTGAACAATAGATTACTAATGCGCTAAATATGCGAAACGGACCCAATGCTAATATAATTTATAACCTCCCACTAAATTTGCCCGTTTTAGTTTGGAGAGAAGGAAATACTGGCTAAAGTGGCTATTAGGATGAGCCATTTACCTTACTTACCGTTAAGGGTGAAACATGCACTGTTAAGCTGTCTAGCGGACCTACAGCCTTTTAATCTACGGTTGTAAAACCCTACCTTTAAGTAACTAAATCGCAGGAGTAAATTGTTGGACTGGAATTGCTACCTAAACCTCTATCTGGGTCAGTCCTTTTTAAGACTGTCTTAGAGAGACCTGCTAAAGCTTAGCAATAACCCCTAAAATAAGGCAGAGGACGCCCTCGCAAATACCCTCTACTTATGGCTATAACTAACACTACTATCTACCTACAGGATGACAGTTAATTTAGTACTTAATTTAGCGCCTCCTAATAGAAGGAGCTTACTGGTCTACTTAAGAAGGGAGTTTTTAAGATTATAAGACTTACGGATATGCCACAAGGCGTATAACTCTTTAATTCGCGATTTGTTAATAAGATTAAGAATAAGGGAACTAATAAAGCCTTTAAGAAATCCTAACTAGTTACATAAGCTTATAATGACTTAGAAAAGGAACTGGTTCTTACCCAATTACTAACTATTTAATAAGTCAGCCAATAACTAATTCTCTGCATTGCCGCTATAAAGCTTCTATAGGCATAACTTTACCTCTAAGACATTTTATAGGCCTACGTACAATTAACTACTACACTGAATTAAGAGTTCTATGTACAACCTCTGCACAAGCTAATTAAGCAACTTGGGATTAATAAGGCCTTAGTTTTAAAGGTTGTAAAACCACTCTACGGAGTACTAGAAGCTGGTAACCACTAGTTTAAGATATATTACTTATATTACATCTAACAGTTGCATATAGACCAGTCTATATATAACCCCTATCTCCTATAGAGCAACAAGCCCTTTAGTATTGTAGGCCTATAAACTGATAATACTCTATTCCTAGCAGATAAGACCTTTATAAATATAGAGCAAAACGAGCTGCACAAGGCCAAGTTTATGGCTAAGGAATGGGAACAGCTTACCGTTAATACGCCCATTAAGTTTAATGGTGGAGTTATTTAGCTACTAACTGACAGGAGTATTATGCTTACTTAGGAACAACAATGTATAAACCTTAGTATGATTAGCATTAAACTTGCTATAAGTATGGGATTAAGAGGAGCTACAAGAACCTTAACCTTAAAGGACTAGTATATTGCCTAATGTGCTAGAGGTGCATATATTGCTTTAGTTTGCTAACTAGAAGCCTTATTTAATTTATCCTTTGCCGCCTAAGTAATTAACCCTAATAAGGAAGACGTAAAATAGTTAAATAAGCGTCTAAACTGGCAAATTAAGAACGCTAATAGAGGCCTTAAGTTTGTTAAGTTAGATATTAAAACCCTATAGCTACTAGTATTTATGGACGCGTTATTTACTAATAATAAGGACCTTTCTTTGCAGATTGGCTACGTTATTGTACTAACTAATGCTATAAAGAAGGTTAATATTGTCCATTAGAGCTTAGTTAAGTGTAAAAGAGTTACTTAAAGCGTACTAGCTTTTAAACTCTACGGTATGGCCCACGGCTTTAATATTGGTGTTGTAATTAAGTCTACAGTAGACAAGATCCTACAAATTAACCTCCTACTTGTGCTTTGTACTGACTTTAAGTCCTTATATAACTGTCTAGTATGACTTGGAACCACCCAAGAAAAACGCCTAATAATTAACATAATGTGCCTCCAGCAAGCCTATAAATGGAGACAGATTACGGAGGTAAAATAGATTGATGGAGAGGCTAACCCTGCTAATGCCATAACAAAGGGAAAACCCTATATGGCTCTTTAATGGCTTATTAATACGAACCGAATCGACCTATAAGTTATAGGATGGGTTAAACAAACGAACTTAGATTTAGCTTAGCGTTATATAACTAATTGTAACGGAGCGGACCCTAAATTTAACTAGCCAATTAGGATTTTCTATGCCCGGCATGAAAAATTGCTATTAGCTCGCTTATTACTAGCGCCTTAGTGGCCCTTGCGATATGTTAACCTACTACCCCTAACAATTCTTCTTTTTCTTTTTAGCTTAGCGTTTTTGTAATATAGCATTCTATAAGCTTTGGTTTAGAGGCATTTATATAAGCCGTAATACGGGTTATATAATTACGGACCTGTAAAAGGAGCGTGGAAGCTATTGCGTATTAATTGGATCTCTAGTTATTGCGTATATGCTATAAATAGTCTAGAAGTAGGCTTGGCTTTGGAGTGTAGATTAGCCTTCTTTTTAGAGTTGCTCCAGTGTTGGAATGTTAGTCATGTAACGTGGTCACGAGACCATAAAGCGAGACTAGCTAATCTGACCTTGGAGCAACCCCTTACTTCAAGACAACAATCAACTACCAACTTCAACACCGCATACGTACCACTATAAGTGATATTCGTGCACGTTGATAAAGCGAGTATACCGACAGATAGAGATAGTAGAGAATTGTTAGTTATTTAAGGGTAGGCGCCAAAGACTAGCAATATAGGTATTAGCCCATCTAGGCTAGCGGAATCGTTAACAGCCTTAACAGTCATCTATAAGATAAGCTCTTTACTAGCGCCCTCTAGTTCCGAAGAAATAATCTTATATGCTTGGTATAATAGCGTATAATATTATTCTACTTTTCTAATACTATTATATGCCTTAATAGGGACTTCCTTAACCTTAATTTCTATTGCCTTTACCTATTGCCGAAACTCTACAAATAAGAAGTTCCTTCCTACATTATAAATAACTTAATTAGGGGGTCCTAGGTAGACATTAATCTAGCATAATTAAAGAGTATCCCATGCGTTCCTAGCTAATATATCCTTTAGGAAATATACGGCTTGGAAGGAGGTTAAGAGGTTAATAACTTGGAGTACTAGCTTGCCGCTAAGATATATAATATTAATAATAATACAGAAGTTAAAGTTGTAGTTATTTTTAAGGGTGAACTTAAATTGGCTAGGGGACTTCTGGTTTATTTAGTAGTAATAGCAGTACTTTATAAGATGCTTAATTATCTTAGCCTTAACTTTATAACCTGCTTGCTAAAGAACCCTAAGTAATTTATAAACTAATAGGTAACTAAAGCGACGGTGTAGTTAATATAACTCTAACTTAGTTAAATGGCTCTAAGCAACGCCCCTTTCTAGCTGTTAAAGGAGCAACTAAGGGTGACCCTACTTACGTATAATGGGCACCCAATTATCTCCCTAAATGAGCATATTCTTAAGGTTATTAAGCTTAACGCCTAACTTATTTATATCTTAGATGCAGAATAGAAATAGGGTGTTTATGGGGATAATATAGAAAGTAATACATCCTAACGGAGTTTGGACCTTAATTGTGCTAAAAGAGATTGCAGTACCCTTGCTAAAGCGAATTATATATTGGCCTGCCGTTAATTAGTCAATCTAAATAGAGCTATTAAGCTGCTGAAGAGCTTGAACTTAAGGTTCTCCTGCTGTAAATACTCCTATAGCTCTAGTATCTGGCATAATACCATAGAAGACGTTTGTTAAGTATCTGTTGTTAAAGGAGAATACAGAACTTTCTTTTAGCTTGTTAAAGATATCTAACTTTATAACAGAATTAAGTGTAGATTAGTTATTAAGGACAGCGACAGTTTATGTGCCATTTACCTTACTATACTTGGTGAAGTATTAGTTAGGAGAGTAGTCCTTAATTTCCATATCTATAAGGAGCTGTTTAGCCTTGTTAACCTCACCCTTAAGATCTTCTTTGCCTTTATATTAAACCAGGAAGCTTTGGAAGTAGGCTATAGTAACCTTATAATTTCTAATGTTTCATATACTCTGGCGAAACTTATTATATACCTCCTTTTGCCTATTAAGGGGGTGCCTAGTTAACTAGTAATTTGGCTTTTTATAAATGTAGCATTTCTTTTATTAATTGTTTTAAGATAGACCTCCACAAGGACCTCCACGGTTACTTTGTAGTTGACGTTAATTATACTCTCTACTATATCCCCTACCCTGGCCACCATATGTTTAATTAGTCCAGTTATAATTGTGTTGGTTAGTTAGGTTAATTAAAGTATATTAGGGTTAGGTGTTAAATTGCTATACTTCTTAAGAGTGCAGAGCGGTGCTAATAGAGGATCTTAATTAAGTATATACTCTTTTATAAGTATTTGCAGGATTAAAGAGGGCAAGGTTACATTCTTTAATACCTTAGCATGCGCTAATAACTTAATCGCATAGGCTAAAGTCCTCTTAATATAATTTAGATAAACCACGCTAAATTATCTAAAGTTAATTAAAAAGCTTTTGAAGATAATTAAGTTAAGAGGTATCTGGGTTTATAGCAATAATTCTTAAGAAGGTAGTTTCTCTCCACTCCAATATATACTACTGCTTATTCTCTTCTGTTTTAAAGTGGCATCTTATCTTATATATTATTTGGTTAAAATTATATCCTTTTCCTACCAAATGATTATAATAGAAGGTACTGGCGCGGCCCTTAAGTATAACGGAATAAGCGTTATAATATTGGTTAGGTTCTAGTCTAACCTTCTAGTAACAGTTACAGAAGATGCGTAGCTTTGAATTAAGGATATTATACAGTTCCCTACTAAACCTCTTCTCCTGGTCCAAATAGAGCTTTATAAGCTCTGTAAGCATTTTTAAGGTGCCTTTAAGCAGTATTAGGCCATGTTAAAATTGCATTAGAGATTAAGGTGGGGATTGCTTTATAGGCTGCAGTGGAGATATAGATCTTAATGGAATACGGCGTAGTACCTAATCTTGCTGTAATAGAGTTTAAAGGTTATTAAATTGCGAAGCAAGGGGATCTTGCGCTTGCTCTTATTTAGTAGTTAAAGTTACGGGTTAAATTAGTGGATTTTAGGGAGCTAAAGATAATAGAAGTGATAGATATAGAATATAAGAACTCGTGCCTGGAGTAATAGAATTTAAACATGTCTCTATTGGTGTATCATTTGGATTCCATTATAAGTTAAGCTTCTTTATAGTACATAGTTAGTGCTTAATCTCTTATAGAGTCCATTTATGCTCTTCTTTTGCGTTAATAACTTACTCTTAAATATTGTCTCTAATAGCGCTTCCATCTATAGGGACAAATACTCCATTCTTCTAAAGGAAGTTATGGAAGTTTTATATAATAAGCTTGTTCGCAAGAGCCTATGTTTCCTTTATCTATCTAACAAAATCCTCCTTTATGCAATACTATAGCATAGTGTTGTTGTATTTGCTGTCTATATAGTGTACTATATGGTATAATAAGAATCTATTTAGGTCCTTTTGCTTGGCGTTTACAGGGTTAATGTCTTTATTTTATGTCTTTGGGTTAATGTCTTCCTTATACTTCTTTGGGTAGGTTAACGCCATAATGGGTTAAAGGTAGGTAGGGTTTTTGGTTTTATAGAATCTTATAGGTTTGCTGTCAAGAGGTAGGCAATTTAAGATATTATTTGACGTGTTTTGGACGTTAACTTGGGACCCTAGGTTTAGTAATACTTCTAACCTAAAGTACTTAACCAAATCTTTATAAACGTAGTTGTTCTGCATAATAAACGCAACTTGGTATCTCCTAGTACTTAGTAACACTTCTGTTACTAGTTTTCCGCAAGTCTAAGGTAGCACAGTATCGCCAGGATCCATTCCATATGAGCGCATATGGCACCCCTGTATAAGACTATCTCTTCTGTTGAAAACCTTGCTGTTCTATGGTTGTGTATTCAACCACTAATTAGTGTTGGTTATATAGGGTGACTCACCAATAACGACTACTCGAGTAGGTTACAGTGATGTTGTTTTTGTTAATGCATGAATTGATTGGAACGAGGAAGGGCGAAGAGCTTAAGGCTCCTCGCCACGCTAGTGCCGCGACGACACGTGACGACCGCTTGCCTTATTCCCGACAAAAACCCTAGCTCTTAATAATACTAACCTATAGTACTGCCAAGCACCGCTTAAAGTTAAATATAAAGTTTGCTTATTAGTAAAGTATATAAATAACTACCCCAAGTATAGATTAAAACACCTACCTTAACTATAAATTAGATAACTACCTTAAGTTCCACCTTAACTACCTATTAAACGTCTACCTTAACTACAGATTAAATAACTACCTTAACTATAGATTAAAAAGATCTACCTTAACTATAGATTAAATAACTACCTTAAGCATAGATTAAACGACTGCCTTAATTATAGGTTAAAACACCACACTTAAATTAGACGATTTAGTAGAACTTCCTATAAAGGATATTAAATAGTTACCGAGTATATATAGAACGGTATCTCTAGATCTACTAAGATTAAACACTATACCATAAGGACTTTAAGATGATATCTTGGATACAATTAAAGCAATCCCTGTCCAGCCTATATCGGCACTAGTTGCGACGACCACAACGTTACTAAATATAACGTCTATAACGTCACCAGAAGCCCTACAAGCAACACAGCTAACGGCCTTACTATTACCCTACCCTATACCACTCCTAATATTGCATCTAAATTTCCTTTTTTGGTACAGTTTTTACCTTTATTTATTTTCTATAGCTTTAACTACACCATTAAATCTGGGGGGGTGTGTAACCGACTACGGTACCCTGCCAAACCACCACTGTTTTACCTGTGTATCACCTTGACTCGCTCACCGACTCGCTCACCGACTCAGCCAATTACCCCTTTATTGTCTACACCTTTCATGTATATATACCACCTGATTTCCATAGATTTAGAATCAAGTTGCTCACTCAATTCCTCACACTGCAAAGCTTACAATAATTGCTGTAGATATATCGCAGAAAAGACAGTCAGGCTATTTCTAACGATATAAACGAGTGTAATTGGAACTTAGGACTTAGGACTTAGGACTTAGGACGCATAACACAACAATCACAAGCCCAGCCGCACATTTCCAGGCGTCTCCCTCCTGAGGCGCGGCATCGGACCCATTCTAAGGCCCAAGCCTCTCCACAAACACCCACATTCAAACGATCACACTCGAATTCTCGACTTTCCTTCGCGCGGTCCCAATCCCATTAATTCCCTCCTGCTGCCCCTCACCCAACCAGGGCTTCTCCGCCTCGCCCAACATACTCTCTGTCATGAAATAAAACACATGCCCAATAATAATCAGCACGAACGCAATGGGATACATCCAGTGAATATGCAGCCCAAAGACCTTAACCCCGATCGCCACGCCCCAGAAATTGCCCGTCAGCAGCGAGATATTGAAGAAGGCAGCCGACGAGAGGCGGAACAGCAGCGGGGCGAGCGAGTAGAAGATGAAGAGCACGAGCGTGTAGCCGACGATGTAGCCGATGACCTGGCCGTCCCAGGTAGCACTGCGGAAGGACGCGCGGTCAAAAATCCCGGCTTGCGTCCCGTTGATCAGCATGCCCCAGAAGGCGAGCTGCCCGATTACTTCGTACATGGGCCGCTTGGAGACGAGGAACTCTTCGAAGCAGTTGCTGAGGCCGTAGAAGCTGGCTCCGAGAAGGGCGAAGAGGTCGCCCTTCAGCTGGTTCGAGGCCGGGTAATTGTTTTGGCCGGTAATGTGGTCGGAGGCGAGGAGGATGCCCACGCCGCCGACGCAGAGGAGGATGCCGGCGTATTGCGTGAGGTGGTAGCGCACGTGGAGGAAGATGAGCGAGATGACGACAACAACGACAATGGCCCAGAAGTTAATCAGTTGGGCAGAGAGGATGGTGGTCTGAGCTGCCGGGTTAGTTTTCTTATATATAAAGGGTTCGAATGATTAAAAGGAGTGGTTTAGTGAAAATAGGAGATCAAATGGAAGGACGAACTTACATAGCGATACGCCAGTACTACGAAGTAATTCCCTTCAACGTCCATAAAAGCAAGGATGAAATACCTCCATCCATCTTTCATAATCAACTTTCCCCATTTCTTGAAACCGTAGTAGTACAGCGTGACGCTCGTGTAGACAGCATTAAGAAGAACGTAATTAAAGAAGGTTTGGAAAGCAGGGATGCTGGTCCCTTTCATGGAAAGAAGCGACGAAAAGGTATTTGTGCTTGTGATGCACACAGATAGGACCTGCCTGTCAATGCGTGTCAACCTCTGATTTCTAATTTCTAATTTTCTATTTCTTATGGTTGTGTGAACCGTCTTCGTGGGGAGCAGATAAGTGAAGGACATACCCTAGTAATAGTACAATCCAAAAGTCCCTCGTCTTCAAATAATTGAACCAGCGCCTCTTGCTCTTTTCCTCCGTCGTAGCTGCATTACCTTCTCCACTCCCGCCAACCAACTCAGGCACGCCACGCGCCTGTCCTGCAAGGCCATTTCCAGAGCTGCTGTCCGACACCGACGAGCCCTTCGGTCTGACCGGAATTGCATCGACCTGTTCTACAGGCCCGATATCTGCGCCTTTGTCCAATACGCCGTTATGCGATCCGGAAGCCATTGCAGTATTCGTGAGTGATTTTCGTGTTACTCTGGTCACACAATTGAAATATGGGAGCTAGGAATAACTACCATGTGCTTCTCGCGGGGTTGTCCCAGCAAAGTATGTTTGTAAACTAGGGTTGGAGCTTTTCAAATTCAAAGCGAGCGCAAAACTCCAGAAGTCGCCCACTGTGTCGCTGGACTGATAAGAGAAGCAAGGGAGGGGGCAAGACGCCCCATTTTGCAGTCCCGTGTAAGGATTCGGGTGAAAAAATGTGTTGGCTTGGCAGCTGCGTCCGTGCTGCACTCTCATTGGAAGGTGCAAAAGCTTAGTTGTTGATCGCGGCGACGCTTTGTCGAAAGGCGGCTTAGTTGCGGGGCGCTCCGCTTCTAGATTCCCGGGTTGGCCACATGGTGTTTTTGCTTTTTGCCATGTGGGAACTCGGAATTTCGCTACCCCCGCCACTATGACTAAAAGCAAGGTCTAAACTACGGGTTAGAAAACTTCACCGGCTTTTAGTTAAACGGCTTGAAATGCCGGACTGCGTTCTCTCATACATTTACTCTTCACCCAATAAAAACCTTCTTGCCTTCTCCAACGCCAATTGACCATCTTGACAAGAAGCCGTGAGTAATTGTTGATTATGCAAAATAGTTTCTCATAAATCAGACCTCCGTGGATCTTTGTGCACTGCATACTGCTCCTATCCAAATGAATCTTCCATGAAAGGTCTAAGAGCTTATGGTCGTGAATTAACCACTAATTTATTACTACAACTAGTTACGCTAAAAATACTATAAGGCGAAAGATCTTTCGCTTCTCTCTCTATTTTGCGTGGAGTTACATTAGCTATATTATGTCAAAATTTAGATATAAAGATGCGTTTTAAAATCCAAATCGTTTTCTACAACAATATATCTTGGCAGCCCATCAGGTAAGTTATCAAATCCTTTTTGATGAGGGCCTGCCTTAACGCCGTGGGAGTCCTTCATATGCTCCACAAATCCCTCAAAGTCTTCATATACTTTGGTCGCACTCTCAGCAACTTGACAAGAAGCCTTAAGTAATTGTTGGCAGCCATCAGGTAAGTTACCAAATCCCTCCCGATGAGGGGCTACCTTAATGCTGTGAAAGTCCTTCATATGCTCCATAAATCCCTCAAGGTCTTCATATACTTTTTGGTCGCACTCTCGGTAACAATGTCCTTTGGCGTGTTCAAGTCGGTTATCCCAGTCATGCCACGAGACATCCTCACAAACAACACTTTCGCAGGCGCAGCATGTCCATTGAAGGGACTTGCCCTTGGGGCAGTAGAATGTTGACTTGACTCCCAGGAGGAACCTGCACGACCAAGTGCGAATTCCACCAGCCCACTGAGGCCTTTTTGATGTTAGCTGTATGCACTTGAATAACTGAAGTGAAAGGAAATAAATAAAGAGATGTAGTTTACGCCACGGCTATATTTCTTTTGATCAACGAGAATTACACTCACTTAGATTTCCGCCCTGGCCACCAGGAAGAAAGATCCAGTCCTTGAGTGAAATGCCACGCAACGTGAGCGACTCGGCTCTCCCATTCTCTAAACCGCATGCCGCAGAAACCACAATGTAATGCAGGGCCGTTCAGCCCTAAAGGGGGAGCCTGTCGTTCCCATTCCTTTAATATATCTTCAATGTCTTTAAGCTTCCCATTGCCTCCCTTCTGGTGTACACGTTGGATATGCTGCTTCAAATGATCCTTACGAGTAAACGTTCGCTCTTCTACAGGCTTTTGAACGCATTCGAGATAAGAATGATTTGACAGGTGCTCGTTGGAAGGCTGTGCCTCCAAGCAGAAGGGGCATGTCACAGGGTAAAAGCCACTGGGGACGCATACCCAGGTTCTTGCAGTCACATGAACGGACTCTTCGTGTCGTTTCCATTCATACCTTGTCGTATATGGATTTCCGCAGAATGTGCAGAAGAAAGCCGCCTTTTGGTTTTCAAAGCGTCTTGCCTTTTAGCTTTATATCGCTTGTTGGACTCCTTTATGGAAAGATACATATTTTTGGATTCCTTCATAGAATTTTTATATCGTCTTCTACCACGTCGTGGGGTGCAACCCAGAGAGTACGAGAAACTAGCATGATATGATACGAATGCGGATGCGGAAGATCCAAAAGAGCTAGCATTGCTGGTCACATAGGTGTCGGAAACCGAGTCGACCATGTCAGACTCATTTTGCACCTCGTCAGTATCAGGGATTCGTTGTGCATCTAGTGTCCACCAGTTATCCTTGGGGTTCCATATTTCGGCGATGGGGCTCTGTCGGGTCGTTGCACTCAAGGTCGCACATGCTGATGCTGGTTCGTCATCAACAGGAGTTGATAGATATCTCCCAATTGAGAAATTGCTGGATGATCTCGACGCAATTGATATTGTGTCGGGATCTTTGCTTTTCATCTGGGCTGAATCGACCTCACATGACAAGCTTGCTTTCAATTTTGCGTGTCGAACAGCTGTTTTAGCTGTTTCTTTCTCTAACATAGGTTAACAGTAGCTCCTTAAATAATTTTGAATATATACCACCCAAATTCCTCCGCGCTCTGCTATTGTTGAACCAGTTTTTGACTGTAGTCGGCTTCAGAGAAGTGAGTTTCGCAATAGTCGAAACATCTTGAGTGGATGGGTACGGTGAGGATTGAAAATTTTCCTCTAGGATCAATCGGGCCTCTTTGGAAATCCTTGTTGGGGGCAACTTCTTCATTGACGGTAATGATAAGGTCGAAGAATTCGTAGTCTGCTCAGGTGATGCTTGCTGGGATTTAACATCACATATAGTTTGGTATCCAGGTGATCAGTTTGGGAAAGGTTCCCCAATAGAAACAACCCTTGATGGTGGTGAAGATAGTTGACTGGTTAACTCTGGAACTGGGTCGTTCAAGGACTGACCTTCCACAAATCGCCAACAGTCGCGATGTCAAGCAAATCAAGTTGATGCATGGGAACATCATTCTTCAACTAATCCGAGAGACCCAAGCCCGGGGGAGCAGCGGCTGTTAGATCATTTGATGGTAACATACCCCCGGGATAAAAATTACACCAGAACGCTTCTGGATTACCTAGGCTTGTCGGTGAACGTTGGGAGGTCAGTATTGAAAAGGCCAGCCTCAAATTCATTGTCCGTCGTGAGTGAGATATCTGACATTGGAAATTCGTTCTGGTTATCAGGTGAGATAAATTCAGATAAGTCCGAAGGAAAAAGGACAGTATTAGGCAGTGTGGCTTTCCATAAATGGATTAGGCTGCAATCCATTATCGATATAGACTCGTCCATACCTCTCCATATCCATACGCTAGTCCATACTCCTTAGAATTATAATACGTACGTTTATCCGTTTAATTTCCGCACAGACCCTATAACAAAAGGGGCATATCATTAACTTAGTTGCTAGGTTAACAGGAGTCACGCTATACACAGGGCAGATTACGGTTCTGGCAAAATTTAGCAGAATTTGGCGGACTTAGCAGAATTCGGCAGATATTGTAGATATTGCAGATATTATAGATATTGCGGATATTGCGGATATTACAAATATTGCGGATATTGCGGATATTGGACAGTCTATTTAAGTTATCATCTCAAGTTTTTCGTCTGAAATACTACTTCGTTTCCAATACTTTAAACACTCTACTCTCTCAAGGTTTTCAGCTCCTATCTACGCCCTTTCCCATAATACCGTACGACGTCCCCCTAAAAAGACTCGCTCTGGTTCATCGCTCATAGCTAGAATTAAGAGAATATCAATTGCCATATATGATAACCTTAGCCAACGTTTTCTCTGTTAATCTTAACACCACCATTTAAGAGCTGACATCTTACCAATATCGTACGGTTCCCCATTACAATAGTCTTAGAACTTATCCTAACTTTATAGTCGAGCATACTTCCCTAACTTTTAAGCAATCTGATTAAATACATCAAGCTCCTACTCCTAAGGTTGTTTCTTTTCATATAATAAAGAAATTAGGGGAGAAGGAGCCTTTTCCCAGTAGGACTCCCAAAGTCCTTTAACCTTTTTTAATATAGGCTTTACCCATTTTAGCTTCCAGTTAGCCTCAATATACTTCGTACAACGGTTCGGATGAAGAATAAGGGCTACAGCGTAAAAGGGTAAATCGTCTGTTTTGCTATAGTACTTATCAAAGATTTCCCACCCCTTTTTAATACGAGAGCTAAACTCCTTATTAGAAGCATATTTAGACTACTATACAGTGTTACTATCGTCCAATTTAGTAGGAAGTTTACTTACAAGTATAGCTTTAAAGTACTAGACAAGAACATCCATAGTAAAGAGTATACTATTAATTATTGCATAATCTCCTTAAGTCTCTAAAGTTGCTTAGTGGAATAGTTAAAGGAATTCCTTAGTTATATAAAGCCGTTCCCAGTCCTCTAGAGAGAGATAGTCTGCCTAGAGTATAGCAAAGTGGTTCTTAGTATAGGTATCAATAGCTCCTACCTTTTAATCGGCTATAGCTAGCATTTAAAACCAGCTATTCCATCTTATACGGTTATTAAGTGGAATCATTCTCTCTACAAGATCCTTAAACTCCTTTATATAACCAGCAGAACTGCGGATGTGTATAATAATATTATAAAGCTTGCCAAGTGGTCCTATAACCCAAAAGGTTGCCTATTTCTCCTCTTTATCTCCTACTTCCCCTTTTCCTTCCTGTTTATCGTACAACTCAAGTTATTCCATTTCAATTTAACTACAAAATAGGAAGGCTTGTACGGCTAAGTTGATAATATAGCTGGTATAGCAGATTTACTAATACGTAAAATCCCATTTAATCTCCTCCTCTTCTAAGAGATAGGCTTCTACTTTGCAACAAAGGGTATTATTTAAACTAGCATTATCACAAATAATAGACCTAAGCTTTTATATAATACCGTAGTCCTTAAGGACTAGGAGAAGAGTAGCGAATTACTTGTCTCCGCTATAATTTGCTACTGTATAAAGGGCAAGAAGGGCCTTTAATTGCTTCTCCTGACCCCAATTAACAAAGTAGGCGCAGATCCCTAGAAGAAGGAGCCTATTTAGGGAAGTCCAGATATTAAGCAACAGATAAATACTTAATATTACCAACTAAAGTTTCTTTTATACGATATCTTTATAAGCTTACCAGGATAGTTTAATCTTTTTTATAATTTGAGAGTGTGCTATTATAAGAAAGTTGGACAATTCTAGATTAAGAACTTAGCAAAAAGCATAAAATTTAGGCCATTTAACAATACGGAATAGAATATTTCGTACGACAATTAATAAGATTAAAGCCTTATTAATTATATCCTAATCTAGTCGTTTTTAAAAGACCTAGGTATCCATTTCTATTATTTAACCTAAAGACTCTGCTTTAATATATAGTTGCTAAAGTTTTTTGAGTATCTCTAATTGTATCAGGCTAGTATCTTTTTTAACCTAAAGTAGATGTTTCGAATTAAGATGCTTTCGAAAATTACTAGTAACTGGACTACTATATAGCAATTCTTATAGACAGTGAATGCAGTAGAGAATATAATTTCAACCTAAATATTCTAGCTCCGTGCCAAGCGCCGTACGAGCATAGGCCTATATTACAACGGCTATTCGGGTCCTCGTTAGGCAAGTTAAGGCCAAATCAACAGTAGTTAAAGGCGCAAGAAGAGATGATTCTGCTTCAGAATCCATATTTGTACGATAGGGTAAAGGGAAGGTAAAAGCTGAGAATTTTTCTGGCGGTAAGGAAGTATAGACAATATTTATAATCCATATCGATAAGATCCATATCGATAATGGATCGATAAGATGGACGATAAGAGAATGGAAAGCCACACTGGTATTAGGACTTTCCCACTGAAGCATCCCGTCTAAATTAGAACTTTTTCCGGCTGGCTGTTGAGGAGGGTTCATCGTAGTGTAATGATCTTCTGAGTGGATGGTATGAGTGGATGCTAGAGGATAGTGACATGTTGGAGTCGTTGTAAGCTTTAAACTTGGTGTTATGATATGCAAGGCGATGTATAGGGGGCGTGTTTATGCAGCCAAGCCCCACCTTTCCTAATTAGACATGACTAGCACACTACATCCAGTTATACACCAGGTATCACAGGTCATCTAAATTTCTCCAGAGACAAAGGCTTTTATTTGAACTAAACTGAGGATAGAAGTATACCATTATCACTGAAGCATCGAGTACAGGAGCAGAGTAGGTGAGTAATCCACACACATAAGCAAGAACAAGGAATTTTCAGAAGCCACAACGAAGACACTAGCAGCAACAATACAGAAGCAGTAGTCGTAGCACAGGTATCCGCCCAACGCATTCATCTAGGAAGCCCATTCCGATGGAGAAGACAATGTCTCGAACCATCTAAACATACCCTCCAGTCTGAACGATCCGTGGTAAGTAGGGCTGAAAAGGTACTCACTCATCGTCAGAGGATTCATCGCTTTCAGCATTGGCAAGCCATTCCATGAACTTCTCGGCGGACTTGCGAACAGTCTTGCTAGTCGGAAGGTCAACATACTTCTTACTGGCTTTGGAACCCCAACCAGTAAGAACTTCTTCAGAGATGAGGTCATTGAGATAGTACTTCATCAAGATAGCTGAGACCTGAGGAATAAGATTTGGCTTCTCCTTGCCGACGAAACGTTCCGTTCCACCAAGGAAGGCTTTCTCGTGACGTTCAGAGGTGATCATCTATCGGCACGTTAGATGGAGCTGTGAAATAACTGTGGGAACTACGTACCTTCTTGAGCATACCACTACGAGCGTCAATCTGCTTCACAATATTGTTGTCAAAAATGGTTTGGGCAAGGACTGTAAGAGTTTTGTGCTTGGTCTCGATGCCTAGCTCCTTTGCCTTGAGGTAAATGTCGACATCATCGAGATTGCTGACGCCGCCCTTCTCTGCGGCAGCATCTAAGATCCACTTGCCAAATTGGTCATAGGTACTGCCTTCCCCATTGACGCCATCTTCGTCGTCATCGCCGACAACGAGCGCGCGCTTAAGATCATCGGGAAGTTCCTTGGCACGAGCCTTGACGGCTTCTTCAGAGACGTCAACAGACCACTCCACTTCCTTAGCGTCTTCGACCTCGTTGATATTGCTAGCCTCAGCATTAATACGACGAGTAAGCTCATCGTCGCTCCCGGCTCCGAGCTCGACGTCGCCATTTTCTTCCGCATTATCAGAGTTGCTGTCACCAGGGCTGCCACCGTTGCGGGAGTCTTCGTCGCCATCAGCAGCTCCAGCCTCCTTTTTGGCTCTGCGTTCGGCCTTCTTGGTCGACTTGTCCTTCTTTCCCTTCTTGGGCTGATTTTTGAGGATGAAGGAGCTGAGTTTCAAGCGAAGGTCAACGTCAGAGCGTTGACCACACGCTTTGCAGTCAAGCAAGATACGACCGTCTTTGATATGGACATCGGTTTCAGGGTTCTTGCACTTCTTGCAGAGAACGAACTTGCTGATGAAGCCGTCCAGATAGTCTTGCAGTTTGCTAGCGTCGTGGGCGCCGTTGATGATCCAACGATCATCGTTAGGATTGGTGTTAGTTTGAGCACCAAGCTCGAAACCAAAGTACTTGATGACGTCTGAGATAGAGTGTTAGTGGCAAGGAGTTCTTAATTCACGGTCGGGACGCTTACAGGCAGGGGGACGAGCCAGCGACTGAGCCACGCTGCTCAAATTGACAATGACAGTCTTGATACCGTTACCCTTGCCTTCAATCTTAGACTGGAGACGCTCCATTTTGTAGCGGTAGAAGGGATCGGTGACATCCCGGCGGATATTGACGGTAGCCATTGTTGCGGTAGGGGATTATACGACGAATTTACGCGAGAGAAGCGGTCGGAGTTGGTTTGGGGAAGGTCGAAAGCCGAAGTGGGCCGACAAAGACATGCAGTAAAGGCAGTATCTTCAAATTTCGCTGCAGATCTGGGTGCAGAATCTTGGGTTAGGCAGATGGCTAGCCGTTGGTGCAGTGGTAACTACTGCACGGTTTCCGCGTTCTGCGAAATGTTTGCAGCTTGGGCGGCGGGTCGTGTCGGAAAGCGTGACTTTGGCGCGAATACATATACAGCAAATGTTCGATAGCTTGCTGATGGTTGTGTGGTTGTTAGGTGTTGGGTTTGGGTGACGGATTCGAGCAGGTCGCGGGGACGCGGCTCTTATTTGTGGGAGCCTGAAAGGGTAGTGAAGTGCGGGTTTGAGGGCTGGGAGTCTAGGCAGCAAGCCAGAAGGATTTATGCGGTGCAGTCGTGAGTAGCTATAGATGAGGAGAGTGGTGGTGGAGGAGACAGGAAGGAAGTTTTCAGGTGGACGGAGGCCGTGGCGGTTTTAAAGTCGACAGCAGATGAACCGCACTTTCCCGCCGCTAACGCAGCAATCACAGCTTCTGTACGCCGCCCGTGTTGAAAGACTGCGGGAATAGCTGCGCCCTTGCTATTCTAAGCCCGCTCGCCTTTCTAGAACCGTGTCCTCCGCAGTTTGAGGGCAAGGCTGCGGCAGCTCTTCATCTAAATTTCTCCAGCTCCCGGGCTGCTCTTGAGCGCCTTGCCGCCTTGATCGTTTGCGGGGATGCACTCACTACGCGCACCGCACCTTCCAAATTGCGGGCTGTAGTTCATGGGCAAACAAATTTGGTAGAACCCACAAAGAAAAAAATTCAAATGTCTAGATCTCGATGCTGCCTGCCAGGCCCATAAACGACAAGTCCAATGACTAACTAGGCGCTATGCCCGGACGCCGCCAATACCCTCCTATAGGCTGTCCCAATCTTTGCACAAACCCCATTCACACCAGAACACGACTTCTATCGCGCACTCCAAGACATGAAACTCCATGTGGATTACTGCCTCTATCTCGTCACCGACTCCACCGACGCTATCTTGCATGGTCGCGATCTTTGTGATGTTGTGAAGGAAGCCTTGCTAGGAGGAAAGTCATCAAGCATGATGTCTTGACTCCAACTGACAGATAGCTTCAGGCGTAACTGTAGTGCAATATCGGGACAAGACCAGCGATACCGCCACTCTCATTGCAACCGCTAAAAAGCTGAACTTGATATGCGAAGAACAGGGCGTTCGGCTACTAATTAATGATAGCGTTGATGTCGCTCTAGCTGTTGGGTGTGCAGGTGTTCATATTGGGCAGGATGATATGGGTATGAATGCCTCGGCCTAAAACAAACAATCAGCCACTCACAGCCCAAATAAGATGTACAGACTGCTCGAAAACTCCTGGGGAAGGACAAAATAATCGGAGCAACCGTATCTTCAAAAGAAGAAGCTCTTGAAGCCGCTAGAGCCGGTGCAGATTATTTAGGTATTGGAACTATATTTGCAACGCCTACGTATGTCCATCCTCTATTTCCATCTCATTTCCAAACTCACCGTTACTCAGCAAGAAAGATACAAAGTCTATAATTAGCGTGTCCGGTTTACGGGATATTCTACATTTCTTGGGCAATCACCCGCACCAAGATTGCCAGAACGTCAGCACTCTCTGCATTGGCGGCATCAATGCTTCTAACGTCCAAAATGTGATCTACCAATCTTACGCACCTCTAATAGGTCAAAAGCCTCCAAAGAAGCTAGATGGAGTAGCAGTTGTCAGCGCCATCATGGGCGCCGAGGACCCGAGAAAGGCTGCAGAACATCTCCACAGTCTAATCACAGGGTCTCCAGCGTTTACAAGCTTCCAACCACCCCCTAATATTGCCGATTGGGCCAAGGCGGAACGTGTTAAGGAGCTTTTGGACTCTGTTCCAAAGATCATCAAGAAAGTTAGCGAAGTAAACCCTCTTTGTCATAATATGACCAACCTCGTGGTGCAGAACATAGCTGCAAACGTAGCGTTATCAATGTAAGTTGCAGTGTATCCTTCGTCAGCTTTGGGGGTTGTTATATTATATTGTTGTAGCGTGGCTACTTACTCATTTTCGTTCCCAGAGGTGCTAGTCCCATCATGTCCAACAGTGGCGATGAGGCAGGGGACCTGGCTAAACTCAGTGGAGGCCTCGTCATTAACATGGGTACAGCAACACATGCAGGTATCCAAAACTATCTCGCGGCTCTTCGTGCATACAACCTCCAAGGAGGCCCCGTCGTTCTGGATCCCGTCGGGGCAGGCGCAACCGCCCAACGCCGTGCTGCCATGACTAGTCTCATGGCAGGCGGATATTTCGATCTAATCAAAGGCAACGAAAAAGAAATACTAGCCGTCTCCGGTGCGGGCGGTACTAAGCAACGTGGAGTCGACAGTGGGACTAGCGAAATGTCCTTGCATGAGAAAGCCTTCCTCGTTGCAAAGCTTGCCACACAGGAACGCAATATCGTGCTCATGACGGGTAAGATAGATTTCCTGAGTGACGGTGTCCGCACCTACACAATCCGCAACGGACACCAGTACCTCAGCATGATCACCGGTAGTGGATGCACTCTCGGCACCACTGTCGCTGCCTTCATGGCCGCCCACCCGGAAGACAAGCTGCTGGCCGTTTTGGCGGGAATTCTCCTCTTCGAGATTGCGGCAGAACGCGCAGCTGTGCGTCTGGATGTGAAAGGCCCTGGCACATTCGTTCCCGCCTGGCTGGACGAACTTTACCTATCTCGAATGGAAGTTTTGAACGAAGATCTTGAATGGCTGGGTGCCGCCAATGTCTTACCGTGCGTTGCGTAGACAAGCTTAGTATCATTTGAAAGTAATGGTGATGATGGAGAAAGTAGTAGCCGAAAAAAGACGAAGCCGAGGAAAATAATGTTTTTGGTAGTGTAAACATGATATCGTAGACCTGGTGAAATGGAAGAAGACCTCTTCAAGTACTCAGTAGAACGGACTCTGGTGTATTCATTTCACCATAATCAAACTTAATTCAGGGGTCCTGAAGATAGCTTTGTATATTTTTCTAAGAAGTGTTTTAGTATAATAAATATGCTTTTCAGTGTTTACGTCACCGATAGGTTTCAAAAAGTTTATTTCCTAAATTCCTGACAACATAGGTGAGGAATGGTGGCAATATGTTGCTGGCCACAGTAGTAGCGAGAAAAGACCGATAAGTTGTTTTTGTACACCTCTCACATTCTACATAAGAAACTCATGAACTTAATTCCTTTCGTCTCTTGGTTAATAGGAGATGCCCTAAATGATATATGGTGAAATGACAAGACATGGCGGTTGCTCTCGCATTTGCTTTAGAAACTTGGCCTGGCGATGAAGAATCGTTATAAACTTCCATGCTATGAAAAAAATTCCATCCCGCCCTAAAGCAGGAAAATCAACCTACCTGCAAGTGAAACCAGTCGTTCAACAATACTCCGTAGGTAATCTCCATCTACTTTCCCAACCACCCTCAACCCTCGCAACATCTCCACTACCATCCCTCACTACTCACGCATGCGTACGTCAATCTTCACCCCGACCTTGCTCAACCTCTCGACGAACTGGTCCCCTAGCGTTGCCGGCGTCAACAACCCTCCGCCCCTCCTCCCCGCCTCCGTAGCCCCTAAATCCCCTCTCAGTATGACCATCGCAGCCTCCGCCAGTGTCACACCCGTAAGCACATACGCGCTGCCACCCCACTCAAACCGTGCCAGCGCCCGCTCCCCGCGCTCCGTGTCCGCCACCCCGACCGCGCGATAGTGGAAAAAGTCCTCCTTAATTGTATCCCTAGCGGGCCCAGCCCCGGGGAGCGGCAGCCGGCGGCGCAGGAGCGGCGAGAGCAGCGCGCGGGTCGGTGGGAGCGCCAGCAGCGAAAAGCCGAGGACGAAGGCACAGTGGATCAGCGCGGCGGTGAGGCTGTTCTTCGCGCGCATGTACTCGGTGAAGCGGAAGCGCGGGCCGTAGTTAGCGGCCGGGTTTGGGGATTGCGCGTACAGGCCCCAGCTGCGGTGCGCGATGGCGGTGTCGACGCTCGCCATCAGGCCGTCGGTCAGGGTGCCGAGCTCGGGGACGTGACGGATGCCCAGGAGGCGGTAGAGGAGGCCGGAGTTTGGGAGTGGCGTTGGATTGGTAGGGGCGACGGGGGAGAGGGCGTAGGGCTTCATGGAGGTACTGAGGTGGGAGAGCGAGTAATGGTCGAAGAGGTCGAGTATGGTGGTTGCAGTGCCGCCTGAGATGCCCGACTTGAAGGCGTGGAGGGATACCGTTACGGAGGCGGTTGGGGCGGAGATGCTGGAACGGATGTGGCGCGAGAGGATGTAGGCGAGGAGGTCGGCGGGAACGGAGTCGAGACCGCATTCGGGGATTATCTGATGCGTGGTTAGGATATGTGGACTTGTATATGAGAGGGGTTTCTTGGATGTTGAACTGTGAAGAATGGAGGTTGAAAAAGCTGATATGTAATTGATACAACGGTAAGTAGAATGGTAAAAGAAATAGTGACTATCCTATACGCCGCTGATATGTCCATTGGATTTTTGGTAGCCTGGTTGTGCCCTCATGAGTGGCTTCAGGTATTTCGGAGAGTATAAAGGCCTTCTGTGTATTGAGTCGTGAAGGACTTCAGATGCTCACCTACTCGCATGGTATGGTGGGGACGACTCAACGGGTGGCCCCTCGCCCAGACGCGTATGAGATAACAGTGAAAATGAAAGTGGAGTTAGATGAGATTGAAAAGGTGTTAGACATACAATTGTTCCATTCTTTTTAGCAGTTTCGTCATATTTCTCAATCATGTCTCTCAGCCAGGGAACCTCTCCCGTACTGGATAATTAGTGTCAGTATTAATGCCTGGTCCATCAAAGAAGGACTCACCAGTCTAGGTAGTGTGTGCCATTATTGGCACATGCTTCGATAACTGGCTCGCCATACTTCATGTACGGCCCAATTGTCGTTATGACGAGACGAGTCTTCTTAACTAACACATCAAGTTCGTCTTTCTTCAATTCGCAGATTTCGATGGCTATAAAAATGAGTTTTCATCTTCATCATATAAAAGGGAACAGCATCTGTACATGGTTGTAGGCGGTCAGGGTTCAGCTTCTTCAGTTCCTCAGCACCATCGGCAAGTTTCTTTGAGTTACGACCTGCAATTGCCCATTTCAGGTCAGTGGGCAAATACCGAGCGATATGTTCTGCGGTCATTTTTCCCGTGTACCCATTTGCCCCCAGGAGCACGAGCTCGTATGGGCGTGACGTATCAACCATTGTATTTCGAGCAAAGGTAGTACCTTTGTGCGATTGATTCTCTTAGGTGAAAGCCAGTTTTGAAAGAAGGTGACAATTGAAGTGTGGCAGGTTACGCAGGCGTTAAAAGGCAGTCACGCTCCTGAAATGAAATCATGCCGAGGACGATTGGGAGGCGGGCAAGCATGCACTTTACCTTAGTGGGCTGAATCTGCCCACGGACGAATCTTGCCAGCGACCGTCCATATCAGTAGATACAAGTAGGCAAGGGATATCAGAGCATCAACACGAAGAGTGATATATTAGAAGAGCAGTTCGTAGCAGAGGCTTCCTGCGCCCTATCGTCTTGGTGGTGGAGCTGATTCAATTTGGCGCTAGGCTAGATTAATTAGTGCCAAGCCCACAGTCGTGAAGCGAAAATCGCAATCCAATCTTCGCAATCAACCCGGACAGCGACAGAGACGTCTCACCCCATCATCTCCACGACTCTCCATACACAGCTGCCAAAATGACCAAGCGCACAAAGAGTGAGTGCCTCCTGCTGGCTCAGACCCTATTTCTTTTGTCTAACGGCTATCGCCCGTTCTCTTCAACGTCGATGAACCTCCCACAATTACTAACTATTTTACAGAGGTCGGCGTGACCGGAAAGTACGGTACTCGCTATGGTGCATCTCTCCGAAAGCAGGTGAAGAAGATGGAAATCACACAGCACGCCCGATACACATGGTATAGCCACTGCCGTTGACAGGAAGGCCTTCGCTAACTCTGCACCACAAGTACCTTCTGTGGAAAAGTCACAGTCAAGCGCCACTCTGTCGGAATCTGGTCCTGCCGGGCATGCAAAAAGACAGTTGCTGGAGGTGCATGGACTGTCTCGTAAGTCCAAGAAATCGGATTGGAGGCAACGGAAGATGTTGGAAAATTTTCAGAATGGATTGAAGACTAATGCTTGATACCTTCACAGAACACCAGCCGCGGCTGCCACACGATCCACGATCCGTCGGTTGAGGGAGATTGCTGAGGTGTAGGTGGAGTTTGGCAGTACGATTTGAATGCATTGCCTGGGTTTTGTGTTTCCTTTGGGTTCCGGTCTTCAAACGACGTGCGGCGACACATGTCGATAGAACCTCCTCAAAACAATTTACCATCGAGTCTGGCTCTGTCACGAATCGGATCGAATGCAAGTAACTTGGTTCTAAACAGCACATGGATGGTGATGCGATGTTGATTATTGAATCAAGAGACCTTTGCATATCTTACCGTGGCAGCACTTCGGACCGAGATACGCGCTCGATCAAACGTCGTTGAGTTGCTGCCTTCCTGCCTTGGTGCCTATTCGTCAGGCGTTCAACTTGGTCACTAGATTATTAAGAATAAAATTGTCCGTTCTTCCGCTGCGGTCCACGGCCCAGCCTCTGTGTTGGGAAGATCGATTCCATCGATTCCGCGACCCGAGGCTTCCAATAAGCAGCTACTTGGCGCTTTAAATGCATACGTGAGCAAAAAAAGACCCGGCAACCGAGTTGCAATGAAACAGATGAACACGTGGATAGGTCAGTTGTGACAAGGCTTTCGTCGTTGCTTCACGTCCCATGTTGCGATGAGTCTATTTGAAACTTTTATCTTGCATCATGCGACTGGGTACCTGTCCCTTAAGGCTAAGCCACTCAGGCAGCCTTCAGCTGTATTATGTACTCGGTTTCTCGCTGTCAGGTTGAAGCGGTTGGTCCCCTTTCGTACTAGTGCTAGCTTATCTTGGCTCTATAAAGCGCCGTTTCCCCACTAAGTTGCCTTTCCTCTTCCACTCCACGACCCGGACACGCCACACGAATGCTCAAATACACTCCCAATCTATTCGCCTTCCTTTCCTTTATATACCTTTTCAATGGCCGAGAGCTGCATTGTTTGCCTCGGTGACCTCGCTGGCAATGATACTGATGCTTCTCCAAATTCCCACTCGTCGGTCGTGAACGGCTCGCTTGCTGCTGGTACGAACCACACTGCTAGCAAGCTTCAAGCTGTAACCTCTTACAACCACGAAACCGCCACCGATGATGAAGAGACGATCGCGCATCTTCTACCATGTGGGCACAATCTACATAATGAATGTTTGAAACCCTGGGTAGAAAGGGCAAATAGTTGTCCAATATGTCGAGCAAGTTTCAATATTGTAGAGCTGAGCGCTAGGATAGGAGGTAAGTCCCTCACGTTTGATTAAAGAGATAAGAGATCGGGAGCTAACAACACAATTCAACAGGGCCTGTCCTTTCTTCCTATACTGTCCAGGACAAGCAACAGGTCGCGGAGGTCGATCCATCTATGATCGTTGATGATGAGGATGATTTACTTGAAGATGAGGGCTATGACCAGTGCATGGTCTGTGAGGAATACGGTGATATAACTACGCTGATGGAGTGCAACGGATGCAATCTATTATGCCACGTATTCTGTGCCGGACTGGATTTAATGCCTTCAAGGGGTCCATGGTATTGCCAAAGTTGCCTGGAGAATCCGCAGGTCTTGGCAGAGGCCAGTCGACGTCCTAATCAACCTAGGAACCCGCAGGCCTTTAGCCGCGGCCGAAGACGCAATGCTCCACGACAACCGAATGCTTGGGCACGCGTTTGGCAAACTGTATGGGACAGGCTACATCTCGATCTGGACTTCCCATTCGATGACAATGTGCCACAACCACAACGGACTGAAGCGCAACGACGAGAGTTCCAAGAGTGGGAGAGGCGACTCGAGGTTGCGACAAGAAATGGTGCTGGAAATCGGTTTCGACAGACAGCCACTGCCTTGCTTGAGCCGCATAATAATCACACAGCCCCCAAAACGCCACGGGACCCAGAATCGCAGGAGGAACTTCGGGCGTGGAATGCTTTTGAGAAAGCTAGGGAACAACTAGAAAGTAGATCATCATCAAGCAATCGTAGAAAGCGGAAATCGCCCACTTCGTCGCCAGCTGAGTCCGAGTCCGTCAGGGAGCCAGAGCGGAAACTGAAACGACCGCGGACTCGCGTTGCCCATGACGTAGGAGAATCTTCAACAGAAGTGATTGCAGAATCATCTACAACAGCTCGATTGCCGGAACCACGACTGCCAGAACCACGAAATGCATCGCCCTCAAATGGTCCGAGGAATCCTACAGAATCGAACAGTGCTGTCCCGGGCTTTCTTCAATCGCTCTTGAAAGAGGTAGAAGTCACTCCCCAGACAGACGATCACATCGTCGCCCCGGAACCAAAACGCGTTATTATCGATCGTGCATGCTCTCCAAACAACTCATCACCCGGCGGTTCTCCAGTCTATCCCACTCCTCGCGGCATGACACCTCCACCTTTAAATCTCAATCGTCCCATATCACCTCAGCTGCAAGCTTCACCAAAACTATCACCAGGCTACTCTCCCGGCTCGCACTTCCCACCCTACTCCCCAGTGGAAGAAGAAATCCGGCCCGGCCGCCAGAAACACACTCAGCAGTCCCATGGCGCGCTCTTTAGCCCGCCACGCTCGAAAGACTCTTCGCCGAACCGCGCAAACATGTCGTACTCGACGAAATCGGAGATACAGCGGATGGTGTCGGCGGCGCTGAAGCCGCTGTATCTGAAACAGGAGGTTACGAAGGACGAATACACGGATATCAATCGCGACGTCAGTCGCATGTTGTACGATAGGGTAGGCGACGCGGGCGCGTTGGCGGACCACCGCACGCGCGAGATGTGGCAGAAGGTCGCGAGCGACGAGGTGGACAGTGCGGTTCGGGCGCTTAGAGCGGAGACGGTTGGCGCTGTTGCTGGATCCAGCTCGTCCTGAGCCCCAACCGTTCCCTAGCTTATTTAGCACAAAATTCATCATTTGCGTTTGGCGTTCTTTGAGGTCATCTTCGTCCGGGCTGGGAGAGCATTTTTTGTACTTTTTTTTAGGAGAGATGGGGCTAGGGGTATTTTTCGGAGTATAGCATATGGGGCAGTTATATGTTTGTTTTTAACTGGGAGATATTTGGCGTTGCGGACATGGTGCTTGGCTGGGCTCTTTCTCCTCCTGGCGGTTAGATACCACGCATACGGGATGCTGGAATACCCATTGAGAGGTTGGTTGGCATAGGTGATGGAGTGTTCTTTTGCTAGGGAAAGGATACTTTGTATTGTAGATCGGCAGGGGATATGAATACGCGGTTCTTTACGTCAATCTACGATAGGTTATGATCTGCGCCAGTGGTTTTGAATCAGGGGGTCTTCTTTCTAGGATGTGTGAATGCACTCCGCGAAAGCAGAGTACATGGTGGGCCGCTCTTCCATTGGCCAAACAATGCTCCTTCTGCTCTCTATCCTCTTTTTCCTACATATCATTCGGACCCCAAAACGCCGGGTATACCCCCGTTGAATCCCAAACGCCTTAATCGCCTCTTCTCTGCTTAACATGGCCCCGGTCCCATGTGCTCCCGCCGTATCACCGCCGTCCCGCTTCTCCGCCTTCCTTTACTTCCTCCCTCCGCACAAGCGTCTGTATTAGCTCCGCCACCCGCCGTGCATCTGCCTCCGTCTTCTCTTCCACAACGCTCTTGCCTAGCGTGTCGAGCTGCCCGAACAGCCACAGCTCTTGCATTTGACGCGTTAGGCTGAGCAGGTCTTCGGCCGCGCGAATCTGGGGATATGGAAGCGTGGTTAGTGGGATTGGTGGGATTGAAAACTCGGTATAGGCTGAGAGACGAGGTGAGAGTACAAAGGGCGTGGAATTGAGAGGGAATACAGAAGCGGGAATAGCAGATGCAGAGAGTGGATGGCGTGGAATGGACACCGAGGAATGGGCTTACCAGCGCGGCCGTCTCATCCTTCATATGCAGCGCATTGTACGATGTGGTGTTATAGTCTGTCCGCTCGATAGCGGCGGTCGCGACGAGGTTCTCAAAGCGCGAGATTAAGTTGTTGCGGAGCTTGTCGATGTAGGCTGGGAGAAAGCCTTAGCTTGCTTGCATGCAGGAGAAGCGATTGGCAGGGAGGCAGAGAGGAATTGGCATAGCGGACGGAGAGGAAAGAGTTAGAGACTTACCTGTTAGGCTGGCCGTGTCGCGGAAAGAGGGGTCCATGGCTGGTGGGAAGAGTGGGTGCCTGAGGTGCGGAATAACCTATCTCGAATCACGGCTGGGCTGAATCTCCGGCTAGGATGAATAATTAGCGGGAAGGCCCGAGCAGAGGAAAAAGAAGCTGTTGACGCAAGGTAGACACAGCTCTCGTGTTGAAGTCGCCCATGCACAAAATGCCAGGGCCGCTATCGATAAGGCCAGTAACTTTCTTTCGCCAGGACTCAAAGCATTAACCGTCTCAGCTGCATTAGTGGACACGTAACATCCCGTTCAGCCTCCCAGAGACCCGCCGCCACGAAACTACCCATCCGCAACGTCCTCTGCCGGCCTCTTAAATCCTGTTTCCTGGCCTCCCAACATGCCCGGGCCCCCTTGTCACAGCAACACACTATTCACGCCCGCCCCGGAACGGAGGTCAACGGCGCCAGCCGGATAGCACGATCCTAGCGGCCCCATTTAGGGTGTGAGTCGTGGACCGCAGTTTAGGCGTTTTGAGATTGCAGCGGGCAAAACGGCTTTCTTCTGTAGCGTGCGTGAACTGGGAAACATACATTTTTTTGGCTGCCTACGACATATCGATATCGTCATTTTGCGTTAAAAGCTTCCTGTGTTCGGTGTTTCTATTCGTGACCCCCGGGAGACAGCAGCGTTGGGCAACGCTTTTGAGGGGGTATTTGGAGGGATACCCCTCTTTTTGGGCTTGTTGAAGTGAGCTGATGCCAGTGGTGATGACTGCTGCTAAGGCTGGCTCAATACTGGGATCCCAGGCGTATGGTTGCGCTTTTGTTTTGATTTGAAAATTGGTGGCGTGTCACGGTGAGCTGCAGATTGAGCAGCAGGAGTCAGCTGGAGCATGACTCTCGCCTCACCGGTGATCCTTCTGTTATCTTGATGCTAAAGACACGCGCTCGGTTGCTTAGTGCTCACTTGTTATGTAGAGGTAGGAGTTGAGCCGAATGCTATATCATACATTAGCTCATTGGAATATTTGTTATCTTAAGTGTGGACTGTCTAGCTACATTCCCAATAGATCCTCCGCATAGTACTAAAACCATATGACTTCCTGGTTCAATGCTCACGCCAATATGTGCGTAGAGATGGGAGATCCCTCTCTACATAAACGCTGAGGGCAGCATCACTGATAAGAGAAAAAGAGCAAAGACTCCTCTTTATACCGCCTAAAACCAGACCGCTTAACAAAAGAAATTTGAAGCCTAAAGGCACGTGCTCAGAGGATCTACATACAAGGCGGCTCAGAGCTTGTCTATAAACTCAAAGAAATTCGTGAGTCAAGTAAAGATTCGAGTCAGGTATTTGAACATCAAAAGTTCAGGCTCCAGGAACGAACCGGTTGGAACGGTGATCAGCGCACGGAGACTATATTACGCCTCCCAAACCAACTCCTTTTTAAAGTCTTCCTAGATACTGTAGGTGGTGGTGTGACAGCCGGTGTTTGGACAGGTAGCAAGCTTGGACCGCTTGAAGAATAATGTCCTTTCGCTTTTTCCGTAGACGAAGCCGATTCTTTGTTACCATCCGGTGAAGTGATCTCTATGATGGGATTCTCTGAATTGGATTCGGAAGATTCGGTTTTGGTTTCCCGGCTAACGGTGGGTTTCATTTCAAGCGCTTCTACGGACCATCAGTGAGATACATGAGATCATTGTAGATGAGGTGACTTACGGAACGATGTGCTTGAGTGCGTTGAGTTCTTTGAACTCTCTGCATTCTCACCCTCTTCTTCTGTAAACATTATTAGCAGCCGGCTATCACAATTTGCGAGAGCTATCGAACCTTCTTCGGTTGACGTGTTAGACAGAGGACTTCTTTTCATCGCCATCGACGAGCTACCACTGGCATGGGTGAAATACGGCCGGTTTCTCGGAGGAGGGACGTATCCGCTGTAGGCGTGTGGAGAGGGCGATTGGTAGCTTGAGTGTCTCTGTTTAGTTATGACCGAGTCGGTAGACAGGTCGCTTTCTGTCCGGTGGATATACCCTCTAGAGGCCATGGCTGGTTCACTACTCGTTTGGACGAAGCTACTTTTCCGACTCAGGTCACTCTTTCTCCGATGCGCAGCGGAGATTTTAGCTCTCGACTCCTCCACAGTCCAGCTAGTTGGGGCGCATGACAGTGCATCTTGTGCGGCGTGAGTGGGGATATGTTTGTACCTCGCCGGTGGCTTGAAATCTGCTTGTGCTTGGGACGATGCTCGTTTGTGCTGCTCGGCAGCCTTTTTGGCATTCTTGACTTTGGAGAAGATGGACATTATTGCATTGGGTAGGGATGGAGTTTTGAAATCGGCTGTGGGAGAACGGGCACCTGTTAAATGATCGTCGGTGGTGACCCGCAGTGGTGGGTAAGGCAGTAGAGGCAACTCGTAGCCGGAAAATGATAGGTTTCGAAGAGCGAGGAGGTTTCACAATGTGGTCGCCTCAATTAACGACTGTGTTGCCTCGGCGTCAAAAGTCGGTGCCTTTAAAGACAGTGGATAAGTCTCCGTGCGTGCAAAAGTCCAGAACAGAATCCTTGCTTCTCACTTAGGGCGGGAGAGCTGAAATAAGGATAGGCAGTATGTAAGTGCGGGTAGAATAATTGATGGTTTAACGGAAAGAAAAGAATGGGGAAACCCCAATTACATATGTAATTCAACAGGCTAATAGCAGATTCTGAGAGTACCGCCTCTCCGCCGCTTTTGAAAGTTGAAGCGATAAAGAGAACTAGGGTACCATTGTCAAAGTACCCAGCAGAATCCATGGTACTGTCCGACCAGTGAGGTCAGCCCTCAAGCCACCGTCCGCCCGCTCCGTTCCTGGCGGGCTTGGTTTAGTGCTCTGTGCGGATCCCTAGGATGTGCCATCTCGGGAAGACAAGACACAGGCGTTTGCACCTTGATTTAGACGCGGCTGATATTTTCTGGATCAGCCATCCCCTTTTCGGCTAGTCAGGACGCCCCTGTTGCTCAGCATCGAAACAATCCTGGGAGACCACGAAAGCCATTAAATTACATTACCGTCACATTTCCAGAAAAAGGTCTCCGACCTGGTCTGCCACGCGGTCGGCTGCTGCGACCTGTAAATCACCCTTCCCCAAGAGTGTGGGGCTTTTCCTGCGTTCGGGGATAAACTCCATCAATTCTGGGGGTGACAGCTTCTAAGCATTTGAAGTTACACAAATTTCTAATACAAGAGTCGGTATTGGGCCCCAAGGCCAGTACGGACTTCAAAAGAACAAACACGAAAACATTATTTGCGTCTCACAACCACGGGGTCGGCTAGTAAACTCGCGCCAGCGCGGGACGATAGCCTCAGTGGCACGGATATTCTTGCGTATACTACAAGCATTATACATCTCAGCTCCCAGAGCTTCTGATCTAGAATGCCTACCAGGAGCGGAAGCCACATTCTCTTCCAAGTACCTCATTGGTTTGGTATACGATCCCGAGAATGCTGGTAGTGTACTGCCAGTCCTGGATCATGTCCCAGTAGACTGGTGGGCGCGTGGGAGGATCCTGGAAGTTCTGATCTGAATCCCAGGGTTCCTAACGTGTTTGGGATGTTCGAATGTAGGTTGACGGTTATGGCGTGGCCACGGATCCACTGAAGCTTCCGTTCCACAACGCAGCTTGCGCACTTGAGTCAATAAGCTATGTACGTGGTGAGGTGCCTCTAGGATGATTACTTCTTCAGCTACAGCGGCAATATTGCCAATGTCAGAGGTTTCGGTGCCGTTGTAGACGTAGGGTTGTCAACAATCTCCCGGTTGGAAGCTACCAAAGCAAACTCTCTGCGAGTTGAAGGCCTCCGAATTTACTTATTGCAATCAGAAAAATTCATCGCGGGCTGCAAAGCAGCCTATCCAGCATTGCGAAAGCATTTTAAGGACAATGACGATGAAAATTCTCTCCGAGTTATCAGTTAGGTGTGCAGAGCCGATAACGTGTTGGAAGGCCTATCACAGGAGCCGACAATAGGTACATGCACACGAAATCTCTTATTGCTCTCACTCACGGGTTGGGCGTGGGAATCCTCGCTAGCCAATGCGGATTCTCGAGCATTGTCAACACCTCACAGGTGCTTGCGCTTGGATACGGCGCTGAGATGCATCAGTTGCGCGAGATGCAATCAGACGCAGACGCGAGGATGGCGATCTGGAATAGTCGGGTAAGGCGCGGGTGAGCAGCGAGTCTGGCGTATTTCATCATCTGCCTTGCTTCAACACCGACCATCTTGGCCCGCAGTCGACGCCGGAAGGCTTGCCTCGCCTCGGAGTTTCCTCCACCGTCACTGCAGTATCCCGTTGCGCGTGCCTTGCCAGCTCCCCAACGCCTGGTGTGCTGTACTCTGCCGCCGTTCTGCCCCCATTTTGCTCATATGCCAGTCCTGTCCTCGCCGAAGTCTTATCGATTATCTCACCTCTTAGCGCCCCTAAAGGGTACAGGCCAGCCATCGCGGCTCCGGCAGACTTGCTGCAAAACACGACGCGACCATCCCGAACCATCGTCGATCCGTCGAAACTTCAACAGAAACCAGCCCGAATACGGGCCTCGTTCACCCTTCCTGTTGCGCCTGTCGCAGCGCTGAGTCGCCATCGCCTGCGCTGTGCACCTTTGTTGCACTCGGCTGCTCCATCCTCTCCCTATCGTCATCCAACTGCGCGCTTTCACACGAACGCCGAGACACTCCCTCACACCGCCCTGGGTTTTAGTTTTTACACTCAGATTCTGCGCCGACCCCAGGACTCACCGTCCTCGCTCCGGAGGGTCTCATCACCCAAGCCGGAGTGGCGGGAGTACACACCTTCACTATTATGGCCCAGGCCGCTGCTCCGGCAAACGATCGCAAACGCGTAAAAGTATACGAGCTCAAGAATAACGACTGGTTCGATCGAGGGACAGGGTTCTGTACAGGCCGGCTCGTCAATGTGAGTATCGTGTTGTGTTGTGTTGTGTTGTGTTGTGTTGGCGTCGCCTGCGGACATCGTGCCACGCGCGACGACGACATCATCCACTCACCATACTCTATCTTCATACTGATACGCCTTTTTCCGATAGGATGAAGCGAGAATATGTGTCCATTCCGAAGACGAGCCCGAACGAAAACTTCTAGAGACGAAGATCTCGAAAGACGATGGCTATCAGAAACAACAGGGTATGATAGGATGCCCAAATTGTGCGCAATACCTGCTGATGGAATAGGGACAGATACACTCATTGTATGGACTGAACAAAATGGGACAGATATGGCTTTAAGCTTCCAGGAAGCGGAAGGTTGTGGGGCCATATGGTAGGTTTTGCGAGGCAGTCTTTGATAACAGAGCCCAGATGCTGATATCGGTTTAGGGAATTCGTCAGTGAAGTTCAAACACGTTTAGCACAGCTTGCGGGACCCGGTAAGTCCTGGTTCCCTACACGCGCCCAAAACGGGGCTATCGCACTCCAAATGCTAATCCAGACATACTGCAGATGATGGACTTTCCGACGATGTCATTGAGAATTTGCATTCCATAATGCTACCACCTCCAGAGCTTGGGAATCTGCTGGATGTAGAGAACATGATGCGCGCAGCCAATAACTCTCCGGCTGGCCGGGACGCTCTAGCAAAGTTCATCGTAGGAGCTGACTATATTACAAAGCTTGTTCCCTTAGTAGAAGTTGCCGAGGATCTGGAAAGCCTGTCAGACCTCCACCGACTGTGCAATATCATGAAGATGCTCATCCTGCTCAATGATACCGCAATAATCGAATATGTGGTCACGGACGACGTGATTCTGGGGGTAGTAGGTGCATTAGAATGTAAAGATGTCCTGTGAAGCCGATGTACCAAACTCGTTGACTAACATACTTACTAGACGACCCCGACTTTCCCTGCCATAAAGCAAATCATCGGCAATACCTTTCTGACGAATCGAGATTCAAAGAGGTTGTAAAGATAGAAGACCCTGGGGTGAAAAGAAAGATCCACTACACATATCGTTTACAGTATCTAAAAGACGTGGTGCTAGCCCGTATTCTCGATGACCCTACATTTTCTGTCCTAAACTCACTGATTTTCTTTCACCAAGTCGATATTGTCCAGCATCTCCAGGCGAATGCAGCATTTTTAAAGGAGTTATTTGGCATTTTTGGTGCGCAGGAACAGGATCTTAATAGGAAAAAGGACGCGGTCCTGTTCATCCAACAGTGCTGCGCCGTTGCAAAAAGCCTCCAGGCCAACGCTCGCGCGACGTTATACCAGAATTTCATCCAGAATGATCTTTTGGAGGTCATTAAGTTCGCACTCCAGCATCAAGATGCATCAGTGCGCGTAGCTGGTACAGACATCCTCGTAGCTTTGATCGATCATGACGCCTTGATGGTACGGGGATACATCTTCAAAGCCATTAATGACAAAACGAAACCCCTCACGGATACTCTCATTGAACTCCTCTTGGTGGAAGTCGACCTCGGTGTCAAGGCGCAGATGGCAGATGCTATCAAGGTGTTGCTTGACCCGAATGCAAATTCGGCATCGATTGAAGCAATTGGGCGAACAAACAGCGACCTTTTAGCCAAGTTCAGGGGTGGCGTTCCATCGATACCACAAACAGATCCATTCATCCAAAACTTCTACGACGAATCAGCAAAGAAGCTTTTCCAACCTTTGAAAGATTTAGAGGGCCAGAAATCTAGTAAGCAGCATTTTCACATAGCCATATTGATATACTGACCCCAACATCTATAGTGGACGATCTCACAATTCAAGAAGTTTCTCTATATTCACACCTTGTAGAAGTCCTCTGCTTTTTTATCCGCCAGCACTCCTTCCGCAGTAAATACTTCATCCTCTCCGAGGGCCTTGCATCCCGAGTTGCTCAGCTTATGCTTTGCCCTGAAAAGCACCTCAAACTGAGTAATTCATTCCCCCCCCCTCATTGAAAGTCCTCACTAACACATGATTTAGCGGCACTAAAATATTTCCGCACATGCATTGGTTTACATGATGAATTTCATAATCGCCAAATAATCCAAAATCGCCTCTTCGATCCCATACTCAACATCCTTTTCGAAACCATGCCACGCGACAACCTCCTAAATTCTGCTTGCCTCGAGCTCTTTGAATTCATTAAACGCGAGAACATCAAGGCTATCATTGTCCATCTTGTTGAAACGTACCGCGAGAAACTGCAGGCAATAACATATGTGGATACGTTCCAGAATCTGATACTTCGATACGACCAGATGCACGAGCCACCAACTACCCAGGAACTTGACAACTCCTTTACAAGCCAAGAAAGTGACACACAAGCCCGAAATGCTGGCATTGTCAATGGCGGACGGTGGCAAGGCTTGAAGGACACAGACGCGGAAGAGGAAGCATACTTCAACGGCTCAGACAATGATGACGACGACGAAGCACTTCCAAATGCTGTTAAACCCGTAGTCAATGGAGCATCCCCAGTCCGGCCTCTTGTCAATTACCCCGACGATGAAGCAGAAGAGGACGTCATGGATATTTTAACCGCCAGAGCACCTACAGTTCCACCCGTACAGTCATCAACAGCCTCGGCCTCCTCTCAGACACAAAACCAAGAATCGCCCACGACAAGCCCCGTATCTCGGGATCAGACACCACAGCCTACAACGCCAACCCCCACGCCACTGGAAAGGTTATCGGAAAAGCGCCGCCGTGAAGACGACGAAGAGGATGAGCTCGCAAAGATTACCACACAAGGTCCAAAGCGGCGGAGCTCATCAGTCAGCAGCAATGCTAGTACGACAAGCACACACAGCCACATGCTTCGGAGAGGCAAAAGAAACATCAATTCGGGCAAAGATGGCGGGGGGGCCCCCAAGAAAATGACGATTTCCATAGGGTTGAAAAGCGGAGGTGCCGAAGGGGCAGGAGACGGTGAATAGGGCGTTGAGAATTTTCCGTTTAGAGTGGTGAGAGATACCCTGGACTGGGACAAGATGTATGAATTGGTCTGGGCTGAAACCGGGAGTGGACTGGGTGCAAGAGGCGTTTTGCTTAAGTGGTGGGCGCGTGTCCGGGGATGCACAGGGCTTCACAGCGCCTTCGTGTTCTTTGCTTCTTTCTCTGCCGTACGGGCAGCTTTGAGTGTACCATATCGATCCTTCAACATATTGGGCGGGGATCTGATTTACATGGTTTGCATGTAACTGCGGATGGGTGAGCAGGCGATCTATAAAAGCCGGTTCGATGTCAGTATCTTATGCTTTTCAGGTTGGTTAGTTCGGATTGGTGGGCGGAGGCCTGTATTAGGTATTTACGCCGAAAATATGTGTCATGCATAATAGTCTTGCCGCTGCTGCGAACATCTGTTCCGTGAAATCTGATAGCCGATGTCTCAAAATATGGGCGCTTATACGTAGCTAACATCTGATGCCGCAGCTTTCGTACAGGGGTACGATGTTCAAGGCGGCCCGGTCACGTTCCAACGCGCTTCAACCCCAACCTTCCGCAGAATCTGCCCCGCGTCCCGCTCTCTCCACTCCACCACACCACACCACCCACAATGACCAGCACCGCACAACCCACAATGCCTCCGCCCCCGAGGCCCCTCCTCCCGTTCACCCTCATCCTCGCCGCTACGCCCTCCCTCGGCATTGGCCGCGCCGGCGGCCTCCCCTGGCCCTCTCACAAAGCAGACATGGCGTTCTTTGCGCGCGTCACGCGGCGCCTGCCAAAATCAGCGCCTGCGCTACAGGGTAGGACGTTGAAGAATGCGGTCATTATGGGGCGCAAGACGTGGGACAGCATTCCGCCGAAGTTCAGACCACTAAAGGGACGGATCAATGTTGTGGTGTCGCGGCAGGAGGGCGTGCTAGGACCGGAAGATGGCAAGGGTGGGGGGGAAGTGGCGGTTAGGGCGGGGAGCTTAGAGAGTGCGATTGAGCTGCTTGAGAGTGTGAAAGAGGGTACTGTAACGACTCCGGCTACAACAGAAGTGGAAGGGTCTGCGGCGGCGGGGACGCAGCTGCAGAGGGCGCGGGAGGCGCTTGCGCCGCTTGAGATTGGGCATGTGTTTGTGATTGGTGGGAGTAGTATTTATAAAGCTGTGTTAGAGCTGCCACAGACGAGGAGGGTACTGTTAACAAAGATCGAGAAGGAATATGAATGCGATACATTCTTTCCACTGAACATAGAAGGGGAGGAGGGGAAGAACCTAGGGTGGGTTAGGAAGCCGAAGAAAAAGCTAGAGGAGTTCGCAGGAGAAGAGATTGGAGACAGGTTGGAGGATGGTGGGGTAGGGTTTGAGTTTTGCATGTTTGAGAAGGAGGGTGTAGAATGATAGGGTATGATATTCCTGTAAATCACTTTCATCTAAAAACGAGGTCTATCATATCTTCACCATGATTTCTTTATGTTAATGGATGGTCGTAATAGCGCACAAACACTTAACCATGCATACGTGGTGTCGCACTATAATTATATTCTGACTGTTCATATCTTTCGAAATTGGAACTATGAATGCAGACTACAATGATAGAATATTTAGAACCACTTCAGCCTTTTCTACGACCCCATGAATAACCAATTTATCAATCCCCCAAAGACGATGCTCACCTGCATCAAGGCCCCTTGTCGTGGGAGAACCCTCTTAATCTTGAAAATTCTGAGTACTAGGATAAACTTCTCTAGCAGTTTCGAACATGTCTTAGTGATACTTAATGTAAACCGGCAACATCGACACAAGACAGTATCAACATATTACAAGGGAATAGCGTCCAAGATGTGTCCGTATAACGCCGAGCTCTATATCTAGGAACCATACTTTTTGAAGCCAAATTCGTCGAGGCAGTCATCTACTACTAAATAACTAATCCCTTCAACCAATTCATGATCACCTGAGCACATTCTTCTCTGGCTACATCCGGCATAAGGTTGTGCCCACTAGTGCCAATGGCTGCTTCCGTGATTACCCTCTCCGTTATCAGCTGCCCTATAAGCATCTGCATTCACACTAACCATCTCAGTCGTGACAGGCAAATCTCGTTTCCCGCTTATACATAGAACCTTTCTCCCAGTCTCAGGGAGACCATCCAAAGCACTCAACACGCTTTCAGCTGTTCCAAATGGCCACAGGACGCTTAGACCTGCCTAGGCACTCTCATATTGCGACTTGCTCTCCCTCAACCACGCCTGAACTACCTCTTCCGGACATTCAGGCGAGAAAATACATTCCGCACCGGCTCCACAGCTTCCAGCTGGGACCGTGGATTCCAGGGCCACGGGTAACCATCCGGCGCTTCGATTATTTGCCAATTCGCCATGATATCTTTCCCGCCACCCGTCAGCAGTGCCGCAGCGACCAAGACAAGGCCCGGGGCATGAATAACTTTCGAGTAGAGGAGATATTGCAATATGCCCCCGCCAAATGAGTGGCCGACCAGCACTGGTACCTTGCCATGGCGCTCTTTAATGTGCGCAATCGCGCATTCAACGTCGTTTCGGAAATGGTCAAGCGTCGTCAGGAACATTAGCTTGAACCAGGAGGGCTTCCATGATGTACCGTGGCCGCGTGGGGATAGCGCGTAGGCTGCATACCACGCGATGCGAAGAATGGCAGGAAAGCTTTATAGCAAGAGGCAGAGCAGTATACGCCGTGAAGAAAGAGGACAGGGGGAATAGCATTGTCAGGTGAAGACGGAAGAGCCGTTAGAAGCTCGAGTAGCCCCGAGGGCGAGGCGATGAGGTTAGCCGTGCTAGAATCGATATCTGGGCCAGGCATTATCAGCGTCACGAACTGTAGAAAGCCACAGTTCTGGTCGTTCACCGAGAGAGGGAGAAAGATGTATAGCAGCAAACGAGAAACAGTTTACCTCTTAGTAGACCCTACGTGAACCTCAGACCGACTATTGCTCGCCTTCGTTGTTTGATATAAAATTTTTAATTACTTCAGTGCTCTCCCTTTCGTCTACTTTATTTGATAAATTAGGAAATTGCTCCTTCAATGTGTTTCGAAAAGGCGTTGGATACTATCTTGAGCAGTCATTCGACAGCGTTTCTCAGATCAGATCCCAAATTGGATCTGTAGGCTGCCAGAAGTCCCAAGTAATTGGACCTCTTTGTAGCAGACGCTCGAGGACCACACTACTTTGGTCAGCGCGGTAGTTTTTTCACCTGACGGCAAGCTGGTGGCTGCGATCGCACCATTAAGGTCTGGGATATAGCCACGTGCCCCGTAGTAGACGCTCGGCGTTGATGTGGTAATTAGAAGACTATCTTTCTCTACGTATGGTTCATACTTAGAGACAGACAGAGGATAGCTAAGAATTCAAAGCACCCACTCTAGTACCCTTCCATTTCAGTTAAAACCGGTGCGCGATGTATTTGTGAAGGAGTGTTGGGTGACTCAAAATATGGAAACCTTCCTTTGGCTTCCTCCTGTTCGGCTCCTCGAGGTAATCTTCTCGTATTGGGTCATGGATTTAGCCAAATTACTTTTTTTGAATTTAGCTTTATAACTTTTTAGCGGTTTGACTATTATACATCTCTTTTATTAAAGGCAATTTATACACACCGTGAATCGTCACCGCAGGTTCTGGAATCTTCTCGGCAACATTGCAGCACTCCGTAGCTCTCGTGACACTGAGATTGACGGCGCCCACAGTGTGACGCACGGGCCACTCTGGTCCCGTACACATGTTGTGGATATGCAAGACTGACTTCCCTTCCAACGAGGCACTAAATTTTGCCTTGCCTTGTCTAATAGAGTCCTTGGCGATTGCTTTCCAAAATATTCAAATCGTCGATTGCCTTAACAAGAAAGCCTGATTGACTCATGATTCCAAACCGTCGAATTGCTCGGCTGGTTCTTTGTAAGCAATTTGCACCCGTGCGACATGGTAATGATAGCCGATGCAGTAAAATGGTGTACCTTCGGTGCCTGGCTTTTATCAAGTGTTGACAAAATAGTAGGCTGCCAAGACTTTACTCGCCTCATGAAGTCCAGGGCGCGAGAGAGGATAAGGTTTCCATCTCGGCTTCGCCTAATCATCTCCAACTGGAAATGTGAGATATCCAGGTTGGCGATGAAATGGGAAGGACTCTTTTTGTCAATCTGGTTTTGCCATTCCTTGAGACGCTCGTCTGCCCAAGACATCTTCTGCAACGCCTGATCACCATCCTCTTCGTCCTCCAGTAGCTCGATGACTGTCCGGACTACGAGTATCTCCTGTGGCGCACTCTCGAGGACGCGGATAAGACCTGTGGTCAGAGTCTTGATGAATTGGTTCAGTGACTGGAGCTTAGAAGCTTCAACGAAAAACTGAAAGAACTTATGAACAAGACTGTTTGGCCGAAGGGTCTGGGACAGGTTGTGAAAATGGTGAATGAGAGTTTTGACGATTTCCGGGCGCCTTGCTTGTTGAAGATGCCACCACGGACTCAGCAGCAACCAGTCGGGCGATTCAACCTTCGCAAGTGACTCAGCAAGAAGGAACGCTTGTCTCAATGTTGACCCTCCTAGGTCATTCTGACCAGCATCAAAAGCAAGATTGGCGCAGAAAAGGGCATGAGACATGTCGTGATACGGGCTCAGCTTCTCGACTTTAGCAAAGAGATTGAAGCCACTCTCAGTGTCAGGGCCAGGCGACTTTTGCCATTGCTCCAATAACAACCTGTAGGTTTGGAGAAGCTCCTCCTGGATCTTGAGCTCTGTAGGAGCAGCGATGAAGGATAGCGATGGCGAAGGCGTACGGGCGACGACGTTCGAGGGTAGAGAGCCTGCCTTGCCCGCAGTCTCCAGCGTGAGTTCCGATAGACCCTTTCGTTTCAACAATCTGTCAATAGCAACCGGCTTTCCGTTTTTGAAGAATACTGTTTTCTTTCCATGCTTGCGGCGCTCCCTCTGCATCTCAACCATTGCTCGAAGATCGCCGAATCGGTTGTTCTTTGTGTAGCGCCACTGCTTTAGCTTATTCTTAAGCGTTCTCAATCTTTGTCCAATCAGTCTCCTCTATCTGTATATATTTAAGTCAGACTTACGTTGGGGTGAATTGAGGTGCAAGGGCGGTCAAGACTTCTTGGTATGTTTTGCCATCCTCAATGAAATATTTTCTTATGGTTGGCTTCATCTTCTCCCATTCATGGGGACTGTATTGTCTACCCCGAGGGGCAATTACTACCTCACGCTCAAGAGTAATGGATGGCTCGACCGGATCGCCGTCAATACCTGTCGAACTGGATCGGAGTTCCTTACTACCATCTTACCACTGTCTTCAAGACTAGAACCCTATGTCTCACTACCCCGCTACTTACCTCGTATGTCTCATCGAATGTCTTATCAAAAGTCTCATTACCTATTTCCATTACTAAATAATGACTGCGTCGTCATTCTATTTGCAACCTATTTGTCACCTATCTGGTGTATATATAGAGGCTCTAGAAGCCCTCTTTAATAAACAGAGTTCTTATACCTAATTGTCCATTCAACAGTTATAAGCCTGGGCTGACTACTGCATTATCTTTAATTCCAAAGCCTTTATTCCAATTAATTATTATCTTAGTTATAAACAACCACGACAATAAACTCTTAATAAGAAACCAGACCCGTTATTATATTATCCATTATCCTTATAAACCTAAACAATTGGGATGAATAGATTAAGGTTATTAAGTTAAAAGCAAATAACAATTATCTTTGGGAGTATGTTAACCTATTAACACCCAAAACCGATTTACCAAAGCTTAAAGTACCTATTTGCGCCTTACCTAAGAATGCCAATAGCTGGGGGAAGACGAAGCTCGCAGAGCTAGATAAGGAGGAGAAGGAGGAGCTCCGTATGCTTAAAGCCAACTATAGGGACAATATAAAGCTATACAGAAAACAGCTGTTAGCTCTTAATACGTTGCGCAGCCACATCCTAAGCTTTATCTCACGTACCTACCTTATCTATACGTTTAAATGCACAACCACCTATAACGTCTTGGTGTCTCTTAAGAAGAGAATTACTCTAACTAACAACGCAAAAAAGCTTTAAGTAGCCACCTAGTATGCACAGCTTAAGAAAGCGCCTCAGAACCAGAACTTTAAGGTCTAGTTAGAGGAGTAGGAGAAGGTGTATACTAAGTGTAAGGAGCTAGATCTACCTAAAGTAAATAGTAATTATTTAGTAAGAGACTTTATATACGCAGTTAATTTAATCACACTAAGCTAGTCCAAATTTTAGAAGAACCAGCTTAAAAGGATAGAGTGGAAGAAGGAGACGCTTCCTAGCTTCTTTAAACTGGTTAAAATATACTAAAATTACCGTTATACGGAACTTGCCTAGAAAGGCAAGAGTCTACAAAAAGGATCCTTTGCAGTCACCTTTAAGGGTAAGTTAAGCGAGTTACCTAAGTTAAAGCCTGAATTGTTAGCAGGTAAGTAAAAGAAGGAAAGGCAACCGCTACCAGAGTGCCTATATAGAAAGCGTCACTACTTTAATAAATGCTAGTATATTATAGAGTTGATTCCTTACCCATTGTGGTTTAAACCAAGTAATAAAATCTAGAAGAAGGTAGATAGGAAGATCGCTAATATAACGCCTAAAATTAAGGCTTATATTAAGCAAATTAAAAAGGATAATTAAGCTAATAAGGATAATTAAGTTAATAAACAGCCAAAGGATGGCAATAAGCAGAGCTCTTAAGACCCTAAAGAAACCTTCGCGGTTTATTAAAAAGGAACCTACAATCTAGCTTCTAACTACAAGCTTTACGATAGTGTTCTTCTTAACTTAGGAACCACTATATACATCATTAACAATTAAGCCAGATTTATTAGTAATATTAAACCTACGTTAGAGCAAATCTACATAGGCTTACATATAGAAGAAATTGTAGGCTATGGCACAGCTATAGTTATAATTAACTACCTAAAAGGGAAGAGATAGATATAGCTCTTAGGAGCAGCCTTTATACCAAGCTTCTATACTAACCTAGTATGCCTCTAAAAGCTTAATAATAAGGAAGTCTACTAGAGTAATAAAGAGAATACTCTTTACTACGGCGACAATAAGATATACGCCTACTATAACTACCACTATAGTTAGATCACTATTAAATATAATGAGCTAAAGATAAGCGCTTTATAAGAAGCCTTATTTACAACTTAACCATTAAAGCAATTATTAAAGCTATTAAAGCAATTATTAAAGCTATTAAAGCAATTATTAAAACAATTATTAAAGCCTCTACCGAATTAAAAGGTAGAAGGATAGCTATAGCGCAGTTAACTCGGATATACAGAAATAAATGCAATTAGGCAATTACCTAAGGAATTAACTAGGGCAGTTGTAAAAGGCCCTATAACAGTTAAAAATAAGCCTTATATAGTTAACAAAGCTTATAAGGCAATATTAAAAAGGACACCTATAAGCAAAATTGCCAACTAAGGCATTGTGGTGAAGTCTTTAGCTCTAAATACCCTAAAGCAAAACAGTTCTGCGGAACGTTCTAGGGGGGTAAGTATATTAAAGGACAAGGACAAGACTTAAGTAAATATTAGTAGAAGTTAAAAGGTGGATTCTAGTAGAAATTAAGATTAAGCAACTAATTAAGAGGAGCTTAATCCTTAAGATAATAATATAATAGGTCCGCAAGCCTTAAAGAATAATCCTCCACTTGGCCTTCCTACCCTAATTTTAATGCCAGAACCTTAATTAAATATTATAACTACTAAGTCCTTAAGTTCCTTAACCAATTAAAGACTATAATTTAAATATATTCTAAATGGAAGTAGACTGGCAGATGCAGGATGTTACGGACAGCTTAAGTATAATGTTATAACTACTAGGAGAGGAGTCGGCGGAAGCTAGTTGGTTGATATAGGCACGGTCCAGGATGGAGCCGGTGGAATTATGTAACGAGAAATAGTAACCAAGGTTACATAATGTGCTACGTAAGGAACATAGAGTACGGAGGGAACGTACGTATAATACGTACATTACGTACATCACGTATAAGAGAGGATTTCTTAGGCGTATGGTTGTGTATTTAAAGGACCTTAGTCCCTACCATAGATAGTTCTCTCCTTATAGTGAATCTTAGAATACAATTGGAGTTAATCTGTTAGGCAACCACTCCACCAGTTGTTATTATATTGTTGACTTATTGTTTATACCTATATACCTAGCCCAATAATAGGACCTACCGTAGTTCTTGCTATAAGGTTCCGTTACACATTTACTACTAAGGTTATAGTATTGGAATACTAAGAAGTTGAATAATATGCCACCTAAAGCACTAGTTGCGATGTTATTAATAGTAGCTACAACCTTAGGATTAGGAGATACCAGTATGGTAGATACTGACTTATATATAGTCACAAGAGATTAGTTATAAGAAATAGTTAATCGCTTATAGGATAATAATAGAATACTTAAAGAACGCATTAATGGAATTAGAGCAGTAAAGGTTAAGTTACCTTCAATTAAATAATTCTTAGGAGAGAAGTTAAAGCTTAAAGGGTTTCTTATGCAGATGCACTTTAAGGTAATGTAGGAAGGAGCTAAGCTAGCAATACCTATGGATTAGGTAGTATACGCGGGATTGTTCTTAATAGGAAGGGCACTAGAGTGGTTTAAACCTTACCTAACTAAGATATAAGTAAACGGTATAACAACTACTAACTAGGACGTACGGTATATGTTTATAAGTTGGAATGGATTCGCGGAGAGGTTAATGTAGATGTTTAGTGACCTAGAGGCGTCTACTATAGTAGAGCGTAAACTTTAGAACCTAGTATAACGTACTTTAGCAATTAAGTATATAATACAGTTTCAGATGTTAGCTATATAGGTTAAGTGGAATAATAGGGCGCTTATAGCATAGTACAAACAGGGACTTAAGGCTAAAGTCTAGGATGTAATTATTCTAATAGAAGATACGGACACCCTAAGGAGTTTAATTAATTAAGTAATTAAGATTAACAATAGGATCTACTAAAGGGAGTAGGCTAAGAAAGGTTAGGATAGAGTTCTATAGTTGTATAAGGTATAAAGTACGCAATAACAGACATAGAGTTAAAAACTATGGAATGGTGTAGAGCTAATAGACCTAAGCGGTACCAAAGAAACCTAAAGGAGGGAAAAGGAACTATAGAAACCTAGAGGTTAAGGATCTAGTAATTAAAGGACTAAGGAGCAGAGGCTAAACCAGGGATCTTAGCAGTGGAAGATGTTTAGGCGGACTCTATGGTAAAGTTAGTAATTTAGAGATAGAGCTTGCATAAATTGCGGAAAATAGGGTTATTTTGCTAGAGACTGTAGAGGTGGTTAAAGTAACCACGCGGTAAAGGGAACTAGATTAGCAGAAGATATATATATATAGAGGGATAATAGTGCACTATAAGGAACAAAAGAGTATTTAATTAACAGTTTTACATTTTGTTATAACAATGCATGCTAAATTTATAAGGACGCTAAGTACGGCGTAAGCTATTAGCTATAGGAGCTATTGTTATCTAAGTTTAGAGAAACTAATAAACTAGCTTATAGATCGGATATTAAAGATGATAAGTTTAACGTAGGCGAAGTATTTACCAATAATAAGGTAATAAGGGCAGCTTACTAGGAGCATATAGATTTTAGAGAAGTTAAAATAAAAGCAAAGACTGAAACCATTACTGAGCGAGGTTCAGTAATGGGCATTATGACACTGTTGGATACAACATCCATTGCTTTATAAGATGGAAGGAGTAATATCTAGAGACAATTAAGTAAGCAGACAACTACTAGTGCTAGCTTACTACTTGTAAAAGGTAAAAGGCCATAGGTTTAAGATTCTTAAGAAGAGATAAGGAAGGCTCTAGACTTATAAGACGCAATAAGGACAGCTTAAGAGCCCACAACAGACGAGAACTAATGGGAAAGAGTAGTAGCTTAGTTTAGTAATAAACAAATAAGTACAGGATGTAAGTTTAAGAACTATAAGTTTAGAGAACGAATAAGAACATTAGTGGGAAGCCAAGATTTTAAGAAACTGTTGGAACACATGACCTAAGGCTAATATCACGTAACGTCGTAATTGTAGTCTTGATAGGTTGTATAATAATTCTCGCAGAGGATCGTAAGGATCGCGGTGCCTAAGTAGGGGGTTGATTAGTCACCATAAGGATAACTAATCAAAGACACAACGATGACACGTCAACGACACGTAACCACGTAACTTCTGTCCATATATTCTAACACTGGCAGTTCTTTTTTTGTGCGTAAAACAGCTATCCTAAGACACGTGACCACGTAACCTTTGTCCATATATTCTAACGCTAGCAGTACGGTGCTAGCGACGGGGTTATATTCTAGGGAGTAAAGCTCTACCTAGTCGTGTTTAGGTCGCAGGCGTATTAGCGCAACAGTTGTTAGATTTAGGTAGCGGTATAGTGCAAGCATCGGGTGGTGATAGTGGTTAAACATAGAGCTTGTCTATCGGTTGGTCGGTAAATCGCAGGCGCATTAGCACGATCGTTTGGTCGGGTTGTGTTCGTAGGCGTATTGGCACGAATTCTTGTCTGTCCATAGGCGTACTGGCGCGGCAGTTGTCTCATTCGTAGGTTACGGGCATTTGGGGGCGTACATAACCACGTAACCTCTATTAATATATTCCAACACTGGCAGTTCTTTCTTTGTGGCGCTATAGGAAGGCAGTCAGGTATTAGTTTAGCTACAGGTGGAAGCAGTAGATATTAGTTAGCTACAGGCGGAGCAGCAAGTAGTCAATTAGCTGCAGGCAGAGCAGCAGGGGTTGGTTAGCTGGTAGAAGCCTAGCTAGTAGTGTTCTATTAAATGTCGTATATTCCTAACGTTTCACCTATTCCCTATTGTTTACCACCAAGATTGATTTTAAGCTTTGACTTAAGCTAGGAAAAGGGCTTGATGAGCTTGCTCTTGCTGTCGAATCTCTTCTTAATGTTGAGCTTCGATTTGAGCCTGATAAGCTTATTCTTGTCGTCGAACCTCTTCTAGACGTTGAGCTTCGAGCTTCGCTTGGCGAGCTTGCTCTTGTGCTTCCTTTTGCCATTCACCTTCTATCCACTCTGTGAGTACGCTTATAAGGGAGTGACGTCGATCGGTTGGTCGAATTTGAAATCCTTAGCTTTTGAGGTACGTAATTAGCTCTTATAGGGTCTTTCTAGTAACAAGAGCAAAATCGGCTATTATAAAGCCTTGAGTTCGTAGAAATCGTGGAATTTATACCAAATTGGAAAGTTGTGTAGCGTCCCTTATAATTTGAATAGTTCTTTCGTCAGAAACAAAGGTAGGCATAATGGCAGGTAAATAGGGCCGTCGGTTGGCAAT
>Ga0307507_10001527_pt1 | contig 51565 bp, 9 predicted proteins | sample 7_EM_MG_FD_207223 | JGI IMG/M metagenome (GOLD analysis project Ga0307507, IMG submission 207223) | Populus trichocarpa ectomycorrhiza microbial communities from riparian zone in the Pacific Northwest, United States - 7_EM | ecosystem: Host-associated > Plants > Roots > Unclassified | place... | reverse complement strand
CAACTGTCGCTAGAACCAGACGACCGTCGCTAGAGCCAGACGACCGTCGCCAGAACCAGACGACCGTCTCCAGAGTCAGACGACTGTCGCCAAAACCAGACGACCGTCGCCAGAGCCAGACGACCGTTACCAGAACCAGATGACCGTCGCCAGAACTAGACGACTGTCGCCAGAGCTAGACGACCGTCGCTAGAACCAGACGACCGTCGCCAGAGCCAGACGACAACGACTAGCCAGCGAGCACTATAAACGATTCGATCAATTGATCGAATCAAGGTAGCACAGACAGGTAGGCACAAATAGGGAGATGCTGACGGGTAGGCAGATACAGACAGGTAAGCAGATGCAGATAGGCAAGCAGATGCAGACAGGTAGGCAGATGCTGACGGGTAGGCAGATATAGACAGGTAGGCAGATGCAAACAGGTAGGCGATACAGACAGGTAGGCAATGCAGACAGGTAGGCAATGCAGACAGGTAAGCAGATATAGACAGGCAAGCAGATGCAGACAGGTAGGCAGATGCTAACAGGTAGGCAGATATAGACAGGTAGGCAGATACAAACAGGTAGGCAATACAGATAGGTAGGCGATGCAGACAGGTAGGCAATGCAGACAGGTAGGCGATATAGGCAGGTAGGTAAGTTAATAGGTAGATAGGTAGAAGAGAACCATTGCTATATTATATTAAATTATCTAAAATAATATTATTTATTTTGCTAGCCTTATAAATAGCTTTAAAGTAGCTTTTATTTATTTAAAATATGTTATTAGTATAAAAGAGGTAAATATAATTATGGTTGCCAAATGCGTAGATTACTAGTAGGTTGCGTATAGGTTGCGCACAGGCTGCGCGCAGGCTGCGTGTCAAAAAAACACAACATAGGCTAGTCGGTCAAGTTGCCAAATAACCTCAACTACGCGCCAATTGCGTCAACCACCAACCATTAAGGCCATTGAAAGGGTACCATATTTTGCTGATGCGCCTAAATAAACTATAAAAGAACCCTAGGTCGCCTTATAGAAGAATAAACCAACAACCTTAAAGTAGGGAAGATATATTAGAGAAACAGATAAAGAAAGCAGAAGAAAAATAGTGCTACTTTAGGGCCCAGGCCTATATAGAGGAGGAAGGGAGACGTATAAGAGGCTAGTTAGGATAACAGTAAGAGAGAGAAAGGAGCTAAAGTAGAGCATAAAAGAACGCTGGGAAACCATCTACCGCAATATAATACTGGCTGGACCAATACTAAAGAGGTATATAGGAGTTAAAGGTACAGAGGCTAACTAAGGCAAGAGGAACCCAAGCCGTAGTATAGTTAACGCTATAGGGGGTAAACACTCTAGGGCTCCAAAAAGGCCTAATAAAGGTAGAAAATATAATAGCAATACTCTTAAGAATAGGAATAATAGGACTAAAAGACTAGCTCTACTAGGTGGGTGTTCTAGTAGGTAGCCTAAGATGTAAATATGGCTGGCTAAGACAGACACTAAAACATATAATACTGTTATGCCCCTTACGCACTAACCAAGAAGCAATACTCTTAGTAGCTGGTATAGAGAACTATAAGATACTACTATTAATATAAAAAGGCCTTAAGGCGGTTACCTAGTGGCTTATTAGCTAAAATGTACTAAACTAGTTCTGGGTTACAAAGGAAATGGTAATAGAGGGTAGGGGGGCGAGCGACGGGCGCCCCCTAATGACTCTATAGTAGTAGAGTAAAGTTTGCGATACTAGTGCGTCTGTAGGCTTATTACGGCAGCAGTGGTTCCTAAGGAGGTCAAAAAGTAAGGTAGTAGGAGCACCATAGGTGACTTGCAGGCGCCTTACAGGCGCCTTATAGGCGAGTCCCAAAAGGCGAGGAGATGGATTATAGGGTTTTCTTAAATAGAGTTTTCTCCCCATATGTATATAAGGAGTAGTCCGCGTGGGCCCAATAGGGATCCGAATCGGACGTTAAGCAATAAATTATTATTATTAATTCTTTAGAAGTACGAAGTAAGGTAACTTGTAGATACGCTACTTTTAGCAGCGCCTACAGTATCGCAGAGACGTGGAATTGGTTGTAGGCTAGGCGTCGGTAATAAAAAAGGCGCAATATAATGTCACGGGACGGGGTCAATAGTAGCTAAATGTATACATTCGAGGAGTCTACAAGACGTTGCGCGATTGATTATAAGGGTTGAGGGCGTAAGGAGGTAATATACCTACGCGTAACTAACATAAGCTATACGCAAGGTATACACAAGAGCACGGGGCTCTCCTATAGAGGCCCCTATAGTTGGGTTCCGTGACACATTAATAGCGTTAATTTATATAATATTAAGGTTAAAGCCAGCAATAAAAGTATAAAGTAGACAGAAGGTTTAATAGGCTGCTGTTATAGCTTTAACCTCCTCTTATAAGACTACCTAAAGGTCTCTATAAATAACTAGATAAGCCTTAAATCTTATAATAAAGCTATCTAAATCTTCCTTGTATATAAAGACCTATATAGTAGGAAGTTAATAGACCTTCTTAATTAGTTTACCTTATTTTAGGTCTACTTTCTAGTTAAGGCCTTTATCTTAGTATAAGTAGCTGCTTTAAACTCTATAGCATACTTATAATTAAACATCTCTTTTTATAACCCTAGTAGTAGTAAAAAGTCATTTTAATATCTATATATCTTTATGGCAGCTATATAAAAAGCGTAAGCCAATAGTGTTATATCTAGATTAATAATATCATCACTATTATTAATTTAAACCGTAAAGGCTCATTATTATAAATCCTAATTTAGTATATCTTTCTTTTTTACTATAAGCCGCTTTTTAAGGCTAGAATGTCTCTTACCCCCTAATAATAAGCCTACTGTTATCTAAGGTTTAGAATAAGGTATAGGATCTATAAATAGTGGTTTAGTAACTTTAGAAGATAACTAAGTAGTAGATAATATAGTAGATAGTAATTACTAAGGCGCCAAAGACACTAATAGTATAAATAGTTCTAAAGTTAGCTTTAGGGTAGGTAGCTAATAAAGTTCTTCTATTAAGATCTAAATGCTTTTTAATATAAGAGTAATATCAATATTTGCCAAATGCGGCAGTCCTATATCTAGTTCTTTATTAAAGTTCTCTATCTAGTCCTTGCTGCCATCTTAAAGATTATCTAGTAGGTCTTAGATTTGTTAAAGACAATCCTTCTAAGCCTATAAAATAATAAGATATTTTAGTAACTTAAAGGGTTAAAATCTCTTTAACTTATTAATTTATATATTATAAGATCGGATAATATAGTTAGTGGTAAGTATTTATACCTAATAGATATTTAACGCTTTTATACCAACAAGATAACCTATTTAGGCTTATAGCTTAAACTTTACCTTTCTAGGAATACTATATTTAATAAGCATATAGGTTAAAAATCTGGCTACATAAAGTCCTGCTAGCCATAGCTTTTATTTATATAGTATCTTAAATAGGGTCTTCTAGTTAATAGACTTAATAGGAGTTTAATTAAATAGGAATACTACTAGAAGTATAAACTCAGGCTATAGATCTACGGGTAACTTTGCTTTAATAACAGCAGTCCTTACTTATTTAGAAATAGCTCTTCCTAACCTCTCTATAGGTCTATTTTAAGCTAGAGTATATAGTGTTAATTGCTTAATAACACCTCCATAAAGTTAAATAAGATTTTTTACCCTAGCGTCTATACCTTACTCCTTATCTATATACCAAATATAGATACCTTGAGTATTAAATTTCTTTATAAATGCTATTATTAATTTAAAGAGTAGAAGTAGTATCTCTTACTTATAGTTCTTAATAGGAAAGGCATAATGGTACTTTATATAGTTATACTAAAAGTAAGCTATATACATATCTTAATTAAACCCATCCTCTTCCATAATAATATTAAAGTAGACATATTTAAAAGGGTAAGTTCCTTTTACTAATATCCTATAAGATATCTACTAAATTATCTTTCCTAAAATACATAGTTTATAAAGTAGTATACTATATAGAGTCCTTCCTCTATCTATCTTAACCACTTTAACACCATCTACCGCAGTTAGCAGATAATCCACTAATTCTATATTGCAGTATAGTAAGTATTAATGCCACACTTTATTATATGCTAAGGTCTTAAATAATCTAGTGGATATAGCGTAGGCAATAGGAGTAGGTAGTAAGGTAGCAATGTATTAATAAGGTAAAGATCTCTATATTCTATAAGGTTGGCAAATAGACTTCCATTATCTTTATAGCGCAAATAGTTTATAAATTAGTTAATAATCACTCTAACTCTACGGAGCTTTACTACGAATATTAAATTAGTATAAAAATATGGAGTGTATGCTATGTTCCTTAATATCAAATACTAAGTTAGGCGTTGTTAGCCCACCTTAATTGCTAAGTTAATATCACTATATCCATAAATTTCTGCCCTAGTATCTCTAGCTGTTGCTATAGATATATATAGCTTAAGGTTACAGAAATACCTAATATTATTATAGAAGTGAGTGTCTACTATAGTATTATATCCCTAGGCATTAATTAAAAACAGATCTAGATAATTCTATAATAATATTAATAATAAAAAGGATATTGTTACAGCAGCCGCTATAGCTCAGGGCCTGTCCAGATCCTTAATATTTTTAGTAGTAGACAAAGCCAATATAGACGTCCTTAACCTAAGACCTTCCTTCTTAATCTACTTAAGCATTTTATTATAATACTGCTTATTTATTAGGACCTTAAGCCATTCTTAATACTTCCTTAAACACTTATTATTTAGTATAAAGTTTAGACCTTAAAGAGACTAAAACAGTTGCTTATAATTCTTTAACTTATAGGGTAAACCATAAGCAAAACACTTTGTCTTAGGTAATTAAGAAAGTACTAGGGTAGTAAATATTATAGAATCTGCAGATGGCTGCCCTAAGAGTATAGCATAGACATTACATCCTATATTCAGATGCTTATAGAGTAGGTTAAATTCCTTAATTATTATTACCATTTTAAGCTTCTCTAACCTCTTAGCTACCTTTTAAATAAAGGCATAATATAGAGCTGGACAGATCTCCTTATAGTCCTAGATAAAGGCTTATATAATACTGCTTTCTATTACCTCTATTAGCCCTTCCTCTAGCTCTTCACTATTCTATATAATAGTAATATAAAGCTAAAGCCAAGATTCCAGAGTCTAATATTTAGGCCCTTATTTCCATTTCTTAAGATTATCTAATACCATTTACTGCAATATAGCTTAAGATGGCTTTGCTACTGTATAATTACAGCACCTGTTGTACCAACCGCGTGCCTACGCGTTCGGTACACCAAGTATGTGTTTACGCGTTGGTGCACCAACCACTGTTTACGAAGCACTGACTAATTAGGGGGAGGCATATCAGTATATAGACCTCGTAGTTTGCTTCAATATAGAAGACAGTTACCATCCAAATAAGTATACAATACTACATGTATTTCGTGCCCGTGGATACGACTCACTTGTGCTATTAAGTTAGTACGAACACTGATCAGTGAGCGTGTACAGATTAGCAATCACTTAACACCTCCCCTAAGCGATACTTGATAGCGACCACCCGTTCAATCCCAGTACGACCTGCCGGAAGGTCGGAAGGTAAAGGATTACGGACTTATTACCAACTCTGTATACTTATTTAAGTCTTAGTACGGTTTACCGGAAGTTATAGACGCAAATACAGACCTATATAGAACCCCTTACCCTCAACCTATCTTTAAACCTTGAACCCCTATTCCTACTACACCCTCCTTTAATACCCCTGACCTCTTTTTAGACCCCTTACGGAGACCCCTTACCCTTTTGCAAACCATTACGGACATTAACCGCCTTTACGGAACACTATAAGACCCCTCCCACCCGCCACGTACTATATAGTATGGCAGACATCAGCAAGCAAATCGACGAAGGCTAAGAGAAGTGGAGCCAGGGAGTTAACCTTACGTCTATAACCGACGTAAACAACTACATTAAATTCAAAGTCCTTAAATACGAATACTTTAAGCTTATAAACGATGACCTGTGGGAGCAATATAAGGAAGACTTTGTAGGCTTTATAGAAGCTATTTTTAAGGCTTGCAGTATTATACCTGTCCGTAACCTACGAAACCTTTTGCGTTACTAAGGTGTATGGGTTGAAAAAGATAAACAAGTCACTATTGCACGGTCCCTATATAATACACTCTATAAGAAAGACCAAACGGAATGGACTAAAGAGTAGATCTTAGACCATATTAGAACTAACGGACTCTTCGCCTACTTTAAACTTAATAGGATCTCTGGCCTTATACCTGACCTATTTAACCAAATTCGCCCTATAGACCTAAGGGGTTTTGGAATCGACCTTATGGGCTAGAGCATACCTAGTACCTAAGTTACGGACTATAACACCCCTGTAAACCAAAATACGGACCAAATTACCCCTGTTGTTTAAGTTATAGATCCGCAAGCTATATATCCGCAAGTTACAGATCTGTAAGTTATAGATCCGCAACCTACCTAAGTAAAGACCTATGGTAAGGAGCTAGCCAACCTAGCTAAGCTCTATACCGACGAATCTAAGTATAGCGGTGAAAACGATAATTTTGACTTTAAACTGACTATCTTTACGGACCTCTGTTAAAAGGCTAATATCCCTAAACAGGAGTTTAGCCAAGCCTACTCTACTATGCTACGCGGCCTAGCCCTTGACTACTATTACACCAACCTTAAGAGCAACCCCCTTGGTGTTCCTTTTGATAAGCTATGCGAAGCTACACGTAACTACTTTAAAGGACCGGAATATAAGCGTAATATCCTTACCTAATGGAATGCGACCAAGCTATGGACCGTAATTAATAAAAACACTGAAAAATCGACTATAGAGTGTCTGCAAATCCTTATTAAGGACCTTTGGTATCTATAGCATGGCCTTAATATTAAGCTCTAAATAGACGACTTCCTATACAACAAACTTATTACAGCTTGCTAGGAAGTAGAGCCTTGCAAATACGCCTGCTATAAGCCTATAGATACCTTAGCCGGCCTTATTAACAACCTACGGTCTTCTATTGTAATATATAAAGTCTTAAACCTACTAGGTAGCACTTAAACCTTTACTACGGATATTTAATATCCGCAATATCCGCAAACAGACTTAGACGCCTACTTTACGGACTGCCGCTACCGCTAGCAGCACACATATTGACTAAGTCCCCGTAACCCCCGCGGTAACCCCTGTATGAAAATATACCCCCGCAGATAAACCAGCTAGAAGTGCTTCGTGTGTGGTAAGGAAGGATGTTGGTCTACAAGGCATACCTAGGAAGAACGCGATAGGTCTAAGAAGAGATTTAATAAATGGATTAACCAGTTTATCTTAGAGTATGAAGGAGAGGAAGCAGAGGAGTCTCTTAATGAGTTAATGGAAGCCCTTATAATTAACTTTAACTTAGACGCTTAGGAACAAGAGACCTTAGAGACGTTTCTTACCACTTTTAGACCTTTTACAGACAGCCAAGCCTTTAATATTACGACCGTATTAGCCGACTGTTCCTTTATACACTTAATTGCGCCCGAAAACCAATCCGTAAGTACCCCTGTTATGGACGTTATAGACTACAAACAGGACCCATTTGCATATATTACTATAGAACGCTATACCCTTAGGGAATTCTACGGTGTTATAATCGACATAGGTGCCTCTAAGAAGTCTACTGTAGGCTACGGACAATATCTTGCATATAAGACCACCATAAACGACAATATAGATATTGATATTACGTAAACTGGGGCCGTAAATGTCCAATTCGGCATCGGCTCAACCGCATTAATTAGATTAGTAGTAGTTAAGACTCTAATTGGCCTAGTTGACTTCCATATAGTAAAAGCGGACACCCCTTTCCTACTCTGCCTTACAGACATGGACAGATTATAGGTGTACTATAATAATGTTATAGACACCCTAATTGGCCCCGCAATTGCCCTAGGAAGTAAGTATGTTACCCTACTAATTACACGACGATTTGGACACCCGTTCCTTATATAGGGAGAAACTTTACAGACCTATATTTAGGAATCTTTTGACTATAACCCGTGCTACCTTACCAGTACTGAGATCCACCACCTATACCGCCGTTTCGGCCACCCGTTAGCCGAAAAGCTACATAGAGTCCTTAAACGCTCTGGACATAACAACGTTGATAGAAAGGCAATTAACCACCTAACCAAATACTGCTCCTTTTGCCAAAAATATGGACGTTCCCTAGGCCGATTCAAGTTTACTCTTTATAAAGACCTTAATTTCAACCACTTAGTGTACGTAGACATTATGTACATCAACGGCAGCCTAGTACTATATATAATTGACGAGGCAACCCGCTATTAAGCCGCCTGTTGGTTATAAAATATATCCACAAAATATACTTAGGATATCTTACGCACCTGCTAGATTAACACATACGTTAGACCCCCTAAGTATATTACCCACGACGCCGGCAGGAACTTTATTAGCAAGGAATTCCAATAGTATGCTACGGCTATAGCTATTTCAACAAAAGCCGTTCCAGTTGAGGCGTATTGGTTAGTTGGGCTTGTTAAGCGAGCTTACCCAGCTTTATAGAGAGCTTACCAGATTATTATAGACAAGTGTAAGGACATCTAAAAGGAACTAGCCTTATAGATGGCCGTAAAAGCCGTTAACGACACTACTGGCCCTGACGGACTAGTACCCACCCTCTTGGTCTATGGAGCCTACCTAAGGATAAGCAACCTAGACCCTCCTACCCTGTCTATTACGGAATAAGCAGCTGCAATACAGAAGGCAATAGCCGAAATAGTTAAACTGCGGCCAAATAAACTGTTAACAGCGCTCTGCACTATCACAATAGGCCAGACACGACCTTAGTTTATAACCTCCCGCTTAATTCTAAAGTCCTTGTATGGCGTAAAAGCGGCAATTAGACTAGACCTTACCGTTTACTAGCCGTAGAAAACGTAACGTGCTGTATATAACTTCCTAGCGGACCAACTAGCTTTAGGAGCACGTCCGTAAAACCCTACTTTTAATCCAAAAATACCTATGACGTTAAACTAGACGAACTGGAAGTACCCACCAGACTAGATAAACCGGAAGTACCCCCGCCTACCTTAGAAGTCCCCTAGGAACTTACTAAACCCATTAAACCTACTATAAAGCGTGGCCGAGGATGCCCCTAAAAGCACCCTATAACTAAGAACCCCGTAACAGAGAATCACCTAACCTCTATAGGCATATCCGCAAGGCAATCTCCGTCTGCGGATATATCAGTTTTAGTATAGGAAACCCCTTTTACAGACTTACGACGTAAAGAGATTAACAGACTACTTAAAAAGGGCGTCTTTGCGGTTATAATAGAGAGAGATGTTCCGCAAGGCGTCCGTATATTTAACTTACACTTTGTTAACAAAATTAAGCACCCTAGTACTGATAAAGCCTTTAAGAAATTAAGGCTTGTTGTACAAGCTTACAATAACTAAGGAAAGGACTTGGTCCTTATATAATTGCCTATAATTCAATAAGTTAGTTAACGGATTATACTTATACTTATACCTAGACTACAGCAAAGCAAACCTATAGCCCTTTACTTACGGGACATCTTACAAGCCTACATGCAGTCCAATATCTACCTAAGTAGGGACATCTTTATATAACTACCCTATAAGCTTAACCTACAACCAGGAACAATTTTACGGGTTATAAAACCTCTTTACGGAGTACCAGAAGCTGGAAACCATTAGTTTAAGACGTACCACTAGCATTATATTAGTAAGCTTAAAATGGAACAGTTAACCTACGACCCCTGCCTCCTATACAGCCCATTAAACGGCCTTGGTATTGTTGGACTCTAAATAGATAATACCCTATTCCTAGCTGACTAGACCTTTGCGGACACTAAAGAAACTAAACTGTAAAAGGCCAAGTTCTTAGCAAAGCCGTAAGAGTAGTTAACTGAGCAGACTCTAATTAAGTTTAATAGAGGCCTGATTATATAAAAGGGCAACCTAATTAAGCTAACTTAGGAACGCCAAGCTTAAAACCTAAGGCTTGTTACAGTAAGGCCTGCGGACCTTACTAGCTTCCGCGGAGAGACCTATAAGACCATAAATATGAAGGACCAATACGTCGCCTAGCGCGCAAGAGGCGCCTATATTGCCACAGTCTGTCAACCTAAATCTGCCTATGATTTATCCTTTGCGGCCTAAGCAGTAGACCCGCAAGAAGAAAATATCAAGCAGCTTAATAAGCGCATTTAGTGGCAAATTAACAATGCAGTAAGGGGACTTACTTTCGTACCACTAGACCTGAATTCCCTTAGCTTACTAGTATTTACGGACGCATTCTTTGCTAATAACAGGGACCTATCATCGCAAATTGGCTTTGTAATTGTACTTATGGACCGTAATTAGGACGCAAACATCCTGTACTAGTCCTTAATTAAATACAAATGAGTAACCCGCAGTGTACTAGCTTCCGAACTATATACACTAGCTTATAGCTTTAATATAGCAGCCGCAATTAAATCAACAGTCTAGAAGATTCTATAACTGGAGCAGTTACCCCTAGTTTTATGCACTGATTTAAAGTCCCTCTATAACTGCCTAGTTAAACTAGATACAACATAAGAAAAGAGGCTTATAGTCGACCTAATGTGCTTACGTCAGGCCTACAAACGACGCGAGATTACGGAGGTTAAATAGATTAGCGGCAGAGACAACCTAGTAGACGCCATAACTAAGGCAAAGCCGTGTCAAGCCCTTAAAACCCTAATTGACACAAATAAGCTCAATCTAAAGGTCACGGAGTGGGTAGAATAAGACTAACGGAGCACTTACGGTTCATTTATAGCCCATTAGAAGGCCATATGGTTCATCTACGGCCCGTTAGAAGACTGTACGGTTCATTTTACGGACCGTAAGCAGGACTTACAACCAGCTTAAAGCACCGTTTGAAAAGCAGCCTAGACGGCACCTCGGAGGAGATTTCTTATGTATTTTCTTTTGTGTTCTACAGTTGTATTGAAGCAATTACGGAGGCTGTATACAGGTGGTTTCATTTTTCAAGTACCGCCAGTGTATAATTATAGCACCTGTTGTACCAACCGCGTGCCTACGCGTTCGGTACACCAAGTACGTGTTTACGCGTTGGTGCACCAACCACTGTTTACGAAGCACTGACTAATCAGGGGGAGGCACATCAGTATATAGACCTCGTAGTCTGCTTCAATACAGAAGACAGTCACCATCCAAATAAGCATACGATACTACATGTATTTCGTGCCCGTGGATACGACTCACTCGTGCTATTAAGTTAGTACGAACAGCTACCTTCTTTAGCTATCTTAGAATTAAATATAGTATAGTAAGATTTTTAAGATACCCAGAGAAGTTAGTGCCTATAGTGGTATGCAAGAGTGCTATAAATATATAGAGCTTCTCTTCCCGCTTTAAGTAGTCTTGTTATTAGAGCTTATAAAGCTTAAAAAGCATTCTCTATATCTCTAAAGATTGCTAAGTTTGTTGTCCTTATTAACTCAATAACCCAAGTATAGCTGTTCCAGTAAATACTGGAGTTACTACTAGTGCTATAGGAGCCGCTACTAGTGCTACAGGAGCTGCTGCTATTAAAGGTATATCTAGCTTAGTATTTTCTTAAATTTCATTCTCCGCCTTATCTAGGTCAATATAGTCCCAGATCTTCGCAAAACTTACTTCTTAGCAGATAAATTAAAACCATAAAGGCCAGTCCTTTTAGGTCAGCAAAAGAGAGTTAGTAGAGTCCGTGGTTATAGGTGCTATAGTAGCTTTTATTATTTTCTTAAGGTTTAAAAGAGGTTGCGTAAAGAGACGCGCTTACGCGTAAAAAACGCAATATTTTATAACAAACTATGCTTAAATAGGCTTAGTAGTATTCGTCTAGCCACTAAGATCTCCCTAGTACTTAGAAGGCTACCAGGCTTATAACTTTTAGCTAGGTAGGTATTACAAATAATATAAGCTAGCTAATAGGTAGAGATATAGAATTAATTAAGTGATCTCTTTTATTCAAGGTGGCTTTAAGAGCCCTAATATATATAAGAAATTAACCTCCTATAGAGGTCCCTAGAGAGTAATAATATAGGTTAAAAAATAGACTAATACCAATATTAAACAGCACCCGTTATACCTCTGTAGTAAGACTACCTCCATAGCCAACAGATTTTTAAAGATATACTACTACTCTAATACTTTGTCATTTGCTTATTACATCTCTTATAACCGTGTAGACGCTTTATATAGTACTTATACATATTCTAAATTATCTTCTAGCCCATCTCCTTAAACAATTATCGATTTTTGGTGGTTGCGCATGTGCCAATACCAGCCGCTTATTTCTATGCTGTATAGAGGTAGACTCTACGGTAGTAAATAGTTAATTATCTATAATAGATAGTAGCCTTTCTAATAAAGGCTTTAATAAAGGACACTTTAGTATCCCTCTAGGGGTTAGATATATAGAAGAATGTTTATTTTAAAGATAAAATTTAGCTATTAATGTATTTAGAAACGGACTTAGGTATAGATATAGATATAGGTATAAATACGGGATAGGTATAGGGCCGTCTAAATATAAATATATAAACTTTATAGGCCCTATTTAGATACCTATCTTTCCTTACTAGATCTATATAGGTATAAATAACGCTAATAACCTTTTTATTTTGTTAAGTCGTTTAAAGATTATCTATATATATAATTAAACCCCCTTTATCTCTAAAATCGCGGCCTTATATTTTAGCTTAGCTACGGCCTTATAAGCGAGCTAGTATTTCTATATTATTATCTTATTTAGTATAATTATACTAGCTAGCGAGCTTTTTACCTACATAGTAAATCTCTAGTACTCCTTATAGCTAAAGAGGGAGTTCTTTTATAAGTGGTAGAATAGGAACTATTGGCGTAAAATTACTAAGTCCTATAATAGGATTACCCTAAGCGCGTAGAGGAGGCGTAGAAATCCTAAGCCTATAAGATTAAGCTATATAACCTATTATCTACCCTATTTAAGTAGTAGGTCTCTATATATTTTAGCTAGGGAGCTCTTACTACACCCAGCCTAAAAAGACCAAAACCATCTAAAGGAACCCTAAAGAACTCCTAGAGAATCCCCCTAAGATGCATATATCGCAGGGGAGGCACATATTAAACAACGGTGGTTCGTACTCGCGCGCGACCGCTAGAACTATGCCTAGCAATGGCCCTCCATAACAAAGATAGGCAAATACCATACTATAAAGCGGAAATACCTCTATTAAGAAGGCATTTAATAAAATATAAAGCCTATTAGACGTGTCTAGTATCTAGAACTATAAGGGAGTAACTATTAGCTATAACAAACTAATACAGCTAGTAGAATGGCTTTGCTAGCCTAGTAAACCTTAAGTGCCCCTCTAGCAAACCCTTAATTAAATCCTCTAATAGATAAGCAAAATTAAAAATATATAAAAACCCCCCTTACCGGCAAACCATACCTAGGCCGCTATAGCTATACTTCTATAGTATAGGGAACCTACCCCCCTTAAGATAATAACTGGATATATAATTATAATATAACTAAATATAGAAAAAGTAGAGGGGCTTAGGGGATAATTAGAAATAAAAGTCCTTATAAAGATTTATAAAGAAGTCTATAACGCTGTTATAGTCCAATACCTTTAGAACGGAGATATTAGAGTTACCCTAAAGGACTAATAGGTAAAGGAATAAGCTATAAGGGTAGGGAATAGGCTAGGAGAACGTATTAGTATAAAAGTACTCTATAAAGATTTCCTAGTTAAAGTCCTAACAGTTCCTATAAGCCTTAGGGTAGAAAAGGGACACTAGGTAGATAATATAGCAACTATATAGAAGATAGTAAAATAAACGGAACGTGTTATATTAGGTCTTAAGATTACCTAAATCTAATAGCTTTAACAGGAAAATATAAATTAAGTATATAATAAAAATAATAAGAGGATATAAGGGTTGCTATAGACTTACTAGGAAGACGCTAGTTAAACATATAGCTCCCTTATTATTAGCATATATACGCTAGAAATGTAAAAACTCCTTATCTAAAAAGGAATATTTATAAATAGCCTTATATATAATATAAGGCTCTATAATTATAGACTACGCCTAGAATAATACTATTACTATATATAATAGGGATATACCTAATCTATATACGCAGCATAAGTGTGCTGTGGCCACTATATAGGCCCCTATAATATAAGATACTGCTTAAATTAAGACTAAATAAAATATGTAAACTGCTACTAAAGCATATATAAGGCGTAGGAGAGAGAAGACTATATTAAATATAGGAGATAAAAGGCAAGGGCTTAATATCTACGGGAATAACTACATATTAGGTTATATAAATAAAATAATAGGCAATAAGCTAGGGGAATATAGGTGCCTTCCTAGCATTTCCTACCTTTAATACTAGGGGGCTAGGCTAGCCATCCCAAGCCTTAATGGGCTAGAAGCGACGCCGCATAATATTACTAGACTAAATAGGAATATAAGGGTTATAGGGGATATAAGGGAGAGGACGCCCTATAGAAGACCCCTATAGACAGCTATAGTAAGCTTAAGATTAGGATAATTAAGAATTAGGCTTAATATAGTAAATATAATATTTACAGCCAACCTATAAAGGGTATATAGCTAACCAGTAAGATTAGGGAAAGAACTAGAGATAATAATAGATTTAGATATAGAAGCGCTAGTAGGAATATAAAACACGGGAATAAAAAGCTTTATATAAAATAAGTAGTAATTAGGGCGTAGATATAAGAGACAGAAGTTTTAAAAATCCTAAAGAAAGTAAAAATAAAAGAAGTAAGGAATAAAGGAGAGATAAAGGACCCTTACTAGGGGTCCGCTACCTATCTATTATATAGTATAACTGCGGCAATATAAACCACTATCTAGTAAGGCCCCTACTAGATAGTCTAAACTTAGAGAAATATTATATCCTTGCCATATAAGAGCTGTATTATAATAACTATATATAATTAATATACTGCCCTTAAGGATTCTAGCTCCTATATAAACCAAAAGCAGCTATATACGTATACTTTATAATTAGCAAAGCTATTAGCCTATCCTTATAGTTATAGCAGGCAGTTAACCTAAATATTATAGTTATAATAATCTAGATATATAGGGGACTGGTATAAATTATTAATATATATAACTCTAGGGTTAAAGGAGTCCTATAAACAAAAAATATTATATTAGTAATAAGCTTATTAGAAACTAAAGGCATAAAGTTTATTTTATTAGGAGATATAAACCTCCACTACCTATAGTAGGGGGGGGGGGGGGTATATATATTGCTGCTAAATAATAGGTAGAGTGCCTATTAAAAGCTATAGACATCTAGGGCCTTAAACTGGCCACCCCCCTAAAAGTAATTAGTAATAAGGTACCGCTAGAAGTATAATTAACCTTATATTTATAGATAAAGGCCTATACTAGGGACTTAAAAGGTGCAGCCCTAAAGAAGAATAGGCACTTGCCTTAGACTATATCCCTATTTAGATACAGCTAGATCTAAATATTAAGGCGCAACTAAATAGTAAAAGATACGCAATAAGGAAGCTTAAGATAGATAGTTTTCTTAATATAGTTAAATAATAACTTTAAAACCTAGAAGAAATCCACCTAATACTAAATAAGTAAGGCTTAGTGGCTACCCCTAAGGAAATTAACTAAAGACTAGAAAGGATCTAGGTAGCAATTAAAAATAGGCTAGAAGAGCACTACCCAGTCTTAAAACTGGGCCCCTATACGCGATATATATAGTCCGTATAATATATAGTTCTTATTGCCAGCCAATAATAAGTAAAAAAGAAATGTATAAGTAGCCACAACCTTAAAGATAAGAGATAATATAAAGACATAAGAAACCAGTTAAAGAATACCCTAAAAAAAGAAGTAAGGAATAACTAGAGATGGTTTATAAATAAGCATACTTCTAACCTAAGCCTCCCCTATAATAAGGGCCTTTAGGCTATAGTAAAATGGGTAAAGAAAAAGGTAGGGTAGCTAGTAGAAGACCTTTACCTACCACCCCTATAAAGAGTAGGGGAATTATAGGCCACTAATAATAATAATAAGAAGGCAAAGATCCTTATAAAAAGGTTTCCCCCTTAACCAGCTCTAGCTAACCTTAGTAATATTATAGGTAAAATACTAGTAACTTACCTATAGGTTAACAGCAATATAATAATAGAGGAAATAGCCAGAACTATTAGCTGCCTTTTAAATAATATAGCACTAGGACCAGATAGGATTTTAAATAAGGCTTTAAAGACCTATAGATTACTTATAGCACCTTAGCTTACAGATATAGCCAGAGTATACTTTACTATAGGCTACTACCCGTAACTTGGTAGAGCTATAATAATAGTTATTTTATAAAAAGAAGGTAAAGTAGACTTTTTAACCCCAGAAAGCTACCGCTATATTGCCTTAGAAAATACTCTTAGCAAGATCTTAAAAAGGGTAATAGCGGACTATATAGCAGATATAGCTAAGAAATATGCCTTACTACTATAAAGCTAAATAGGGGCAAGAAAGAACCGCTTAACACTATTAGCATTTATACTACTCACTACTACTATTAAATCTGCATAGGCGATATGAAGGGACTTTATAGTATTAATGCTTAGTCTAGATATTAGCGGTACCTATAATAATATACCCTATAAGCGCCTTCTATATATCTTTAGGGCAAAGGGCTTCCCAGAATAGATTATATAATTTATTTAAGGGTTTATAGGCTAGAAAAAAAACATTATTAGTCTTTAGCGGATACTAGAGCCCCCCTATTATAGTTACAATAGGAATACCATAAGGATTACCCCTCTTACCTATACCCCTCCTCTTCTTTATAAGTAACCTACTTAACTCCTTTAAGAAAGGGGCGACCTAGAGAATAGGCTTTATTAATAATATAAACCTAATTATATACGGACTAATAGCTATAGAGAATTGGAGAATACTAGAAAGAGCCTATAACACCTATATAGAATGGGCAAGATAATATAGAGTCTAATTTTTACTAGAGAAATACCAGCTAATTTATTTTATAAGAAAACATAACTAATTTATAAATTTCTAGTATATAATTTACATTTAAGACTTTGGGGGTTAACTAGTTTAGGGCCTAAGGGTATTAGAAGTATAGGTAAACAGCAAGCTCTAGTAGAGCGTATATACGATATAAGCGGCCTATAAGGGCTAAGTATAGTATATCGCATTATCTAGGATCGTTAATTCTATATAGGGTCCATGCTTCTAGAGGTCACGCCTACTATATACAGTAGTTATCTAGCTAACCATAACGTATAGATCTAGTATTTGGGCTATTAGAGAAACTAAAAAAAGGCCCCCCTAAATTACTCTTTAAACTACTCTAAAAGGTCTAAACAGCCTACCTCTAGAGCATAACAGGCGGGTATAAGTGTATAGCTATAGCACTGCTTAAGAAGGAAGCTAATATTCCCCCCCTATAACTATATATTAAAGCCGCTGTAATATAAAGGGTACAAAATAAACATAACTTTTATGTTATAAAGTATATTAAAACACGCCTAAATAAACTATAGAGGGACCCTAGGGTGCCCTATAGGAGAATAAACTAATAACCCTAAAGTAGGGAAGACATATTAAAGAAACAGGTAAAGAAAGTAGAAGAAGAATAATACTATATTAGGGCCCAGGCCCATATAGAGGAGGAAGAGAGACGTGTAAGAGGCTAGTAAAGATAATAGCAAGAGAGAGAAAGGAGCTAAAGTAGAGTATAAAAGAATACTAGGAAAATATCTACCGTAATATAATACTGGTTAGACTAACGCTAAAGAGGTATATAGGAGTTAAAGGTATAAAGACTAACTAAGGCAAGAGGAACCTAAGCTATAGCATAGTTAACACTATAGGGGGTAAATACTTAAGGGCTCCAAGAAGGCCTAATAAAGGCAGAAAATATAATAGTAACACTCTTAAGAACAGGAATAATAGGATTAAAAGATTAGCTCTACTAGGTAGGTATCCTAGTAGGTAGCCTAAGATGTAAATATAGCTGGCTAAGATAGACTCTAAAATAATAATTATTTATTGCTTAACGTCCGATTTAGATCCCTATTGGGCCTACGCAGACTACTCCTTATTTATATATAGGGAGAAAACTCTATTTAAGAAAATGAGAAAACCCTATAATCCATCTCCCTGCCTTTTGGGACTCGCATATAGGGCGCCTACGAGTTACCTATGGTGCTCTATTACCTTACTTTATGACCTCCTTAGGAACTACTGCTGCCGTAATAAGCCTATGGACGCGCTAGTATTGCAAACTTAACTCTACTACTATAGAGTTATTAAGGGGCGCCTAGTACTCGCCCCTTTGCCTTCTATTACTATTTCCTTTGCAACCTAGAACTGGTTTAGTACATTTTAGCTAATAAGCCACTGGGTAACCGCCTTAAGACCTTTTTATATTAAGAGTAGTGTATTATAGTTCTCTGTGCCAGCTACTAAGAGCATTGCTTCTTGGTTGGTGCGTAGGGGGCATAACAGTATTACGTGTTTTGGTGTCTGTCTTGGCCAGCCACATTTATATCTTAGGCTATCTACTAGGACACCCACCTAGTAAAGCTAATCTTTTAGTCCTATTATTCCTATTCTTAAGAGTGTTACTATTGTGTTTTCTACCTTTATTAGGCCTTCTTAGAGCCCTTAGGTGTTTACCCCCTATAGCATTAACCATACTATAGCTTAGGTTCCTCTTGCCTAAGATAGCCTCTATACCTTTAACTCCTATACGCCTCTCCAGTGTTGGTCTAACTAGTGTTGTATTACGGTAGATGGTTTTCCAGTACTCTTTTATACTCTACTTTAGCTCCTTTCTCTCTCTTACTGTTGTCTTTGCTAATCTTTTATGCGTCTCCCTTTCTCCTCTATATAGGCCTGGGCCTTAATACGGCACTATTCTTCTTCTGCTTTCTTTACCTGTTTCTCTAATATATCTTCCCTACTTTAGGGTTGTTGGTTTGTTCTCCTGCGGGGCACCCTAGGGTTACTCTATAGTTTATTTAGGCGTGTCTTAATATACTTTATAACATTAGAGTTACGCTCCCTTTGCACCCTTTGTATTGCAGTGGCTTCAATATATAATTGTAGGGGGGGGATATTAGCTTCCTTCTTAAGCAGTGCTATGGCCGTTCGCTTATACCCGCCTGTTATACTCCGGAGATAAGCTGTTTGGACCTTTTGGAGTGGTTTAAGGAGTAATTTAGGGGGGCCTCTCTTGGATTCTCCTATGGCCTAAATACTGGATCTATACGTCATAGTTAGCCAGACAACTGCTGTATATAGTAGGCGTGACCTCTGGAAGCATGGACCCTATATAGAATAGACTCTAAAATATATAATACTGCTATACCCCTTACGCACTAACTAAGAAGCAATACTCTTAGTAGCTAGTATAAGAACTATAATAAACTACTCTTAATATAAAAAGGTCTTAAGGCGGTTACCCAATAGCTTATTAGCTAAAATGTACTAGACTAGTTTTAGGTTATAAAGGAAATAGCAATAGAAGATAAAGGGGCGAGTAATAGGCGCCCCCTATTAACTCTATAGTAGTAGAGTAAAGTTTATAATACTAGCGCGTCTATAGGCTTATTACGGCAGTAGTGGTTCCTAAGGAGGTTAAATAGTAAGGTAGTAGAGCACTATAGGCAACTTACAGGCGCTAAGTATACAAGTCTTAAAAGGCGGGGAGATGGATTACGGGGTTTTCTTAAGTAGAGTTTTCTCCCTATATATATATAAGGAGTAGTTTGTATAGGCCTAATAGGGATCCAAATTGGACGTTAAGCAATGAATAATTAATTAATTAATTATATATTTTAGCTAAATATTAGTCTTAGGCTATATCTTTAAATAGAGGGCCTTCTTTAGCACCTCCCGCGTATAGGGGAGAAAGTAGCCCTTTCCTTTTTTTTTAGGAAGCTAGCGATTAACTATATAAACGCATAAGGTAGATAGCTAAGGTAAGCTCCCATTATTTGTTTATATTCTAGCGTCTAGCCTATTTAATTTAGGTTACTTTAACGCCGCTAAGCTTAGTATACTAGATACTCTACTTATAGGTACTATAGGTCTTCTCTTTTAAGTAAATCCATACCCCCTAGAATATCTTTTTATTCTATTTAAACTATATATAACGTTTTATATAAGCGAGCTGGCCATATAAGCGAGCTAGTCATCACCAAAAATTAGAAAAATCGCACTTTAATATCTTGACAACTACTTAATAATAAATTCTAATAATTTGGATTTGGGCTTTTATATATACTCTATAGCTTCTATTAAGGTTATATAGTAAATGGTTTAGTAGTTTTTAAGATATAGTAATTTGGCCTTAGCCACTAAACCTTAATATCTTAAAAACTACTAAACTATTTACTATATAACCTTAATAGAAGCTATAGAGTATATATAAAAGCCCAAATCCAAATTATTAGAATTTATTATTAAGTGGTTGTTAAGATATTAAAGTGCAATTTTTCCAATTTTTGGTAGTGGCTAGCTCGCTTATATGGCCAGCTCGCTTGTATAAAACGTTAATAGCTTAACAGCCGTTATTATACTTTAATACTACTAGGGAAGACGTATAGGTTATACTAGTCCTTTAGCTACTAAATGGATAGAAAGCTCTTAGCGCTATTTTTACTCTAGCGGTTAAAGAAGTAGAAGGCTATTATAGAGAGAGGGTAGGGAATAGGGTTAGTATTACGTATATAGCCTATATACTCAACCTTACCGTATTAATTATACTTCCCCTATATTATTAATATAATTATATATAGTACTAGCTTATCTAGTTTAGGCCCTTTATTCTTTAGTTTAATAAGGATAAGGTTAGTAAGCTAAATATCCTAATGTGTTTTACTACTTACTTGGCTACCCTAGTTATCCAGCCACCCTATCCTCTACTAAAAATCACGAAAATTATAATATAATATTTTAATAACTACTTAATATAAGCTTATAAAATCTTATATTTAAGCTTATATATATATATATATACTCCGCTTCTTCTCTCTTAATTTTAAAGTAATTTGCTAGGTAATTATAAATATATAGAGATTAAAGTATAATTTGGGGATAAAACTATATATCTCTATAACTACTCTACAGATTTATCTTAAATTAAATTAAAAGAAATGAAGTATGTATATAAGCTTAAATATAAAATTTTATAGGTTTATATTAAGTAGTTGCTAAGATATTATATTATAATTTTTGTGATTTTTAATAGAGGATAGGGTGGCCGGATAACCGGGATGGTTGAGTAAGTAGTAAAACACGTTATCTACTTTAACCTTAGGTAATAGTAGTATAGCCTAAGAAATAAGTTAGAAAATAGTAGCTATATAGACTAGATATAAACCTAACAAATACTTAACTGTAGTTTAAAGATAAGACTTAACTAAACCTAGTATCTTAGAGCCTATTTTTTTTTTTGCACTAAGTAATTACCCTTTTAAGCCCTTTAATATTATAGCCGCTAGTAATTATATATAGGCCTTAATTAATAAAGTTAACGTATTAAATCTAGTTCTTATTACGGCGAACGCTCTCTAGTACTACTAACAGCTTCGCCTTATATAGCGGCTATAAGGCCTTACCTTCCAATTACTATATATAAAGCTTAGAAAAAGTGGAGATGTAGCTATTTATAACTAAGTATTAAACTATCTTGTTAAATAGGGCGTCTAAGGTCTTCTTATCCTATATTCTCCCTTCCTCCTTTATAGCTTCCTCCCCTATAGCTATAGCTACCTTTTCCCCTAACTACCCTCCTACTTACTTAACCATCTTCTACCTCTTCTTCGCCTATTTACTATTTTTCTATATCTCTTTCTATTTTAAATTCCGTTTTTAATAGCCAGCGGCCTATAAATCTTAGTTAATAACTTACTATTCTAAAAATAGGTAAAGCTTATCTTCTATTGCCTAGGCGCTATCTATATTACCTTTTAATCTTATATATTAGTCTTCCTACTTTTCTACTTCGTCTTATACGCTCTTATTATATTCTTTAAGCGCTAGGCCTTAAAATCGCTCTAAAGGCTATAGGAGGAAGAGAAAAAAGGTTAAAGGGGCTTCCTTTAACTATAAAGTATACTTTAGAGTAAGAAGATTTTTTATAAAAAAAACTCTATATCCGCAAGAGGTAAGGGGGGGATATATAACTATAGCGTAAGTAAATAAAGCCACCAAACGCGTAAATATTAAAAGGAAAAAAAAGAAAAGGGCTCTATATTATAGAATTATAATTATAATAAGCCTTTCTATATAAAATTAGAAGCCCTGCGCAAGCTAGCGCAGGCATAAAAATAGATTATTAAGGCGATAGTAAGGTTAAAGGCTTGTTAAGGCATTTTATACTAATCTAGTACTAACCTAGGCCTTAAAAACACGTCTAAAAAGTAAGGGCACCACCTAAGGTGTAATGAGGCCTTGTAGGAAATACTATAGTAGACTTGCTAATAGGCTAGGTATATAAGTAAATAAGAAGTCAATAATATAATAATAACTAGTAGAGTGGTTGCCCAATAGATTAACTCCAATTATATTCTAAGATTTACTACAAAGAAAGAATCTATCTAGGTAGGGACTGTGGTCCTTTAAATATATAACCCCTTCTTATAGTAATGACTGGGTATATTAGTATGTTAGTATATCGGTATGTTGCCTACGTACTTATATACTAAGTTATAACATATAACTTCTTATATGACTTAGCTACCCCTTATTTTATAGTTTGACTAATTTCAGCGCCTCCTACACTTCTACTACTAGTCCGTTTATATCTCCTTTTAGTAGCCGTACTACTGCTAATATAAGGTCCGTAATACTATCCCCCTCCTCTTCATCTTCGTTCTTAAAGATATTTTATATCTCTAAGCTGTTTACTAGAGGTATAGTATTCCCGTTTTTAATTTAGTAACCTTTATTGTTTTTAATGCCTCCTATTAAATCCTTATTATCTAATTATTATAACCGGCTAGTAACTGTTATTCTTTTACTAGGTAAAATTATACTGTTATATTCCTATTATATGGAGAAGAAGTTAGTATATATTGCAATCGCGGCTCTATTTAGTTGCTAACCTTTCTCTTACGCTAAGTATATAAAATTAAACATATGGTTGTCCTATAATGTTAGATCTATATTTAACGCTAAATATATACGTCTTATTATTCTCTATAGGCGTCTAATGCCTTGCTAAATTTGTTATAGAGTCTTAGATTTAATTCGCTGCTAAAAAGTTAGAAGACTAACTCTTAAATACCTATAGCAATCTTTAGCGTTTGCGTAACAAGTAGGATTATTCCCTAGTTAAAGTGCAGCGCCTTTATGCCGAAGAGTCTTAAATACTTAACGCTTAACTAGCTGCTTACGCTTAACTAACCTATCTTAAAAGGGTTTGTAAGAAAGTTTATTTAAAGAAATTATATCTTGCTAGGTAGGGTCTCCTTAAGCTTAAATAGAAAGAGGCTAGAAAGGATTCGTCTCTAGTAGAGAGGGAAATAACTTTAAATACCTTAGTAGTTAATCCTCTTAGGTCCCCCTTAGGTGACTTATTCTTTAGTGATCCTTTTTTATTAATATTATCTAACCTAATTTCTTCTAATACTCCTGCACCTTTTTTATAGCGTTTTTTAGATAGTCTAATAGCTCCTAGATAGTCTTATTATAGCCTATCCACTTAACCTTATACTATATTTTGTTATTAATATCCTTATAACTAATAATCTTTAAAATTTCCTATTAATTTTCCTTTTATTCTCTATATATATCTGGCTTATAAACTGGCTCTAGTATTATAATATACTATATAGGGTAGATTTTTATTTTCTCTAGTAAGTTAAGTTTATATATAACTTCTAAGATATTTGCTTTAATTATAAATAGTCCTAGTCTAATATAGTTAATTTCTTGCTTAGTTGTTAACTTTTAAATTTTTTATATAGTAGCCACACTTTATCCCCCTCTTTAAAATTTAGTCCCTTAGATCTCTTAGCGTTATAGTACCTTTTTATCCTTATCTGTACTAGTTTGGCTATTTTCTTAAAATATATATAAAGATTTATTAAGTTCTCCATTCTTTATTTAGCTATGCTACTTGTTTTTTTAACTTAATATAGCAATAACAATGTTCTTGGCTTATACCCATAGTTTGCCTTAAAAGGTAATATATCTATCCCTTCTTATAGTGTTATATTATACGCAAACTATATAACTAGTAATAATAGTACCTAATTGTTCTATATATAATTAATATAATGCCTTAGATACTATTTTAACGTCTAGTTTAGTCTCTCCATTTAACCGTCTGTTTATAGGTAATATGCTATTAACGTTACTGCATAAACCCCTTATTCTGCTAAAAATACCTCCTAAAATGCTACTATAAATCTTAGATCTCTATCTAATATAATCTTTATTAGTGCTCTATATCTTATAAATACTTCTTTAATATAGATTCTAGCCATATCCTCTAGGACATATATCGCATCTTTGTTAACATAGTCCTTATATCTTAGATTTTCTTTTTATACTTCCTAGATTTTTTATAACTAATTACTCTCTAGCGCCTTATAGGTCTTTTTAGTTATAACTGCTAGTTTTAGATAACTATACCTAATTAACCTATTTTTGTCTTTTATAATATAGCGCCTAATAGTTTTTTATTATTCTACAGTTCTGCCTTTCTGCTAAGTGCATCTACTCTTGCGTTTTTAGTACCTTTAGTATACTAAATTTTAAAGTGGTATTCTATAAGCATTTACGCCTATCTAACCTGTCTATAATTAAGTTCTTTTATTATTAGGAACCTCGTTAGGTTCTTATAGTCTATTTTAACCATAAATAGTTTCTCTATACTTTATAAGAATGCTTTTTATTTCTTAAGTGCTATAACTATACCTAATAACTCCTTGTTATAAATATTATAGTTTAGTTTTAGGAGTATTATCTTTTAACTATAGTATGCTACTAAATGCTATACGTCCTAGTACTTCTATAGCAAATATACTTCTAATATAAAGTCTAATACGTCCGTTTCTATAACCGTATCTAGCTTTAGTTAATAGATCTTAAAGATTAGATCTTAGGTAAATAACTCCTTAAGTTCTTTAAATAGTTTTCTTTACTTACTTCTCTATATCTATAGTTCCTTTTTCTTTATAAGCCTTATAAAAGGTTTTATATTTATAACCACTATATAATAAACCTCCTATAGTAGTTGCAAAACCCTAGAAACAATCTTAACTATATAATATTCTCTAGTTTTTACTAACTTACTATAGCCTTAACTTTCTTTAGATCTATTTAGATCTTTCCTAGTTTAATAATAAATTTAATAAAATTGGTTTTTCTAGTAAAGAACTTGCATTTCTTAATTACTACTAGCATCTTTTCTTTTTATAGTCTCTTTAAAACCTACTTAATATATTCTCCGTATTCTTCCTTACTTATTAAGTAGATAATAATAATATTAAGGTGTTCTCCTAATACACTATTAATTTATTGCTAGAATATTACTAGTGCATTTATAAGCCTAAATTATATAACTAATAGCTTATATAGTCCTTCCTTTAACCTAAAAGCTGCCTTCTACTTATTACCTTTTATAATCCTAATCTAATAGTACGCCTATCTTAGATTTATCTTTCTAAAGATTTACACGTTACTAATCCTATCCTAAATTTCGCTAATTAAGGGTAAAGGATACCTATCCTTTTATATAATACTATTTAACTATCTATAGTTAATATATAGCCTAAGTTTTCCGTTCTTCTTTGGTATAAACAGTACTAAATATCCCGCTGATAACTATAATGGTCTAATATACCCCTTTTAGGAGTTTTCTTAGATAAACTCCTTAAGTGCTCTTAACTTGTCTTCTATTAGCTTATAAATTAGAAAGAACTTTAGGCTTATTTCTAGTTCTAACTCTATTTTATAATCCTATACTATATATTCTAATAGCTTTTTACTTTTTAGGCTCTATAGCTTTTTGCTATACTTATAGTATCTCCTTAGTATATAACTTAAGCTTTACTTAGTCTCTTTATATATTACTCCAACCTAGTACTATTATCGGGAATGAGGCAAGTTGCCGTTACGTATTAATGTGGCCCTAGCGTGGTGAGAAACCTTAAGTTCCTTACCCCTTTCCTCATTCCTAACAAGAAGAAGAACAACCATCATACTATCTACGAACCGTAGCTACGTAATATCACCTTGTGTAACCAACACTAATTAGTAGTTAACTTCACTGTTATACCACAGAACAGCTAGGTATCACTAAGAAGAGATAAGCCACTATACCAGTACTACTCGTGCTAGAGAAAGCTGTCTTTTAAGGTCAGAACTAGTCCTAAACCTTAAATAGAACTCTTCCACAAATCTAAGGATCTAAAGGCCAGAACTAGTCCTAAGCCTTTCCAAGATTACGGATTCTTGCGTCTATTACACAGAATAACACGCTTTATAAGTCTTTGTAATTCAAGGCCAGAACTGGTCCTAAGCCCTATAATCGCAAATACACGTCCAAACACGTACCAAACGACAATCCCTACACCAATAACACTTCCCTCCCTCCAAAAATATGGCTACGCCTACTTTAAATAACTGGAAAAACTCCTTACCACCAGGGGTAGCTGAGCACGCGAAACTTATTAATAAAGATTAGGACGAATTCGCCTTTAATACAACAACTTATACCGTAAAACAAGTTAACGGCTTTCTCCTACACCATATTATATTCTACCAAAATAGATGCTACGCCGATTTACAACTATAGAAGTATTTCAGGGAGGATTTTATAGGATGGACTACTAATACCTAGGCACTTGGCAACATTAATATTGTTTAGGATTTTTAAGACTTCCTCTATAGGAATAGGGTATATATTGCTAAGAACGGTAACCTAATTGCTAGTAATATTTAGGCCGTTATTACTAGTATAGAAGAACCAATATAGACGGAAGCTAAAATTATACGTTAACTATAGAAACCTAAAAACAACCTATATTCTTTAGAAGGCAACTTTAATTCATATTAAAACCCCTAAAATGCTGACCCCTTACCTAGAGCTACTCTCCCACCTAAAAGTGCCCTCCTACTTAGAGTTACTCTGCCTCTACCTCCTCCACTCCAGCCAACTGGTAAGCCTTTACTACGAGAAGTTACGAATCTGATAAAGGTATATTTGGATAAAAAAAAAAGTTTGGAGGAGAACTATATAACATGCTCAGAGTAAAACTATAGGTCTTTTATAACTATTATAATAAGGTTAGAATTTAACGCCACTAGTACTACCACGCTTTCTCCATCATGTTAAAGGGACAGGTAGCGACATTCTATTATGACTATATTACGGGTAAAAACTATAGCTTTAATATAATGCTTTAGCTTATTAGAGCTCACTTTAAGACTAATAAGAATTGCTAACTTTATATATCTAAATAGCGGGAGACTATATTCTAGAGAGTTATTACTTTTAACCCAATAAAGACTCGTTTAGAGTGCCTTTAATTACTCTTTAATAAACTCTAGAAAATCTAATATAGCCTTACCAAAACTTACTAAAATAAGAACAGCCTAAGGGACTAGGTTATCTTGGTATGCTATAGCGTTCCTAAGTATAACTTGGCGCTATACAAATCTATAAATATGTTTGAAGGAGTATATACTAAGCTACGCTCTACTATAGGTACTATAATGCGAACACAAGAATCTTAACAGTTCTATACCAAAAACCCTACCTAACTAAGTATTCCTGACTAATATAATCACAACTGGACTGATCGAACATATGGTGGCCGTAGTAGGGAATATGGAAGAGGGTATAATTAACATTAACTATAAGGTAACCGTAGAGGTCCTAGTGGAGGTTTATTTTAAAGTAATCGCTAGAAGAAGTGCTACGTTTATAAAAAGCCAAATTGCTAGTTAACTAGACACTCCCTTAATAAGCGAAAAGAGGCATATAACAAGTTCCATTAGAGTGTAAGAAACGTTAGAAATTGTAAGGTCACTATGGCCTACTTTTAAAGCTTCCTAGTTTAATACAAAGGCGTAAAAAATCTTAAGGGTAAGGTTAATAAGGTCAAACAGCTCCTTATAGATATAGAAATTGAGGACTACTCCCCTAACCAATACTTCACTAAGTATGGTAAGGTAGATGGTATATAAACCGTCACTATTCTTAATAATCAATCTACGCTCCATTCTATTATAAAATTAGATATCTTTAATAAGCTAAAGGAGAGTTCTGTGTTTTCCTTTAACAATAGATACTCGGCGTACGTCTTTTATGGTATTATACTGGATATAGGAGCCGCAGGAGTATCTATAGCAGGAGAACCTTAAGTTTAAGCTCTTTAGTAGCTTAATAGCTCTATTTAAATCAACTAATTAACGGCAGGCCAACATATAATTTGCTTTAGTAAAGGTACTGCAATCTCTCTTAGCATAATTAGGGTCTAAACCCCCTTAGGATATATTACTTTCTATATTATTCCTACAAACACTCCGTTTCTATTTTATATTAAAGATATAGATAAGTTAGGCGTCAGGCTTAATAACCTTAAGAATGTACTTATTTAGGGAGACAATCAAGTACCTATTATACGCAAGTAGGGTTACCCCTAGTTGCTCCTTTATTAACTAGAAAAGAGTATTACTTAAAGCCACTTAACTAAGTCAGAATTATACCAACTATACTATTGTTTTGGCCACCTATCCGTTTATTAATTACTTAGGGTTCTTTAGCGAGCAGGCTATAAAGTTAAGGTTAAGGCAATTAAGTATCTTATAAAGTACTACTATTACTGCTAAATAAACCAGAAGTTCCCTAGCCGGTTTAAGTTCACCCTTAAAGATAACTACAACTTCAACTTCTATATTATTGTTGATGTTATGTATCTTAGCAGCAAGCCAGTACTCTAAGTTATTAACTTCTTAACCTCCTTTTAAGCCGCACGATTCTTAAAGGATATATCAGCTAGGAACGTATAGGATATCCTTTAGTTATACTAAATTAATATCTACCTAGAACCCCCTAATTAAATTATCTATAATGTAGGAAAGAACTTCTTATCTATAGAGTTCCGATAATAGATAAAGGCAATGGCAATTAAGGTTAAGGAAGTCCCCATTAAGGCGTATAATAGTATTGGAAAAGTAGAGCGATATTACGCGCCATTATACCACGCATATAAGATTATCTCTTTAGAATTAAAGGACGCTAGTAAAGAACTTACCTTACAAATAGCTATTAAAGCTATTAACGATTCCGCTAGCCTAAATAGACTTGTACCTATATTACTAGTCTTTAGCGCCTACCCTTAAATAACTAATAATTCTCCACTATCTCCCTTTATTGTGCAACGAGCCGAGGCTATTCACAAGGCAATAAAGGAGGTGCGACGTCTCTATGCTATACGCTAGGTTAATAACGTATTAGGAATAAGAAATGGCCTAAATACCTTAACTATGCTTGATCTGCCACTCTAGTCTAAGGTACGCGTATGGCGTAAAAAGGGAAAATGGTTAGGCCTACATTAACTCATTACAATTAATAGCCAGACTTATACTATTTAGATGCCTTATAGACCCACTTAATTCTGTTTAACTGTTATTAAGCCTTACTATAAAGATAACAGTTCTGAGCCTTTATAGAATGCCCTAGAAGATGCCCTAAAGAAGAACTACAATTAACGTACTCTAGAAGGCGACTACAATCCCAATATAATATTAGTAGATGCGCTACAACTATAACGCGGTAGAGGTCGCCTAAAGGAATTATAAAATCGCTAACATCTTATTAATTTTAAAGAGCAATTTATTGCTGCTATTAAAAATAGAGTTAAGTTATTAATGGCCTTTATAACAGCTAAAGAGAAGGCTGACTTTGAGCTCGCAAAATAGCTTTAAAAGGAAGGTTATATTATAACTCTAAGAGCTCCTTTCTAAGCATCTAATAAGCAGGAGATCGACGGTCTTATTGTAAGAGAAGTCTTTAAATTTAAGAAGTATAACCCTACTAAGTTTAATAAAGTTCGCATCTTTAAGTTAAGAATAGTTAATAAGATTAAAGGCAAAGCTATTAACGCCCTATTTAAGAAATTAAGGCTTGTTATCTAAGGTTACAACAATAATAGTAAGGAGGTAATTCTTATACAATCTCCTATAATTTAATAAGCTAGTTAGTGAGTTATTATTACGCTAGCTCCCTCCTTAATAAAGAATAGAATAGCGGTTTATTTATAAAATATTACTTAAGCCTACACCCAATTAGAGACGCACCTTTAGCGCTTAATATTAGTATACCTTTTAGAGTAAATTCGCTACTAGTATCCTAAAGATACAATTATGGTTATACTTAAGCCATTATATAGAATTGTAGAGGCAGGAACTCACTAGTAGGCTACCTATAGTAAGCACTATAAAGAGAAGCTTTTAATAACTACTTCTATATTTAATCCCTACTTCCTTATCACAACTATAGGAACTCTATTTGGAATCGTTAGTATGCAAACTAATAATATAATTATCTTAGGGGACAACCAATTCTTAGCTCTTAAAGAAGATAAGCTAGTAAAGGCAAATCTTATAGCAAAGCTAAAGGAAAAGCTTAGTTTAATAACACTATTACTCTTTAACGGATGTATCCTCTCCCTAAACAAGGATTCTATTGCTCTACGCTAGAAGGGTTAAGGTAAGAAGATTAACGTTATTAACACTAATTCTCTAAAGTAAGGATATATAGAGTAACGCGCTCGCGGAGCTTATATTACTTCTATTTGTCAACCTAAGGCTTTATTTAATCTCTCTATTGCTGCCTAATACTAGGAACCAATTAAGGACAACATTCTTGCCCTAAATAAATATCTTTTCTAGTAAATAAACCATCTTAATTAGGGACTACTCTACGTGCCTATTAATCTTCCTACCGCTAAGCTCTTTGTATTTGTTAATAGATTATTTATAAATAACAAAGATTTTAGCTCCTAGTTAGGATATAAGATTATTATTATAAACAAATTTACTAGAGAGAATAACTTCACAATCCATAGTAATTTTATCCATTGGAGCTTAACTAAGAGTAAGTGCGTCACTTAAAGCGTTCTAGCGTTAGAGATATACGGAATGGTTAGTGGAGTTAATATAGCAATTATAATTAGAACTACCCTAAAGATAATTATAAATTAACTTAAACTTCCTATTATCCCTATAATCGTATACACTGATTTATACTCCCTTTATAAGTGCTTAGTTAAGCTTGGTACTATAAAGGAGAAGCGCCTTATAATTAATATTATAGCACTTTATTAATTCTACAAACGGCAAGAACTCTTTAAGATTTAATGAATTAACGGTCAAGATAACCTAGTAGATGCAATAATAAAGGCAAACCTAAATAAGGCTCTAGAAACGTTTATTAACACAAACACTCTACATATACAAGTTAAAGGTTAGGTTAAAAGGGAGTAGAAGTATAACATTCTATAGACTCTAACTTAAACCAGCTAATTAGGATTTTCTATCCCCGGGATAGAAAATCGCTATTAGCTTATTTACTACTAGCGCCTTAGCGGCCTACCTGTCTTTGCGTTATCCGCCAAATTCTACCAACTACCGCATTATCGCATATTGTCGCATATTGTTTGGTATTGTTGTATACTATCTGGTATTATCGCATCCTGTCTGTTTATATATATATAGATGGCAACTACAAAAAGAAGAGTTACCAGTGTTGGGAATAAGGCAAGTTGCTATTACGTGTTAATATAGCCCTAGCGTGGTAAGGAACCTTAAGTTCCTTACCCCTTTCCTCATTCCTAACAAGAAGAAGAACAACTATTATACTATCTACGAACCGTAGCTATATGATATCACCTTGTGTAACCAACAACTATACTACTTTAGTGGTTTGTTATGTTTTATATTATTAAGTATCCCTAATATTAACTTAACCTATAACCCAATCAATCTTTAAATTATATTTCTATAACTAAGGTATTCCTAGCATTACCTTATCCTTCCCTAGTAGTAGGATATTAAAAGATATCTTAACTTATCTTCCCTTAATAGTTAACTAAATAGGTCCTATTTTAAGATTAATAATGCCTTCTCTATAGGCTATTAGATCTCTTAAAATTATTACTAATAGGTATAAGTGTTCTTTTTATCTGTATAGTAATTCTATTTTTTTTAACTGCTACTAGTAATATATAATTCCTTATTGCTCTACTATTTACTAGCGCTTTAAACTTTTAATCTTGCTATTTAACTTATAAATTTAGGTATTGTTCTATAATTCCCTTAAGGATCTAAGGCTCTATTACTAGCTCCCTCTAGTCCTATAGGCCTCCTCTTTTTTTTTTAACTGTTAGCTACTAGATCCTAATTATACTTAATCCTCTTTAGGCTAATACTTAGTTTATTTCTTTTCATTAATATACTATAGATACGTATTCTCTAGACACTTTTACTACTATTATCTATCTAAGCATTCTTCCATAAGGAATCTTCCTAGTTAAAGTATTAAGTCTCCTAACTCCTAAACTTCTACTAGGTGCCATTTATATATATACTTAGCATTTCTAAATCGCCTTTCTTTTATTATCTAATATATCCTTATTAGATACTTATAATATTTATCCTTAGGTGTCCTATATATATTATATATATTATTTACATATATAATTTACGCCAATGTATAATACGCTAGGTATCTTAGGTTAACTCTTAGCTTATTTTTATCCTTAAGTTTAAACCTTTCCTATATTAATCTAAGCACTACTATTTTATTTACTGGTACTAATATTTATATTATCTCTCTTTAGTCTATAGCTTATTCCTCTAGATTCTTTAACATTATAATTAAGGCTTCTTTAATATAACGTATCTGTCTTTCTAATATTGCCTAATCTAGTATAGCTTTCTTATCTAGCTATATACAGAAATCTTATTATTTATTATTTATTATTACTTATACTATTTATGATATAACTCTATAAGTGTATACAACTTATTTATAAGGAAGTATCTCTTTATTACTGCATTATTGCAACCCTTTAAGTGTTATTCCGTAAACCTAATTAGAATTCCTAAATCCTCTTCTTGTTTTAGGTCCTCTAGCCACTTAGCTTTTAGTATATCTACTTTTAGCCTATTAGCAATTTTCTATATAGGTGCTCTATCACTAGTATATCCTAGTACGCTAAATCTCTAGTCTAGTTTCTGTTCTTACTATATAATAATTTATTATCTAAGCTTATCTAAACTTTCTTATTTTCTATATCTTGCAGCTAGGTCTTTAAAGTCTTCTTACTTCTTAATTATTGTGTTAGTTTCTTAACCTTTAGGCTAAACGACTTATTTACCTAGAATTGTTACTATAGACCTTATTTATTCTTTAAAATCTTAGTTCCCTAGAAATCTTTATCCTATACTTATTTGTTTATCTTTAAACTAAGCTACTACCCTTTTTTATTAGTTATTGTCCATTATAGGCTCTTAGGTATATCTTATCTTATCTTATCTTAAGAATCTTAAGCCTATGGCCTTTTACCTTTATTAAGTGGTAAGCTAGCACTAGCAGTTGTCTGCTTACTTAATTGTCTTTAAATATTACTCCTTCTGTTTTATAAAGCGATAGATACCGTATCTAATAGTATTATAATACCCGTTACTAAACCTTACTCTATAGCGGTCTTAGTCTCTACTTTTAATACATATTTAAGGTTTAAGCACGCCTAGTTAGCCTCTTTTTCTTCCTTATTGCTATTAATTAATAAGTACTCTAATTTCATTGTTATTATTACTAATCTTTATCTATATATTGCTGTAATATCTTAATCTAGCTTATAGAGTTAATCTTATTCTTTATTTAACTCTTTAGTTCCCTTAAGTCCTTATAACTTTAGCTCTTATAGCCAATAGCTTGCGCTATACTTAGCGTCCTTATAAATTTAGTATATATTATTATAACAAAACGTAAAGTGCTTCATTAAACACTCCTTAGTCCCATATAATATACTTATATCCGTATTATTATACTCTAATAACCTAGTGCCCTTTACCGCGTAGTTGCTCTAACTATCTCTATAGTCTTTAGCAAAATAATCTTATTTTCCATAATTTATATAAGCTCCCTTTTTAAACCATTCTTCTTATTATAGAGTCCGCCTAAATATCTTCTGCTACTAAGATCTTTAGTTTAGCCTCTGCTCCTTAGTCTTATAATTATTTAATCCTTAACCTCTGGGTTTCTATAGTTTCTTATTCCATCTTTTAGATTCTTTAGTACCGCTTAGGTCTATTAGCTTTAGTCCACTATTCTATAGTTTCTAACTTTGTATCTATTAATATATGCTCTATGCCTTATATAACTATAGAACTCTATCTTAGCTCTTTTTAGCTTGTTCCCTTTAATAGATCCTATTATCAACGTGTTTCACCACTGAGCGCATTACACTACCGAGCGTATTACTTTAAGGAACACTAAAAAGCCTAAATTTCAATTTTAAGTATCTCAACTACTATTAAATAATATTTTCTAAAAATTTAAATATAAGCTCTTATATACCTTTTCTAGTGTCTATTATAATATAAAAGTATATAATCTAGTAGTTGTTGAGATATTTAGAAATAGCTCTATTTTTAGCCCATAAACTCTATATTATAATATATACTAAAATATGTATATAAAAGCTTATATTTAAATTTTAGAAAATATTATTAAGTAGTAGTTGAGACATTTAAGATTAAAATTTAGGCTTTTTGGTGTTCCTTAAAGTGATGCGCTCGGTAGTGTGATACGCTCGGTAATGAAACACGTTAATCTTAATTAACTAGTTAATTAATTCTTATATAGTAGTTGCATCTTTTATAAGAATTATTGCGTCCTAGACTTTTACCTTAAGTCCCTATTTATACTATGCTATAAGCACCTAATTATTCCATTTAACTTATATAGCGAGCGTTTAAAACTGCGTTGTGTACTTAATTACTAAAGTATATTGCACTAGATTTTAGAGCATTCTTTCCGCTGTGGTCATTGCTTTAGGGTCTCCAAATATCTATATTAACCGTTTTGCAAACCTATTCTAGCTAGAGAATATATACCATATTTCTTGGTTAGTAGTTAATATACTATTTACCTATATCTTAGTAAGGTAAGGTTTAAACTACTTAAGCGCTCTCCCTAACAGGAACAGTTCTGCGTACGCCACTTAATCTATAACTATTGCTAGTTTCGCTCCTTCTTATATAACCTTAAAGTGTATTTGCGTAAGAAATCCCTTAAGTTTTAACTTCTCCCCTAAGAATTGTTTAATTAAGGATAACTTAACCTTAGCCGTCCTAATGCTATTAATTCTATCTTTAAGTGCCTTATTATTATCCTATCGCTAGTTAACTATTTCTTATAACTGTCTAACTATAACTAGTTACAAGTTAGTATCCTATATACTAGTATCTCCTCCTAACCTTAAAGTAGTTACTACCATTAATAGTGTTATAATTAGTGCTTTTAGTGGCATATTATTTAACTTTATTAATACTATAACTAGGTAGTAAATATATAATAAAGCCTTATAGGAAATACTAGGGTAGACTTACTAATGGGCTAGATATATAGGTAAACAAGAAGTTAATAATATAATAATAACTAGTGGAGTAGTTGCCTAATAGATTAACTCTAATTATATTCTAAGATTTACTATAAAGAAAGGAACTATCTAGGTAGGGACTATAGTACTTTAAATATATAACTCCTTCCTATAGTAATAACTGGGTATGTTAGTATATTAGTATATCGCCTATATACTTACGTACTTATATACTTACATATTAAGTTATAATACGTAACTTCTTATATAACTTAGCTACCCCTTATTCTATAGTTCGACTAGTTTTAGCGCCTCCCACATTTCCACCGCTAGTCCGTTTATGTCTCCTCTTAGTAGCCGTACTACTACTAATATAAAGTCCGTAACATAAGGGGGAGGAGATATAGTAATATTTAGACGATATATTATAGACCTTAGGGGGTTATACGTAACCTAAGGTTATGCCAAGCTTAACCTAGACCTCCGATACCTCTAAATATAAAGGATCGCTAATTAATATAGGGGTTTCCATTCTAGGTTATATAGAGAAACCCAGACCCAACTTATAGGGTCTTTATTCTAATAATTAGGAAAACATTTATAGGCTAAAAATTATTTAATAGGTAGTTTAAAATCAAATACTATTAATTACGTCAATTGCCTGCTAAACGGCTTGTTGTTAACGTATTTAACATATTTAATACGCAGCCTGTGCATAGCCTGCGCAATTAATTAACTTAATAGATTTTTTAATTTTCTTACCTCGCTTAATTTTCGTTTAAGCTCTAGTAAGCTCCCTAGCAACGCTATAGAGAAGATTTATAATTTTTTTAATAAAAAGTTTACCTAGAAGAGGTCTTATTATATATAATGTATATAATAGGGTTATAAAGGTAACTCTAGTTATAAAGGTTTGTAGATTTTGCAAACAAATTTCATCTATACGTTTGCTTTGTCTATGCGCCAACACTTTAATATTCAAAACCTTTATAACTAAGGTCATCTTTATAAACCCATTATATACGTTACTAAACTTAAAAGACTTTAAGTAAAAAAAGTAAAATCGCTAATTACGCAGGCTGCGTGTTAAAAAAAAAAACTCGATATAGGCTAGTTTGTTAATTACGTTAAGTAAGTCAATTACCTATTAACTACTAGTAGTTAAGGCCATCTAAAGGGGACAATATTTTGCTAATAGACTAATATTAGTATATAAGATATTCTGGAACATTTCTACCTTGTTTAAAATAAGTTGTATATTGCTTTAATTAGCTTGATTTTAAATATTTTACTTTAATAGAGAAGGGCGAAGAAGGTAGATACTTTAGGGAATATAACGCTCTATAAACCACTAAGCACCTACTACTAAACTATAGCCTATATAGGGAAGGGAGAAAGAAATACAAAGGCAACTAGGCTCCTCTCTCTCTGTAAAGAAGTTATTTTATATAGGAAAAGGAAAAGAAGCACTTTTTCTATTTCTAAATAAAACAGAAATAGCTAATAGAAAGTGGCTAATAGCAGCAGGATCTTTAGAAGGAGGTAACTTCTATTAGGCTCCTAGTAGATATATAATAGAGAGTAAAAGAATATAAATAAATTATAAAAAGATAGGGATAGGCGTTAGGATCTATTATTTTTTATAATCCTTTTTACCGTTTTTCTTATTACCTAATAGTTACTAGTAATTTAGTATTCTACTAAGAAGCTATAAACCCCCATTAGGGGTTTATAAACTATTAGGCCATAGTTACTAATATATATTAAGCTGCCTAGAAAGGATTTATATAAATAAAGCTATAGCGCTATGGCCTAGAGGCTATATACGTAGTATTATATATAGTATAATATAACGGATATATAATTTTTTTAAAGCTATATTAAAATTGTTACTAACCTAGCTAATTAAGGCACTAGTATGGTAAGAGGGGACGCATAAGCCTATATAATTAGATTATCTTTTAATAAGGATATTAAGCTAAGAAGTAGAAGGAGGTAGAGGAAAGAATATGTCTATATATATAGCGCCAAGTCTTTAGCCAAATCCCTAACTTGGCCCCCTATCTAGGTTACGCGAAACAATACTATAACAAAAATTTAATAAAACTTGGTTAATATTTTAATTAATAGATATATTTTATTAGTAGGGGATAGGCATATATTAACAGTATGGCACTAAGCGTTAGTTAATCAATTTATCTAAGAGCTTGGCTGCTATAAAAGTTTATTATATTAAAAATATATTAACGTAGTTAATGGGTTTTTGACCGCTCCCTAAGTTATAACGAATTTAAACCTTTATTAGTTATTTATCATCAAATTAGTATTTCGGCTAATTTTGATTTCTAAATTAGTTATAGCCTAGGGAGCGGTCAAAACCCCGTTATATATAGTTGGGAAATTACGTAAAAAGAACTATTATAATGGTGTAAAGGTCGCTACCTAAAGAAGAGAAAAGGGAACAAGATAAGTCTTAATTAGACTAATAGAAGGCGGAAGAAAAGGGTAAGATTAAGGTAAGATCCCTTGTGGAGGTAGAGCTAAGGCACCCTAGCCAAATCGAATCAAGGAGCAGCCTATATTACATCGGTCCCCTACCTAAAAATGCTATCTCTAGCGTTCTATACTGTTAAAAAATATATAAAATAGTAAAAGGAAAGTAAATTCCTAAAAAGAATATAGGAAAACCCTTCTAGCTATACTTTAAAAAGTAGTTTAAAGTAAAAAAAGATTTGTCTTATATATCAAAAAAGGTACCCCTTTTACGCGTTAAATAGACAATCTGGATTTAATTAAATCTTAGTAAAATAAAGTCGTAAAATAAATAAATAATTGTAACTTAGTATTATAGTAACGTGTTTTATCACCGAGTGTCCGACACCACCAAGTATCCAACGTCAAAACGCACCAAAAATTAAGAAATTCATACCTTAATATCTTAACAACTACTTAATAATAAATTCCAATGATTTATATTTGGACTTTTATATACACTTTACAGCTTCTATTAAAGTTGCATAGTAGTTGGTTAAGTGGTTTTTAAGATATTAAATTTAGGGGCCAAAATAAGGCTAAAATTTTATATCTTAATAACCACTAAACTAATTACTATGCAATTTTAATAGAAGCTGCAAAGTGTATATAAAAGTCTAAATCTAAATTATTAGAATTTATTATTAAGTGGTTGTTAAGATATTAAAGTATAAATTTCCTAAATTTTGGTGCATTTTAACGTCGGACACTTAGTAGTGTCGAATACTTGGTGATGAAACACGTTAATAAAACTTAAATTTTATATTTAATTAAGGTATTTTTATATAAGCGCGTAGAGGCATATATTATATAAAGGGAAGCGTAAGTTCATCTTTTAAAGACGACGTTGTTTTATTCACTGCTTATTATTATAAGATTTCTATATAGTGTTTACTAAAAGCTCTATTGTGGGAGGGAAGGTCTCTCTCCAGACGAGAAGTCAGTGTACTGTCGGTCTGTCGGTCGGTCGTAGTTAGTCAGTAGAAATCAGTAGGAAAGCAGTTAGTAAGAAGAAGAGAAAAGAGTGTATTATATCCCCAAACTGTCCGTTAAGCCTATCCGAGTTGTTAAAGACTCTAAGGCCGCGGGCCAATCTATATACCTATAGGAGGCCTATGCTCTCCCAAAACCATACCCAAATTGGATACTAAATGTAGTGGGCCAACTTACCCCACCACATACCTCCCCTGCCTAAGTCGTTGTCCCCTAACAACCTCCAAAACTCTAAAACTCCCTATCTTTGAAATGAAGGCGTAGTAGGTAACTATATATACTCCTTACCCTTGCTATAAACCCAAGATGGTGAGTAAGGAGACTCTATTCTGGTTAAATGAGACTACTCTTATCCGCCTGGTTAGATAGTATAAGCAATATTAAATAGGTGGCTTTTAGATAACCTTGCTCTTTTATATCTTTCTATTTACTTAATTCTGTCCTATAACTCTTTAGGCAACTCTATATAACTCTATCCTTCTATAATAACAGGGGGTACCCTACTTAGATCTACCGCAACAGTTAAAGGGTTAATTCTATTATTAACACAGTAGAAGTATAAGTGGCTGTTAAAGCGCTCTATCTTAACTATATATATAATCTAAAACGCATCCTTATAGTTTTTAACAGCTTTAAAACAGTAGAAATGTATCTATTTCGCAACTTCGTTCTAATTACCAGTTAGAAGAAGATTACGATCTTAGATTACCGCTAGAGAGTCCCATTATTATCTACCTAGAAGGGCGTTAGACAAGGCGCTGGCAGCTATAAGTTTAACTGCCGCAGGGAAGCGATATGGGATTATGCTGTAAAGGTTAGTATATCCAGATGGTATATAGGGCGGCGCTTTTAAGTCTTGGTAAGTATCTACCAGCTCTGCCCAGGTTTCTCCTTCCGTAACCTTAAGATTATTATAATCGTCCTAAACACTAATAAACTATAATAGTATTGTTTGCTGGGTTCTAGTTAAAGGTCCTTTTACCCTATAAGGAAGGTGTGGCATGGTTATATACACATCTCCTTTTTCACACAGCTAAGCTACCTAGTTGGTTATGTATTTTTCTACATCTTTAGTGGTTTAGTCCTAATCTAAGATCTTATATACAAATCCATTGCCTTTAGTTAATCCTTATACTTTAAGATCTGCCCACTATAACTCTAAGTGATAATATATACTAGGTAAGATAACCGTATAATTACCCTTAGTCTTATTATCTAGAGAAATGCTTTCTTAAATTATATTGGCACCGCGCCCGCTCTCTATAAGAGAAGGAATGTTTATATTAATATAATAAAAAGCTATAAAGTCTTCCTTAACCGCGAACTTTGTATAATAGGGGTAGGAGATAAGTTACCACTAGCTATTAGGCCTAAGAGCGTAATAGAGACAGTAATACTTAGGATCTTATCTTATTAGCTACTAGCAGAGACTATGGACTATTATTCTTAACCATCTATAATTTAGCCGTCCATTAATTAGATGCTGGTAATAATGGTATATATATATTTCTTTATTAATTATTGATAAAATGCTAGAATCCTACTACTATCTAAACACGTTTAAAACTACGGATCCGTCTTACTACTATATACCTTAGTTGTCTAGTAACAGCATCTAATTAAGTAAAGCCCCTCTATTATAGGAAAACCTTAGTGCCGAATTATAAATAAACTTATATGGTCCTAAGGAGTTAGACGGAACTAGAGGTCTATAAGCTTTTCTAAACTAGAAGTATGTAGTAGGATCTGTCTTTATAATGCCAAGATAATTATAAGTGTGGTATATTAAATGGAGTCTATAGCATAGTGCGGCATAGTTTAGACCCTTTATCGCCAAACCCATACGTCCTCCTATGGCTTGCGTATGCATCTAGTAGACCTTGCATATCTCCAGGTTAAAACTAGCTGCCCTATACCAACTACGCAAGAGCTTTATAACCTTAGTTAGTTTAATTTTAGTAGTTTAGTTTAGGGACGCTTTAAGATAAGCTAGCATATTATCTTTATAGTCATACCCTTGTTTTGAACGGAGTATTACTATAATATCTACAGTCTCCTTAATATACTCCTTATCATCTCCAGGCTCAATAACGTTTTTATTAAACATTAATTCTACTCCTAGCCCTCCTATTTCTAGGTAAGCAACTGTTAGCCCTCTCCTTAGATTCCTTCTTAAAGAGGATACTGGCAGCTATAAGGGCGAGCCAATAGGCATTCTAGCTGCAAGAATACTTTTGTTTATAGAAGATAAAGGCGAGTTAACTAATATAGGTAATCCTTATTAAGACGGGCTTGGTATAATACTAATGCCTCCTTTTTAAATAGGTGTTAACAGCTAAAAAGCTAATAGATTTATTATATTAGAAGTATATTATAAATATGTTCGTAGTATAAGAGCTAAGCTCTCTCCTACTTATCTAATTCCAATATTAGTAACTTCTAGTCCCACTATAGTTAATCTCCTACTTCTTAGTGATAGGTCCTTATTTAGAATAAAGAAGCTAGTTAAGTGTCTCCCTAAACCATACTTATTTACTACCTGGTCTAATATTACCCTTCCTAACTTTATAGGCGCAAGCGCGAAATCAGCTGGCTGCAGTTAAGTAATAGTCTTAATGCCGCGTCCTAGATAATCGAGCCTCTTAACTAGCGCTTTATTAACTCTTGCTATAACTTTAGAAAGTAGATGGACTATAAGCTTTTAGACGGCGGAGAGGAAGTTATAGGAGACTGCGTATTTAAGCGGTCCATTAAGGACATCTTATTCCTAGGCCTTTTAGATGGTTTCTCTAGCTTTATTATACTAGTTTCTCTAATCTTTAGCCATCTTACTAATATTAGAGATATCCCTAAAGATTAATATAAACGCGTCTTTTCCTAGAGATGCCTATAGCCTACTATCGTTATTAATAAAACTAACTACTATACTAGCAGTATCTGCGTAGTTTTCCTAAGAGAGTAAAATTTCGTTACAGATTTGGATAAGCACTACGTAACGCTAATTAACTGTAAAGCCTCTAACTTCTGCAAGGACGTCACTAATCTAGCGCTTAGCTCCTTTATATAGTACCAATGGTCTACTTAATAAAGATATAATAAACGTACTATTATTAATTCTGTTTAGTTTACGCTTTAGCTAATTATAACTATCTTTAAGATTTAAGGGTAAGAAGGTGGGTTTCTAAATAGGGTTCCTAATTATAATGGTCTACTAAATCTAGGTAGTAGTATGGAGTTCTGCCGGTTCTAACTACTAAATAGACTAATTATAATTTTCTATACCCGGCATAGAAAATTGCTATTGGCTTAGTAAAGGCGGTAAGCGGAACTAATATCTTTGCTATAAACAAATCTAGGTATTTATATGTAAACATTCTTCTACCCTTACCTTACTATTAACACGCATTAGATTCCTATAACTAAAAGGCAAATAAGAAATAGAAAGAGCTTTAGGAAATATGGCAAATAAATAAATAGGCTACGTGGTTATTATTAACGTCCCCTCCCCCACTTTAGAACTTAACTGTCCCCTAGTTAAATGTTTTATACTTAGTTCTGTTAAATAATCTTTCTAAAACGCGTACTTCTTAAACTACACAGCATTGTAATACAGGTGGATTTTTATATTATATCTTCCTTAAACTCTAGCTCTGCTGTTATTTCTTATAGTATAGTTCTGCTTAACTGGTCAAGCTAGTCTTCCTAGCGGACTTCAGATACCTGTCGCTAGTAGAACTTCTTCAATCTATTCCCTAAAGTTTAGTTGCAGAATAGCATGCCGTTAAGATCCTCAATTAAGTACTATCCTTTATTATATAGGTGACTCTTATATATATGGAACAGGCCTAGCTATTTTAGATCTAACTTATAACTGCTAGAATAATCTTACTTAAGCTGCGTATTATAGAGCATAACTATATCTCTAACCTTAAATCTGTCCTGGTAAATGCAATAGGTATCATTAAAGTACTCCTTGTTTATTACCCCTCGTTATCTTATATACGTAACAGCCTCTTTTATATCTATATCTCTTTAGTTAAACTGCTTTGCATAAAGTGCTAGTAGCTCTATAGTGGTCTAAACTGTTTGCTAAGGCAGCGTTTGCCAAGTGGGTATATAGAGTTTAATAGGAAGGATATGCTTATATCCGCATATAACTCTTGCTAGCATTATTCCTATAGGCCGCTTAACAGTCATTCTATCTACCTATAAAACGGTATAGAGATTATCTAGCTATAAGCCATCCATCTTTGCTAAAGCATCTACTATAGGCTTATGCCCTTGCTCTATTAAGCCTTATCCCTATAAGTAATATACAGAAGCTATAACCCTTTTAATATTATAGAGCTCCGCGAGCGCAGCGGTTATATCAGCATTTTCTCTACTACTATCTATAGAAAGCTGTCTGAATACTCCCTATCTACAGATGATGTCTTTATAGAGGAACATTGCCACGCTTTTTGCATCCTTTTTCTAAAGGGCTTGGGCTTCTACCCATCCAGATATATATTTTTAAGTAGTAGCCAGGTATCAGAATTTAAGACGGGTTATTAGCATAAATGTAATGTCTACTATTACTCGTTACTATAAAGTAGACTCCTATATAGGGTGTATTACTTCTTCTTCCTATTCTAACTGCCGCCCTTAGCATTATAGGCATAACTTAATATGCTATAATATCTAATCCTATAGCCCTGGCCACTAATATTAATTTAAGACTCTCTAATACGTCCCTTTTTATCTATAATGTCCACTCCAATTATAAAGGCTCTTAATAATCTCTTGCTGAGTATTCTTATTATTAATTACTGTGACGGCGCTGGGGCGCGTCACCTAGTTAGGGGTTCGCTTAGGGCTTGGCTTGTGTATTTAGACGTGGCCTCACCACTTCTCTTGCTCCTTACCTTGATATCTTCGTAATATAGCATTCGTTCGCTTCATCTTGGAAGCATTTGTTCAAGTCTTCGTTAAGACATTTGTTCAATGGTTCGAGCCGTCACAATTACCCTCTGCATTAGTATATTTTTTAACTATTAGCGGAAGAGCTGTTAATTACGCACGAGGAACTTTAGCGCTTGCCATTTAAATCTTTTAAATTCCTTAGTATTTATTTCTTCTAGACGTTATAAGGTTACTAGCCATTTTATAATCTTTTAAGATTCCTCTAAATATAAGTTCTCTAGTGGCAGATTTACCTTTATTTTAACTAGGCTAGCCATGTATTCTAAAGTACTTAGCTTATAGTTAATGAATTCTTTAATATCCTTAGTTAGTTTGTTAGGCCGTTTGCTATCTAGTGGCCATTGTGATAGCCCATTAGCTAGGCTATTCTTCTTCCCTGGTATATGTCTAACATTAAAGTCCTATAACTAGATCTATACTAGCTATTAAGTTATTAAGGCTCCTGGTAAATTAGTAGCAGTATAATTTAGTTACGTAACTAAGGTATTTATATCTGTCTTAACCATAAAGCGGACGCCGTATAGGTATACTCGACACTTCTTTAATATATATAGTAATGCCTAATACTTAAGCTTTCCTAAATTGTATTTCTGCTCCGCTTAAAATTAGATGCTGCTCTTATATTAATATAGATGGCAATAACCTTGCATATCTAGTTATATAAGACTGCACCCCTATCTATTCTTGTATCTATTAACAGCGAGAATAATCAGCCTAGCCCCCTTACTATAATCCAGTTAAACTAATATAGGTGCGGTAGTAATTGCATGCTTTAGAGTCTTTATAGCGGCTATCTGCTCTATACCCTATACAAACGGAACGTTTACTTATAGCAATTGGAAGATTGGCTTTGCCTTTATTGCGAAGTCTTTTACCTATATTTAGTAATACATAACAACTCCTAGGAATGCTTGGGCAGATATAACGTCTTTGCAGTCTCTCTAGTAAATAATCTTTGCGACTTTTAACTCTTCTAGATATTATCCCTTTCTATTATAGCGGTAGCCAACTACTACAATCTTATCTTTGCAGAAATGAGACTTTACGCCTAAGATTGTATACCTAGCTTATTCTAAATCCGTAAGCACTTTATCTAGCCACATAATGTGTTCCAGAATATATCTATGCATACCTAGAAGGCTCTCTTCTCCATTATACATTATCTGTAGTCCTTTTACTGTAATATTATCCAGAAACGGCAAGGTATAGTATGGGATGTGTCGTTCTAGGATCTTAGTAATTATCCTTATAAACTAGGCTACTGAATTCATGCCTTCTATAGGTATCATTATTTGTTATAGAAGTCCCAAAGGTGTTATAAAGGCTGTTAGGTTCCTGCTTTCTATATCTAGCTCCAATTAGTTATAGCTAGAGAAGAAGTCTACTAGAGATATAACCTTATACCTTACAAACTCCTTAAAGAACTTATTAGCATATAGCAGCAGATTTACATCCCTAATAGTTACTTAGTTAATATTTATCACCGTGTTAATTAGTTAGTACTTCTTATACTCCTTTTTACTTATAAGAAACTATGGATTCCTATATAGGCTTTTATAATATTCCAGAGTCCCTTAAGCTAGTTATTCTTATAACATATTAATCACCTCTTCTTATAGGGCCCTTAGTACAGGAAAGTTTAGTACTTACTATGCTTTATATAGCGTAGTCTTAATCTTTAATAGTGGAGTTATATCCCTGCTGATATAACCCATCTTAGAGAACCCCTATGCTAGAGCCTCTTCTTAGTTAAATAATATGGCCTTAAAGATTTCTTGTTCTCTTGGCTAAATGTCTCCTATAATTATACGCTCTAATCATTTTAACTTTAGTTATACGCCGTGGGCCAGCTTAGTATATCGCGGCTTAAGGAAATAATTATATGGACTAAGAGGTAATCCTTAAATAGACGCCTTTTGCTAACGCAGAGCTACTTCTCGCCACTCTATTATGCCTTCTATAACTGTTCTATCTGGTGCTAATAAGTTAACCAGACAGACTTTATCCACTTTTTATTTATATGCAGTTGCTACACTTATAGCGTTCTATTGGGCCTTACTCCTATAACTTTCCATTTACATTATAAATAGATCCATTATCTTTAATATTTAATATATGCGAGATCCAGCCTTTACTTTAAACACTAGCTTCTGCTTTCCTCCTATATACTTTTTTAGAACTTTCTTTAATATTTTACTGTTAAACTCTCTCTATCCAGTGTTATATTCTTCTTTCTGTTAATGGCTATGTCCAGCAGATATCTAAAATGGCAAACGTCCTTGTTGAAATCGCACCCTATTTCCCTCCTCTCCGTCCTTAGCGCCCTCTTTGTCCTAATATGCCGGGTTATAAATAACCCCAGATACGATCCTAGTAGTTATACTAGTTACATATTTCTTAAACTGCTACCCATACTAATTCCTTTATCTGGTCTAAAGAGTATTGCATCCTTATAGGATGTTAAGAACCTTATTTTAACCCCGCTATCTTCTAATTAAATAATATAAAATACCTGGCCTGTTGCGGTTTAATTTATTGCTAGTCTAGCCCTTACTAACCACGGCTTACTAAGTATTACTTTATATAACATCTCTCCTATAGCAATAAACATTGTGGATATTAAGACGCCACCTATTACTATAGGGGCCGCATATACCAATCCAATGAACTCTAACTAAGTCCTATTAGTAGACGTTAGATATACGCCTTGTAACTATAGGGGCAGACTTAATATTAGTAGTCTATATTATAGAGCCACACTTTCCTTAATAAGGTTAAGTTCCGCTCTAGAGTTAATTAAGTATTTAACCTTTCTATCTCCTATCTGCGCTTCTACTTTTGGATATTATCTTTAAAATTAGGTAAACCTAGCTTCCCGTTTAATCTGGTCTACCTTAGCAGTTATTAGGCCAGTTTAATCAGCATAAAACGTTATGCGCGCTAATAATACAGATACTTTAACTTCCTCTTACTTTTATTGGTAGGGTTCTATAAGGGGTAACGGGAGAGGTTTAAAGAATAACTTTATAACTTTGGGCATATATATAAGGCAGTCACTAATAGTAACTTTAATAGTTTTTAACAAGATCTTGTCTGCCATTACAGTTAGGCTTAGGACGTTTCCTTTTAGTATATCTATTATCCTAACTGGCTTTAGTCGCAGTGCTTTAGCAGTTGTTATTACATCTATCTCTTATTACATTTGTCTTCTTAGCTATTTAGCATAGTTTATTTTATTAATCTTATTATTATTTAACAGCGGTTAAGGAGCCTGCTGTTATAATTATAGTGCGATTTGGATATGTCCTCCTAGTTGTATATTTCAAACTATTGCCAGTTATGGACCGGACGGTCTTAGGGGCGGCTTTATTACTCTAACGTCCCCTTACGGTTTCCTAAGATCGTATAACTATATTATAGGCTGCAACTAAGTTACTACTCCTACTAAGTTAATATATACTAACTCCACTTGGTATATATCTTCCCAGGACTTACTGAGCTCTTCTTTACTTTTAGTACCATTACTTTCTATAAACTCTACTAAGGCTGCCACTAGCTGGACGCCTATTGTTATTGCTATTACTATTACATTAGGATTAATATTTGTATTTTACTTTCGCTAGTCCTTAAGAAACTAAATCCTATTATTGCTTGGTAAATATAGAATTGGATTTCCTAGGCGCTTACATATTCTAGTATAGATTTAGTTATACTTGTTTATATATAGGAACCTACAGTTAACTAGTTCTTAGAGTATTGGGTATTAGTTAATAAAATAATAAGGACCCCCGTATCTATAATATATCTTAGCTTGTGCCTGGTACATGCGAAGATTTTCTAGTCCTCTTTGCCTTTCTAGGTTAGGCTTATATCGCTCTTATAGCGCCCCCCTATATAGTGGCAGTAGCCCGTTGTTATTTGTTGTAGGTTATAGACCCGTTTATTCTTAACACACTAACGCTTAGTTTAGGAGCTGCGTGTACTATATTAGATCTTGGCGAATCTTATTAAGGAACGGCATTAAAGATGTAACACCTGCCAATTTAACTGTCCTAAGATTAAGCCTCTGGAGTTAACTAGTAAGTTTCTCCAGCTTAGGGTTTATCTCTTATATCGTTTAATAGGTACTTACTAACTTATTTAACTAAGAGACTATAGGTGGCCAAAGAGCAGCCTCTCTCTGGTTTAATATAACTGGTTACTAATTGCGGAATTATCTAACCAGCTAATAAAGACCTTGTTCCTTAGGGTTTATTATTAATAGGCGGTCTATGCCCTTATGCGAATTAAGCCTATCTTCTATAGCCTTCCTTAGTAGGTGGAAGTTAAAAGACTTTTATCTATCTAGGTTAGCTCCTATCCTAGTTATATTATATCTTTAATATTTAAATAGGAGTCCTTTTACAAACTAGTATCCTTATTTACAGTTTTCTAAATTGCTAGCCTTAGTAGCCTTCTAGGAAATTAGTGTAAATTGTCTATAGTATTCGCGTATACTACTAGGTAGGTTATTCCTGCACTATAGTATATAAGCTTCCAAGAATTCTACCGTCTTAACTTGTTAAAAGTAGTCACTTCCTTAGTAGTCTGTTTAAAGCTTTTTTACAAGTTTTGTCCATCTACTAATAATAAACTTAGGCAGGCTTTAGATCTAGGTCCCTATCTAATAGTTATAATATTCCGGAAGTCCATAATGTTTCTCATCATCTATAACACGGTGTTGGATGCACAATTACTTATACTGTTTAATAAATTATAACATGTTTTATCTTGTAAAGTAAGGGGTCCCTAGAGTCCCTAGAGCTAGCATAGGCTGGGCCATAATATATACCTTGTTTTATTCTATTAGTAGTTTATTACAAGGCAACAGACTTGCAGTTTCTCCTAGGATAGGTAAGTTAACCTCCTAGTTCTTATCCTCTCTCTACTAAAGGTTATTAGTTCTAGATGTTGCAGAAGTTAGGTCTAGTACCACATTCTCTAGGTTAGAAAAACTTTATAGGTTAATAGGCTGCCTACTTCCTTCTCCGCTGTTATTATAGAATGGACCTAGCATCCTTAGTATTCCCTTCATTGGTCCTATTGCTATTGCTCTTATAAATTTAAGGGAGGCTTATATAAATATAAGAAGAATTATATAGACCGTTGTAAATATAGTAAATAAAAAATTTAAGACTTCTTTCTGCTAGTCCTAATGCATTATAACCCTCTCTTTTATCCTCCGTCCTGCTGTACCCTATGCTTGCATTCCCACTCCTAGTCATCTATTCCGTCTACTATAGGTCTTGGATAGTAATCCCCAAAAGTGTTATTAACTTATCTTAATTTCCGTGCTTAATTTCCGCACCTGTTAGTAGCTTAACGGCTTTCGGTAGCAGTAACTCAACAGTTTTTAGTCCTTTTGTGGCTGTAGCACGTTCCTATATGTCTCCTATATGTAGAGTGCTAGACTTTTAATCTAAAGAGCTTGCCGTCGTCCCCACGTGGAATGCCATAAAGTATGTGGGAGGGAAGGTCTCTCTCCAGACAAGCAGTCAGTGTACTATCAGTCTGTTGGTCGGTTGTAGTCAGTCAGTAGAAATCAGTAGGAAAGTAGTTAGTAAGAAGAAGAGAAAAGAGTGTATTGTGTTCCTAAACTGTCCGTTGAGCCTGTCCGAGTTGTTGAAGACTCTGAGGCCGCAGGCCAATCTATATACCTATAGGAGGCCTATGCTCTCCCGAAACCATACCCAAATTGGATGCTGAATGTAGTGGGCCAACTTACCCCACCACACTATAAGAGGCTTTTTAGCTCTTAGCTTAATTGTAGACTTTCTACTAGTACTAACGTAAGCTATATAACTTTACTATTTATTAGAAAACTAAATAGGCATTTACCTATACTCCTTTACTAGTGCTTTATAAATATTTATATCCTCTATTATATATACTAGACTAGATAGTTTAGTAAAATGTTAATAAGGTCTTTATAGAAGGCTTTATAGGCGCTATAAGTAGACTAATAGCTAGAAACTAATTTAGTGGAGAGTATATAGCAATTAATAATGGCAACATTAAGTTTTAGGTAATAGAGAGATTTTTAGACATTTAAGTATATCTGTTGGAATCACGGTGGGGGGGGGGGGTTTTGGTTTCAATTAATTCGTTTTTTTTTTTCTCTACTTCTATAGGTGGAATTTGATGGATCTCCTGAGCTCGCTTAGCTCACGTGGTCAACCCAATTGGTTACAAGCAACTGTGTCTACTATATTACAGAACCTTATTCAGACACTGGCAACAACTAGAAAATAAGAGAAAGAATAAAAGGATACTGGTAAATAAGTCCGTAGTCTCTATCCTTCTCCCTTCGCAAATTCGGTCCAAAACACCTCTGCCTCGGGGTCGCCGTGATAACTAGGACAGGGTTCTATGTTAAAGTAGAAGTTTAAAGCTTCCTGATTTTCGTTATCTTTAGTATCATCGTTACTGCCCTCAAAATTGGAGATATATTGACGTATTCTTCGGTCCCTTTCGTCCTTTGTATGGTTCGTAGACCAACATCCAGATTTACTGCATACAAAGCACTTTTTGCCCTTATTGCGGTATTGACGGTTAGGGGGGTAGTATCGTTGGTCAGAGGAGTGGTATCGTCGGTTGGTATAGAATGATTTAATCTCTAGTTCTTGTTTACCGTACGTCGCGATTGAGGATTTGATGTCGCTAATAAGGCCGGCAAGGGTAGTAGCGGGTCGAAAGCAGGCTGGTTTACAAGCTGGTACGTCTTAGCACGCAGTAAGGAGCTTATTGTAGAATATTGTGTTATTTTGGAGGTCCTTTGCTAACCCACGTTATAGCTGCCACATCTCGTCAATTAATATCTGAAATGCTTGGCCTGTATCAAGTCCTTTTTAAGCAGTAACTTGTTTAAGCATAATTGCATTCCACTTTGATAGGATGTCGCGTTTGTATTCGTCGCCTTCGAAGTATAATTTAAGGCCTATGCATACATTCTCGAGAAGGTTAAGATCTTTAAGGTAGGTAAAGTAGTATTTGAGAGCAAGGCCGCGGAGCATAGTAGGAATAGCAATGATGTACGCTTGCTTAGGGACGCCGGCTCGGAGGCAGTAGTTTTGGAAGATCTTAAACTTAAAATCGAAGTTATCTTATTTGCCAGAGTATTTGACTTCGTCCGTGTAGAGCTTAGCTAAGTTAGTAATCTCTCTTCCGAAGCTTCCTTGTAGGGCGAGCTGGTCTGTGGCTTGGGTCGCAGTTGGTAGTAATGGTAGAGCTGGGGTAGGGTCGTCGGTAGGGCCG